>Ga0194135_10001876_pt1 | contig 12684 bp, 9 predicted proteins | sample LitLau_LLRF_2013_FD_134024 | JGI IMG/M metagenome (GOLD analysis project Ga0194135, IMG submission 134024) | Freshwater sediment microbial communities in response to fracking from North America - Little Laurel Run_MetaG_LLRF_2013 (version 2) | ecosystem: Environmental > Aquatic > Freshwater >... | reverse complement strand
GTATTTGGCGGAGAAAAAATAAAAAGCCCTGAAAAGACCCTGAGAGAGAAACAGGCTGCCTTACTGGCCCCTGTACTTCGCGGGTTTTGCTCCACAGAAAAACAAATGATCGGACATTTTACAGATGCACCTTCCGTGCTCGAATTTATCAATTCAAATGATCTGGCAAGATTGGCTCCCCTTGGAACAAGCTGTCCGGATCACTTCTTAAGAACTAAAATCTCTCCGCTGGTTTTAAACCTGAGTCCGGAAGAAGACCTTTCTGATCCCCGGCGGCTCAAAGAAAAATTAGCACCTGCTTTTGTAGCTTACAGAGCGATGTATACCGATTATTATACAAGATATCAAAAGAAAGACAGTCCGGATATGCGCGATACTAATCCAGTTATTATCCTGTATCCCGGAATAGGTTTGTTCTCTTTTTCCAAAGATAAACAGACGGCAAGAGTAGCAGCAGAATTTTATATCAATGCAATTAACGTCATGAAAGGCGCAGAGGCGATTTCCGAATATAAAGCTTTACCTGCTCAGGAAGCTTTTGATATTGAATATTGGTTACTGGAAGAAGCTAAACTACAAAGAATGCCTAAACCAAAAGCCCTTTCAGGTAGAATTGCCCTGATTACGGGAAGTGCGGGGGGGATTGGTAAGGCCATAGCCAGGAAATTTGCAGAAGAAGGGGCTGTTGTGGTGGTTAATGATAATGATGCCCAGCGGCTGATACAGGCAGACAGAGAGTTTGGGCAGTCTTTTGGCAAAGACACCTATATCACAGTGATACTCGATGTCACCAATGGAGATGATATCGATAGGGCATTCCAGAAAGCGGCCCTGGCTTTTGGAGGTGTGGACCTGATCGTGAACTGTGCAGGGCTATCTATTTCCAAACCTATCGAAGAACATACAGACCACGACTGGGATCTGCTTTATGATGTGCTGGTGAAAGGGCAGTTTAAAGTCACCCAGGCCGGCGTAAATATGATGCGCAAACAAGATCTGGGCGGTGATATCCTGAATGTGGTCAGTAAGAACGCACTGGTTTCAGGGCCTAACAACGCCGGTTATGGTTCTGCTAAGGCTGCTCAGCTTCATCTGAGCCGATTAAACGCAGCAGAATTAGGGCAAGATAAAATCAGGGTTAACGTAGTCAATCCCGACGCCGTGATTGCAGAAAGTAAGATCTGGGAAGGAGAGTGGGCCGCCGGCCGGGCCAAAGCTTACGGGATCAGGGTCGAAGATTTACCTGCATTTTATGCCAGACGCACTTTACTCAATGAAATTATTCTGCCCGAAGATATTGCTAATGCCTGTCTGGCATTTACAGGAGGACTGTTGAACAAATCAACCGGAAATGTATTAAATGTAGATGGTGGAATCGCTATGGCATTTGTAAGGTAATCATTAAACAAATCATAAAATGGAAAAACATGTGATAGCAGCGCATAATGAGAAATTACAGTATGATCATCAGAAACGGTTTGATTTTATCTCATCAGAAAATGAACATATTGAGGAGATAGTCCATCAGGTGATGAAGTTTCAGTTAGCTATCCCCAGTTGGGCATTAGGGACGGGAGGAACGCGTTTCGGACGTTTTTCGGGCGGGGGTGAACCCCGTAACCTGGAAGAAAAGCTAGAAGATATAGCCTTGTTAAACCAGTTAAATCAGGCTAGTGGGGCTGTCTCCCTGCATCTTCCCTGGGATAATACGGCAGATACCCCACAGCTTAAAGCTCTTGCGGCACATCATGGGCTGCGGTTCGATGCCATGAATTCAAACACTTTTCAGGATCAGCCCGGGCAGCTGCACAGTTATAAATATGGTTCATTACAGCATGTCGATAAAGCAGTCCGTCAGCAGGCGATAGCACATAATATAGAGGTCATAACACAAGGGGTGGCACTGGGGTCTGATGCACTGACCATCTGGCTGGCCGATGGTTCCTGTTTCCCCGGACAACTCAATTTTAGAAAAGCCTTTCAGCATACACTCGAAAGTTTGACAGAAATATATGCCGCATTACCAGAAAACTGGAAGGTATTTATAGAATATAAAGCTTTTGAACCCAATTTCTATTCCACTACGGTAGGAGACTGGGGACAGTCCTTATTATATGCAAATAAATTAGGCCCTAAAGCTTATACCCTGGTAGACCTGGGACATCATCTGCCTAACGCCAATATAGAGCAGATTGTATCCCTTTTACTGATGGAAGATAAGCTGGGAGGTTTTCATTTCAACGATTCTAAATTCGGGGATGATGATTTAACTGCGGGAAGTATAAAACCCTATCAGTTATTTCTTATTTTTAATGAGCTGATAGAAGGGCTGGATGCCAAAGGAATCAGTCATGCCCGTGGACTGGGCTGGATGATCGATGCGTCACATAATGTCAAAGATCCGCTTGAAGACTTGTTACAATCTGTAGAAGCCATACTTTTGGCCTATACGCAGGCTTTGTTAATCGATCGGAATGCGCTGAACAATGCACAACGGGAAAATGATGTGGTACGCTGCCAGGAAATTCTGCAGCACGCATTTCGTACCGACGTCAGAGCGATTGTCCGTGAAGCCCGCTTGCGAAATGGAGGCGCTGCCCTGCCTTTACAGCTCTTCCGTGAACAGCAGGTCAGGAAAAAGCTAATTAACCACAGAGGAGAGAAAACCGTAGCCATCGGATTATAATGGAAGCGATCCCCGTTATTATTGTATTTGATGTCGGCAAAACAAATAAAAAGGTTTTTGTATTTGATGAGCATTATAAAATCGTCTTTGAACGTACAGCCCGCTTTAAAGAAACGACAGATGAAGATGGAGATCCCTGCGAAAACCTCGAAAGTCTGAAGGCTTCCATTTATGATACCTTACACGAGCTGTTCAAACGGCCGCAGTTTGTTGTCAAAGCGGTGAATTTCTCTGCTTATGGGGCGAGCCTGGTTTATATCGATACATATGGGAATCCGCTAACGCCTTTATATAATTATCTGAAGGATTATCCCGAAGAGCTTCAGCAGGATTTCTATCAGCAATATGGTGACAAAGAGGAAATTGCTCTGGCCACTGCATCACCGGTCTCAGGTAGCCTGAACTCCGGTATGCAATTGTACAGGATCAAAAAAGAAAAACCGGAGCTTTATCAGCAAATAAAGTACGCTATACATCTTCCCCAATATCTCAGTTATCTGGTTTCGGGAATTGCCTGTTCAGAGTTAACCAGTATAGGCTGTCATACCCAACTATGGGATTTTGCACAAAATAAATATCATGACTGGGTAGAAAAAGAGGGACTGGTAAAAAAAATGCCGCCCATTCTAGCTGCCGGACAAATTTTTTCAACTGTTTTTGAAGGAACATATTTTCAGACGGGGCTTGGTTTACACGATAGCTCCGCGGCATTAATCCCTTACCTGTTTAGTTTTCAGGAACCTTTTGTGCTGATTTCTACAGGTACCTGGTGTATCAGCCTGAACCCCTTTAATGATGTCCCTTTGACAAAGACCGAACTCGGGAAGAACTGTCTCTGTTATCTGCAATACCAGGGGAAACCAGTTAAAGCTTCCCGACTTTTTGCAGGATATGAGCATGACCAGCAATTGAGACGGATAGCCGGATATTTTAAGCAAGGAATAAGCCGTTACAGAACAATGCCATACCATGCCGCTATTGCAGACAGTTTAATTAAAGAAGAGGATAAATACACCGAAGGAGAGGAACTTCCTTTCATTAAACGTAATCTTTCTCATTTTTCGTCAGATACTATAGCATATCACCAGTTAATTTTGGATATTGCAGTTCAGCAGCACGCCTCTACCAAATTAGTGATGGCAGATCAGCAGGTGAAGAGGATTTTCGTAGACGGAGGCTTCAGTAAAAATGAAATTTATATGAACCTGATGGCCAGGATGTTTCCTGATATTGCAGTTTTTGCCGCGTCTGTGGCGCAAGCTACTGCAATTGGAGCAGCATTGGCCATTCATAAATCCTGGAACGCGAAACCCATGCCTAACGATCTGATTGAATTGAAGTATTATGCTATTCCCAACAGCCTTACCCTATGAAGAAAGTAGGCTTGTTTATTCCCTGTTATGTAGATCAGTTTTATCCCGGAGCGGGGATCGCGACATATCAGTTGCTTAAAAAATTAGGATTGGATGTGACCTACCCAACCGGACAAACCTGTTGCGGGCAGCCTATGGCCAATTCGGGGTTTGAACACCTTACCCAGGGCTGTAATCAGCTATTTGTTGATAATTTTGCTGAATTTGATTATATCGTATCCCCTTCAGGAAGCTGTGTATTACATATTAAGGAACATTTACATACTACGCATTCTGAAAACCAGGCTGCCGAAATCAGAACTAAAGTTTATGAACTGGTAGAATTCCTGGTTGATGTTGTCCAATTAAAGAACCTCAAAGCCAGATTTCCGCATAAAGTGGGCTTACATCAAAGTTGTCACGGGCAGAGAGGTTTACATCTTTCCCAGATGAGCGAACTCGTTGCGCCTGATTTTTCTAAACCACTTCAACTTTTATCCCAGGTTGAAGGCCTGGAGCTGATTACACTGAAAAGAGGAGATGAATGCTGTGGTTTTGGCGGGACATTTTGTGTAGTGGAGGAAGCTGTATCCGTGAAAATGGGAAAAGACAGGGTTAAAGATCACCTGGTTAATGGTGCAGAATATATCACCGGTGCAGATATGTCTTGTTTAATGCATATGGAAGGGATCTTGAAAAGAGAGAATAGTCAGGTAAAAGTGCTGCACATTGCAGAGATATTAAATGCTGAATAAAATTTTGATGAGCGGAGCAACCAAAACACATCCTGAGTTATCAGAAACATTTAATCAGGATGAGGCAAGAGTAGACTGGCATGATGAGACACTCTGGTGGATCAGGCAGAAAAGAGATAAATCGGCCAATAGTATTCCGGAATGGGAAACCCTGCGGGAAAAAGCCTCACAAATTAAAAATCACGTACTTTCAGAACTGGCAGGATACCTGGTCAGTTTTGAAGAGAAAGCCAAAGCGAACGGAGTCATTGTCCATTGGGCAGCTGATGCCCTTGAGCATAACCAGATTGTACATTCCATTCTGGAGAAACACGAGATCAGCCAGCTAGTGAAGAGTAAATCAATGCTGACAGAAGAATGTCATCTGAATGAATATCTGGAGCAGAAAGGCATCGGTGTGATCGATTCCGATTTAGGGGAGCGGATTGTACAATTGGCCAAAGAACCGCCCAGCCATATCGTACTACCTTGTATCCATAAGAAAAAAGAAGAAATCGGTGACCTGTTTCACCAGCACCTTGGGGTTCCTGCCGGAACTTCAGACCCGCAAATCCTGACTGAGGCAGCGAGGAGGCATCTCCGCGAAACATTTCTGACCCGTAAAGCGGCGCTGACAGGTGTGAATTTTGCTATTGCAGAAACTGGTGAGTTTGTCGTTTGTACCAATGAGGGGAATGCAGATATGGGTGCCCACCTGGCAGATGTACATATCGCTTGTATGGGTATTGAAAAGATGATTCCAAAACGTAAACATCTGGGTGTTTTTTTAAGACTGCTGGCCAGGAGTGCTACCGGACAACCAGTGACTACCTATTCCAGTCATTTTAAAAAGCCACGAAAAGGGCAGGAGATGCATATTGTCCTGGTCGATAATGGGCGTACGGTTCAGATGGGACGGGAAGATTTCAGGGCTTCTTTAAAATGTATCCGCTGCGGAGCCTGTATGAATACCTGTCCGGTATACCGCAGGAGCGGAGGGCATAGCTATCATTATGCAATTTCAGGGCCTATAGGTGCTATATTAGCTCCTAATCTCGATAGAGAGAAATATGCAGATCTACCTTTCGCCTCTACACTTTGTGGCTCCTGTTCCAATGTCTGCCCGGTGAAGATCGATATCCATCAGCAACTTTATAAATGGAGGCAGGTTATTGTTAAGGAGGGGTATGCAGCCTCTTCCAAAAAACTGAGTATGAAACTGATGACCTTTACACTTTCTTCCCCTGGTATTTACCGTACGGCCGGAAAGGCAGGAAGATGGGTCTTAAAACATATCCCGTTTGCAGTTAATAATCAGTTTAACCCCTGGTATAAACAAAGAGAAATGCCTGCTGTGCCTAAAGAATCTTTTGGCGAGTGGTATAAAAAAGAAAATCAAAAAGGATGAGCAGAGATCAGATATTAGCCGCATTAAGAAAAAACCAGCCGGAACCGGTTCCTCTTCCTTTGGCTATCCCCACAGATCGTGAAGAAGTAACCGGTTTAGTAACTAAGTTCAAAACTGTAGCGGAAGGTATCGGGAGTACGGTATACCTTCCCGATAGTCTACAGGAGATACAGACGACCATTACTTCCCTTTTTTCCAAAGAAAAAAGGATGCTGACTACTGTACCGGAACTCGTTTCAGCTGGTATCCCTGAGTTTCTGTTGAATGAAGACCCACATACCTATGCCGATGTCGATGTGGCCATTTTTAAAGCTGATCTTGGCGTAGCCGAGAATTCTGCATTGTGGCTGACCGAAGACCAGATGGGTATCCGCGTATTACCATTTATTACCCAGCATATCGTGATCCTGATTAAAATTTCGGGCCTTGTTGCAGATATGCATGCGGCCTATCAGAAAATAGGAACAGCGGATTATGGCTTCGGGACTTTTATAGCCGGGCCCTCCAAAACAGCAGATATAGAACAATCCCTGGTGCTTGGTGCACATGGTCCCAGAAGCATGACTATTTTTATGTATGTTTAAAAAAGATTTTCTTAATCTCTTTTTAATGGCATTCTAATACCTTTGCGCCAAATATGAGAAAGACCCTATTGCTTGCCATTGCTACTTTGGTAGTTAGCCACAGTTACGCACAGACAGACAGCCTGATGAAAAAGAGATTTAATCTCCATTTTCAACAAACTATAATTACACAGGCAAAACCAGGTTTTAATGCTAAATACTCGGGGACAAATAGTCTTTCGCCTAAAAGCGAAAGTGCAACGTCATTTACGACAACTTTATTTGGCGGGGCCAGATTGTGGAAGGGTGCCGAATTCTATTTCAACCCAGAAATGGCTGGTGGAAAGGGTTTAAGCCAGGCCTTAGGTGTTGCAGGGTTTACTAACGGAGAAACATTCAGAATTGGTTCACCTGCACCAGCAATCTATATTGCCAGAGCTTATCTGATACAGACTTTTGGTTGGGGGAACGAAGTAGATACACTGGCAGATGATGCCAATCAGCTTGCCGGTTTACGGAAGAAAAGATACCTCTCTATCAGAGCTGGTAAATTTGGTTTAAGTGATTTGTTTGATAATAATGCTTTTAGCCATGATCCGAGATCACAGTTTATGAACTGGTCCTTAATGGATAATGGGGCATGGGACTATCCTGCGAATACCAGGGGATATGTATTTGGTACTGCAATTGAATTTGGTCAGCCCAACTGGACTTTGCGTTTCGCAGCCACAATGGTTACCAATACGGCAAACGGATCTGTATGGGATGCTAAGATTGGGAAAGCACATGCTTTTACCCTGGAATATGAAAAACGATACAGTATCGGTGGACAAAAGGGAACCTTACGTATCCTGGGTTATGATAATTCAGCGATGATGGGGAGTTACCGTTTAGCGATATTACAAAATCCAATCGCACCTGATATTACCTCGACACGTGCATACGGAAGAGACAAATATGGCTTCGGGGTTAACCTGGAGCAGAATATTAATGCTAATCTTGGCATGTTTGCCAAGACAAGTTACAATGATGGTAAAACAGAAACCTGGGCATTTACAGAAATTGACAGAACAATAAGTCTGGGTGCTATTTTAAAAGGAGATGCCTGGAAACAGAAAGATGCCGAAGCCGCTCTTGCTTTTGTGGCCAATGGAATTTCCAAAGACCACCGTAATTATCTTGCGGATGGCGGTTACGGATTTATCATTGGTGATGGTAAACTGAATTATGCCCCCGAAATGATCACAGAGCTTTACTATAAATTTAATGCTTATCAGAAGAAACTTTTCCTGACTCCTGATTATCAGTTTGTGATCAATCCTGCCTATAATAAAGACCGTGGACCAGTGCATGTCTTTTCACTGCGCGCACACGTGGAGTTCTAAAAAAAAAGCCCCGGTTCTGTTAACAGAAGCCGGGACTCGTTTTCCATAGGTATGGAATATGTTTAGAATTTAATACCTACCCCTACAGAAAACACCTGGTTTCTGAATTCTGGAGTCGTCGTCGTGCCATTTTCATTGTTTTTCTGGAAATCCAGTGCGTAACGGCCATGGATATCGAATTTCCTGTCGATATCATACCTGAAACCAATTACACCACCCACCAGGCTTTTCTTAAACCTGTCCGAGTCATTCACTACTTCAGTCTGCTGTACAGTTCCGAATCCGTTTTCAAACTTGTTTTTGGTAGATAACAAGAAAGACACCTGAGGACCAGCTACGATATTAAAGCTGCTTCCTAACCTGAAACTTGCCAGAATTGGGATATCCAGAAAGTTTGTAGTTTGTCTGAATTCTCCAAAAGAAGAGGTCAGTTTGTATCCTTTCTGGGAGTAGAGTACTTCGGGTGTGAAGGCCAGTCCTGCGATCAGTGGAATTTCTACCGTAAGACCTGCATTGAAGCCTGGTTTTACCTTGGTGTTGAAGTTGTTGTTGCCATTGCCTTTAATAATGTCTGATATGTTTAAACCAGCTTTTACACCAAATTTAATCCCATCCTGTGCATTCGCTGCAGTAGCTACAAAAAGGCCAATAGCCAAAATAATGATCTTCTTCATAATTCGTTTTTAGGTTAATTACTGTTGAGCGGGCATAAACTTATGCGGGCCTCGAGCATGCTAATTTTGATTAACGGGGTGTGCATAGAAATAAATGTGCCAGTTTAGGACAGACCGGATTGAAAATGGAATTATTTTTTTATTGTGTTCTGACAGACAGTTGTTTATAGTTCTTTTTTTTAATTCAAATCAGAATGATCGAAAATGTTTGCTCTGTATCAAATCTGATACAATCTGTTCGTTTATAGTCGTCTGGTGGTTTTCATTAACTTTGTGTAGCTAACCCTTATCAATTTTTCATGATTCAAAAACAGTTTACCCTATTCCTTCTGCTGCTGCTCACAGTTGTTTTTTCTGCTGAGGCACAAAAAAAATCCTATATACAAAGCCTGGATGAGCCTAATCACTGGGTTGATTCAGTTTTTCATAAACTAAAAAAGCGTCATAAGATTGCACAGTTATTTTTTGTAAGAGCACATACCAATAAAGGTCAGGCTTTTGAGGACTCTGTCGGTCATGTGATCAGGAAAGAACGGATTGGAGGGCTGGTCTTTTTCCAGGGCGGTCCGGGCAGACAGGTAATTTTAACGAATAAGTATCAGGCGCTGGCCCGTACTCCACTGTTGATTGCTTCTGATGGCGAATGGGGATTGGGTATGCGTCTGGATAGTACCATCTCTTATCCATACCAGATGGCACTGGGTGCAGTGCAGGATAAGAACCTCATCTATCAGATGGGTTTGGAAGTCGCTAAAGATTTTAAAAGAGTAGGGATGCAGCTTAATCTGGCTCCCGATATTGATATTAATAATAATGCGAAAAATCCGATTATCAATTACAGATCCTTTGGAGAGAATAAATATAATGTAGCTTCAAAAGGGGCGGCTTATATGAAAGGAATGCAGGATGGTGGCCTGCTCGTGAGCCTGAAGCATTTTCCGGGACATGGAGATACAGATGTAGATTCACATTATGATCTGCCAAAACTGAATTTTACCAAAGCGCGTCTGGACAGTCTGGAAATATACCCTTTCAGAGAGTTAATTAAAGAAGGAACAGCAGGAGTGATGATCGCACATATGAATATTCCGTCTCTGGACAGTACACCAAATCTCCCTTCTACTTTATCTAAACCGATAGTAACTGGTTTGTTGAGAGGTGAGCTTGGCTTCCGCGGACTGATTGTGTCCGATGCGATGGAGATGAAAGGTGTGGTGAAGAATTTTAAAGATGGTGAAGCTGATGTAATGGCCGTAATCGCCGGAAATGATATTCTGGAATTATCAGAGAATAGTAAAAGGGCAGTTAAGTTAGTGCGTAAGGCAGTGCGTGAAGGCAGGATCAGCATGGACAGGATTGATGAAAGTGTACGGAGGATATTGCTGGCCAAGTATTGGGCAGGTCTTGCTCATAGAGAATTGATTAATGAGCAAAATGTATATGCTGAGGTTAACAGACCTGAAAGTAAAGCTTTATTACAGCAACTGGCTGATGCATCTATGACTTTGTTAAACGGACAGGAAGGACTTAAATCTTTGTCTGCAGAGAAAAAAACGGCGATTATTAGTATAGGTACACCAGATGCAACTGTTTTCCAGCGCGAACTAAGTAGTTTCTATAAGAATTCTGTTTTGTTTAACCTCGATAAGAATGCGGATGCGAATGCTATTGCGAAGGTGGTTAAAGGACTGGGCATGTTTGATCAGGTAATTATTGGTATTCATGATACGCGTTTGCGCCCTGCTAACGGATTTGAACTGAGTGCTGATCTGAAAATGCTGGTTAAGGACATGGCACAGAAAAATGCTGTTTTCGCGTTTTTTGCTAATCCATATAACCTGGCTAATTTGCCAGGAATAGAGAATTGTAAATCATTGATAGTAGCTTATCAGAAGGATGACTATATGCAGCGTGCAGCGGCCTCGGTTATGGAGAACCAGCTGGTACCAACAGGAAAATTACCGGTAACAGTTAATCAGTTCTTCAGGTTTAACGCCGGATTGTAGATCCTGGGTGTAAAAATACATCCCGTTCTTTTCTTTGCATTTGTTTCCCTGTAAGGAATCACATTCAAAAAAGGAACGGGATTTTTTTATTAAATAAGCTCAGTTATTCAGGACAAGGCCTTAGTTTAAATTCAGCAGCTGTGGCCCAAATTCTTCAAAGAAAATAGATTCTTTACCTATTCCTCTGGCCTGGAGGTCCTGAAATTGTTTCTGGATGAAGACAGACGGCCCGCAAATAAAGTAGCTGGCATCCGGATGTTCTGTTAATTCCGGGACCTGGTTAATATCCAGATATCCTTCCAGGATTCCATTTGCCCTGTCTTCAGGACTCGCGACATTATAAAAAGTATGTTGTTTAACATTGCTGTTTGTACTGGTAATCTCATTCAGCTGCTCTTTGAAAGCATGTACAGATTTATTCCGGCAGCCGTGCAGCCAGGTGACAGGCTGTTCGTGATGATTCTCTGTCAGACTTTCCAGCATACTCATTAATGGGGTAAGGCCTATACCTCCACTGATCAGTACAACAGGGGCTGTTATTTTTTCTGCCAGAACGAAATTTCCGGCGGGTGAGGTCAGGTTAACCACGTCACCCTGGTTTACAAAGTCATGGAGATAATTACTGATTAATCCGTTAGTATCTAACTCAGCACCCTTTTCTCTCTTCACAGAGATCCTGTAATATTCCTGGTTCGGTGCACTGGATATACTATATTGTCTGGCCTGGTTCAGATTAAGTTCAGGAAGGAAAGTCCGGATACTGATATACTGACCGGGAGTATGAGGTGTAACCTTCCCGCCATCGGTCGGATAAAGATAAAAAGAAGTGATTTCGGCGGACTCAGCTTTTTTCTGGCCTACTTTGAAGGGACGCCATCCTGTCCAGCCATGAGGCTGCAGGGTTTGCTGCTTGTAAAGTTTTGCCTCGTGGCCCGACATCAGCATAGCCAGTTGCTGATAAGCAGCTCCCCAGGCATCGATGATCCCTTCAGTTGCCGCTTCTCCTAATACTTCTTTGATAGAAGCCAGCAAATGTTTACCTACTATCATATAATGTTCAGGACGGATGTCTAAACTGGTATGTTTATGACCTATACGGTCTACTACAGGTAAGAGAACCGTAGGATCGGCTATATTTTCTGCATAAGCAAGTACAGCCATAGCCAGGGCAGTCTGCTGTTTACCACTTTGCTGATTTCCCATGTTAAACATATTTTTTAGCTCCGGGTTATGGGTAAACATTCTTTTATAAAAATGAGTTGTTAATAAAACACCGTTTTCTTTTAAAACTGGTACTGTCGCTGTGATAAGTTCTTTTTGTGCTGTTGTCATGATAAAATATATTAATACCTTTTTGTCTTTTATTGAGGCGTTAGTGTGCCCGTTTTCGGGATTCTGATCTGATTTAACAGGTCAAATGTAGTAAAAAATAATAAAAGACAAAAACATCCTTTATTGTTTAAAGCCAGTATCCAGCTCTGTTTAATAAAAGAAGCTCTGGTATACTGCACCTGATTTATTATTATCTTTGTATGATATACAGAAATGGGAATTTTTTCAAAAACGTGTGAATATGCAATCAGAGCGGTTTTCTTTATTGCACATAAAACAGCTGGACAAAGCAGCAGGGTAGGGATCAAAGAGATTGCAGGCGGGATTGATTCACCAGAACCTTTTCTCGCGAAAATTTTACAGGATTTAAGCCGTAAGGGAATAGTACAATCTTCGAAGGGGCCTAACGGCGGATTTTATCTGGATGCGGCTTCATTATTGCGGCCTTTGAGTGATATTGTGGAAGCGGTAGACGGAGATGATATCTTTTATGGCTGTGGCCTTGGATTGAAACAGTGTTCTGAAATTAACCCCTGTCCTTTAC
>Ga0194135_10001875_pt1 | contig 12686 bp, 7 predicted proteins | sample LitLau_LLRF_2013_FD_134024 | JGI IMG/M metagenome (GOLD analysis project Ga0194135, IMG submission 134024) | Freshwater sediment microbial communities in response to fracking from North America - Little Laurel Run_MetaG_LLRF_2013 (version 2) | ecosystem: Environmental > Aquatic > Freshwater >... | reverse complement strand
TCCACGGACTCTCATGATGGGACGGAAACGACTGCTCTCGACACAGCACAAGCTACACTTGTCACACGGCAAGTTACCATGGGACGCGTACCTGGGAAAATTCATTTAATTTAATCGCATACCCGAAACAAAGTTTGAGCAGCGACGCAACCGGGAAGTTACAACTTAATTTAAAAATAAATCTTTTAGTAAGGATGACAAGATGACGGCATTCTAACTTTCCCCGCTTGGAGGCAGGAAGTGAAAGAGGAAGTGTGAACGAAGAAAGGAGAGAAGGAAAAGACTAATTATGGAGTGTCTCTAGAAACGAAAAGTATTTCTTGAAAAATGTTTATATACTCTCGGAATAAAGAAATGATAAGCTGGTGAAAGCAGATTTTGCACTTCTGCTCCCTGATCTCCGTAAATATCTGCAAACAAGCGTTTTTTTTTGTATTTTTGTATTCAGCATTTACACATTATTCTGCTCCGTCTCTCCGCGTTTCCACATGTCCAAGAGACTATGATGAGCTTCACAGTGACGCACATTAGGGGGTGATGGCATGTCCGGATATACGATGCGCCACGTGTCGCCCTATTTAAAAATAATAAAAAGTTGCCGTGAAATATTAATGCCAGTAGTCTTTTGCCTAATTTTCAAAGTATGATATTATGCTTAATTTTAATTACTGGAGGTAACTTGCGGGGCGGGATACCGGGCACTGAGCTGTCGGGAGATACCTCCGTGTCCTCCCGTTTCGGAAAGTCTAATCTGATGAAGACCACGCGCGCGAGAATGTGGAAAATAAAATATCGAACTCCTCGCGGCAATTCCGTCCCCCGCATCCCGCGATGATGAATGTTCAACGTGACGACTGAGAGGCCCGTTGCAAAGGACACGAGAGAAATTGTGACGCCATAGTACAAACCTAAGGATTCAAATGAGTAATCATTATCGCGTGTTAATCACTTTAGGACTTTTGGCATAGGATGGGAACTGAAAATTAAATTTATTCGACCCCGATGAAGATTCGACTCTGTCAGTGAACCACTTTTAGTGTAAAACCTTTGGGCACGGATTCGAATCACTTGGAAGAGGGATTAAGGCTCATATCGGATCTATGATCCCTTCCAAATGCTTCCATCTAGTAATCTATGCTGACAAGTTGCAGAGCGAGACAAGAAACAAAACCACATTTGTATAGACTTTGGAGAAAAAAAACTGATGAACACTATCCATCGCTGATTCTCTTTCTCTGAAATTAATTTCCTCAGGGTTTTTAGTTACCCTGGTTAAACCAAATCTAACTAAAGCGCATTAATTTTAATAATCCCAAGACCAAGATGAAGCTTAAGATTATTTTCGTAAACGATTAAAAACTCCTTTATGAAAGCTTGTGAACAATCCACTGATTTCATCTCACCGCTGTGGGAATGGGTAAGTTGTGGCAAAATAATTGAAAGGCACCAAAGGATGTCATTACCAGCATATTTTATCAAACTTCGTTTTAAAAAAGCTTTGGGGTGACCCCGTCGCATTTTCCGAACATGATTGGCGTTCTTTGAAGACACTGCAACTCATTGCAAATGTTCCGAAAGAATAGGAATATACTTTAGCTTAGATTTAGATGGATTCACACACAAATTTCTTGTTTTCAGGAAGATTTGAAAAATGCCTGTTTTTTTTTTAATTATTTTATTTTGAAAATGTGGGGGAGGCTTGCATTCTAGAACGCAAAAGGTGTCACAATTCATCTTATCTGATTTCAACTGCTGAGGCTTTACGAAACAAAAAAGATAAAATTCGGTTGCATTCGTCGAATCTGCTTAAAACTTCATCTGGTGACGCACCGCCCTATCACACAAATCAGTTTGTGTACACGGTTCATTTCACATAATGGTTTATCAATTTTTATCAGCCATAAACGCTAGTAATTAATCGGATATTTAAGTGATCATTTTCCACCTTACATTTGTACTGCCGACCAAATTCTGTTAGCCAAAGCATGTACGTGTTTTAAAGTCTAAAAGTGAGATTTACTTAGAAAAATGGATCCAATGGAAACGAGCAACGAAGAAGCTACCCTAAGTTCTCAACTTCAAAATCTATCAATAAAGTACTATATTCAAGAAGAAGCAGGAACTCAAATTCTGACACTAGCTGCCTTCATAGAACGGCTTCCCACCTTATGTAGCAGTATCTCAAAAACGCTTGGTACAAGACAGCTTGAAAAAACGTACCAAAATGCGCTGAAGATTGACTTGGAAAAACACGGAGTCGAAGTTATTGACGAGCAGAGCATTAAAATACTAATACGGTAATAATGAAATCGGTACTAGACGTGCTGATTTGATTATCAAAACTCAAGATGGGGAAAAGGCTATTCTTGAACTCAAGGCTACCCAGTCTCCAAGTCACGAACATCTTCAACAACTTTACTTTGACATGGGTCACTTCAAAATTGACAAGGGATTTTTAGTGAATTTTCCACGTGAAATTAATAAGTTCCCTGAAGACTTCAAAGCTGAGGATTTTGAACGTTTTTTCTTGTTTCCAGAGGTTGGAGGGGGAAGTAAGATTGATATTCCGGCTAAGCCTGCTCCATCCCCAAAAATGGAGATAGTTTTTGCAAGAAGAAAAAAAAACAAAATTAATATAGCCACCATGTTCAATGTACACACTTTAATAACAGACGAATAAAAATCAACATGATTCATACAGATGAATTCACATTTATTAATTTACATCATGCTTGAAGTAACGCTAGCCTTGTTGTATTCTGATTCATTGAGAGAATCCCATTCAGACAGAAAACATCCATGCGGCTCATGTTAATTGTAACCAGCGTCTGCCCCAACGTATTTATTCTTGCCGCGAAAACGAAAATTAAAGGCCAGCTATACCTGTTTTTCTGGTATCGAGTACTCGATTTCCCCATCTGTTAACCCAGCTCGGCGAGCGGCATCCGACCATTTTCTGACTGAGTTGAGAAGTTGAATATGAATCCTTTCAGGTGCATCCGTGCTGCCGAATTTGCTACTTGGGACCTTAATTGACGTCCAGTATGTCTATTGTTAATTCTGCGAAAACAGAATCCCAAATAGCAAATGTCGTTCCTAACAAATACTCTAACCATGATTTTGAATGTGATGACAGCATTGATGAATCTCAAAGGATTGATATTCAACTTCTCAACTCAGTCAAAAAATGGTCGGATGCCGCTCGGGGAGCTGGGTTAACAGATGGAAGAATGCGGTACTCCTCTCCCCCGCTAGTGCTACAGTAACACTGGTAATAACGTCTTCTTTGCGAATGGCGCGTAACTTTGTGGTCTAGGGTTTTATTTTTTTAGGAAGCGGACAGAAGATAAGTAAATTGATGGTGGGGTGGCGTGGGGGAATGCGAGTCTGACGCAGGCGTGATATTCCGGAACGGAAATAAGAAGTGGCAAAGCAAAAGGTAGAACATAATTTTTTAGGATTTCAAAAAATAAAATTCTCATAATCCGTGAATTTATTTCAACCTACTAACAGTCATGTTATGCTAATCATAATCTTTTAATTAATTTAACATAAAATTACGGAAAGCCCATTTGGGAAAGATCATAGTGCCTGTTGCAGCGATTGTATGTTTTTTTTAATTATATTCATTTGTGAAAAGCACTCAGCTATATCATTATGTAACACTCCAACGGCAATTAAGCCTGATAAAAATTATGCTTTCCATATGCTGCAAGGATCAACCATTTTGACGTGTTTGTAAAATAGCAGTTAAGCTGCAATCTGCAATAGCCAGACTGAGACGCCTGAACGTGCGAATTTTTCACTTATGGACTTTTCTACCTCAAAATTCTCAAAGAGAAGCTGCAAATCTCAAACAAATTCAGGAGCTACTCGAATGAATTTTTTTTATAACTCTCAATATAATTCGATTTATAAGCATAGAATCCAAACTTTCCACTTTCTCCCCGATTGTCCCTTTCCACGATGAACGAGCCTATTTTCTTGTAGATGTATTAATACAAAATTTTTTCGTAATTTTTTTTTCATTGCAAAAATTTTCTTTGCTTTTGCAAATTAAGAGTACTGGGCAGAGGGTGCTGTGGAGGCTGTAAAGGAAGCAGTATACGGAACTTCTGATTAATGTAATGGCAGCCTACCCTCAAAGTCTCCAGAGAAGTCATAATTCCTAAACAAACTTCAACTTTCACTTCACCTAACTTTTGCCCAAACTCAAAAGATCAAAAGAAAAGAGAGGGGAAAGAGTTCGCTCGTGTCGGTCGAATGCTTCCTGTTTTCGCCCTGCACTTAGACTGCACTAAACAAAGATGCCCAAATGGAAGAGGGAAGGGAGTGTTGATTAAAAGGGATCACTTACCGATCAAAGGAAGTTTCTCACTCGTTGGCGGCATGCTAGAACACAACAAACAACATGAGGGTAATATAATAAACTATGTGAATTTTCCAAATTCGGGCAATAATTGTTAGTCATTTCATGTCGAAAACGGGAAATCCGTAGAATCTTTATTTCTCATCGTCTCCACAGATTTATTTATTATCTTTCACCATAACTTTATCTCAGCATCTACGTCCCATTACACTTTGGTAAAAGAAAACTTGCGAACGAAGTCCCAATGATGGGATCTTTCCGATTCCTGTTCAATGCTTGTCCAATTAAGTGTTTGCTTATGTTTGCTTTTGAAAAGAAAGTTTTCCGCTTGCCTTTCTCCAATGACCATGAGGAAGACTGTCATCGACAGTAGTGTTGTGATGCCTAGTGTGACTTTCTCTCCAGACTCGGATGGCATGTAGAAGCTGAGTAGGGCCAAACCCGAGATTAGCACACAAGGCAGGATCAAGTTGAAGACTGGGAAATTTATCAACGTGAGAACAAATTAGAGTCGGAACTGGACTACTTTGTGGTTTCTTTGGCGAGACAGACGTAGAAATTAGTTTTACCGTAGAATAAGGGCCGTCGACGAATCACGATGTAGTACGTAATATCTTTACACATAATATTTATTATTAATAATTCATTTCATTATATTATTTCCTTTCTGAATGACAAACTAATAACGCATATTAAAATTTTTCCGAGCAATTCCAAGCTTCCGGATATTTGAGCAGTATTTGCAACGGCCTAGGGTATCAGGGTCCACTCGTATCATAAAAGCGTCGCATGCGTCATTATTTTGTCATTTTTTTTGGCGAATCGATTTGGAAATGTTGAGTTTAAAGCATAAATTCATACCTGGATATGGTTCCAAACAGCAGGAGTAGTAAACGACGTGTCGCTTCTGTTGCATTAAAATCAAGTCCTTGCAAACAAATTTCATAAAATGTAAGACCTTTTAAATACGGATTGACATTTTGATTAGAAATTATGAAATGAATTTTAAGAAAGAATTTGTACCCATTCTCCGTTGCTAACATAATTTGAAAGGTCACCTTCTTCCGTCTGGATAATCAAGTTCAACTGAAAAAAAAAATTGAAATATAGTTTAGGTTTCGTTTTTTTTCTTTCCGGACATGATGAATGAGTGAAATAGGATCGTGACAGCTATGATCGTTTCTCAGTTATTATTATTAAAAAGACAAAGGAGCTAACACCTGAGACGACCATCATTTTATTCAATTACTGCGGGATTTGGATTTTCTGTCTGAAAATGTTGAGTTCATCTCTCATGTCAGAGTAAATAAGTTTTAGACGATATTGAGTAGGGTTGAAGCTTTCACCGCGAAGCGGAGAGGGAAGTAAAAGTAACCTTTGTAGATTGGCTCCATAATGCCCTCCAACACAAACAAACAGATAAGTGTTGTTGTTATTGAATTTGATCCAACTGGGATTGGGATTGACGTGGGGCAGAGGCTAAAAAGCAATAAATCCCACTTATAGGGAGGGAGCGTCCGTTAGAAAGTTTCAAGAAACTCATCAAATTCGCCTTACTGGTGCCAGACAAGTATCCCATCACTATTTTACATCTTTATCGCTTCCACCAACTTAAAAATAAGTTTTAAGGGTGTAAGTACAGCGAAATTGGAAGCTCGCGATATTGCATGACGGGAAGTGACGGAGATGCGACGGAAAAGTGGCAAAGAATATGGGTAAAAAGTTTCCTGCGGAAAAGTAGTAAGTCTTTAAAAGCTTCTCAATTTTATTACCTGGAAAGCATGCGTGTATGAAGACTAGCAACAATGGTCCCCAATCAGTGGCGATAGGTTTTGATCATGTCGCAAGAATCTTTTGTGATTTTTTCAAATCATATTTAATACACCATCAAAACTTGAATCTCGGCAGCATCAATAGTATAATGTAGACCGTGCTTGGACGGGCGAGTCGTTACTTTAGTTATTCTGACTTTCATCCAAAGGACACTTCATTTGGACAAGTTCCATGGATTTTCAGAAAAAAAACATGGGGAAATGGAAAGTGGACATGATGTCATCTCCTCTGGAACAAGGTACGCATCAGCCGTCAGAGTTTCGAGGCTAAACAATAACGACCCACATGAGGAACACAATATGGTGTCGTGGAGTAAAGTCCCTTTCCCAGTAATCCGAAAATGTAAAGGAGGGCATTTTAGGAGTAATGTCAGGAAGCATTACTCCTTTGTTCTACTTTCCCCCGGGAGACCTTTATCGTCAACTTACAAAGTCCCCAAAGTCCTGTTCAACATGATCCGGTAGATTCTATTGATAAACTCCTACGCTTCTAAATCGGAATCAGGACTTGAGAGCGGCTGGTGCTAGAAGACGCAGGAGGATTGAATGGGGATAACCAACAAAATGGAAACAACGGAAGTCCGAATTTCAAAAAAGGATAATAAAAAGTTTATGTTTTCGTTTCACATATTATTATTCATTTTGGCAAAAGTCATTTTTCTGAGTTTAAAATAACCCAAGTCTCAAAAACATACGGCCTGGCTCCGGGTGTAGTAATTTAAACAGCTAAACCGGAAGCTATTGTCGACGAACTAATTTACAGCAGATTCTTCGGAGGTCATTATATTTTTTGTAGCCAAGATTGGTGTAAGACTTTTGACATTTTAAAATGAGAACTTTAAGAAAATCGACTTGACATATTACTTTCAGGAAAGAAAGAAATTTTTAATTTTGTCGCATGGATCTATGATATTGTAAAGTATGAGCGGAAGGAAAGCTCCATCCGCTTTCTCATATAGTGAGCCTTGTCGTTGGTTTAGACTCTTCTTGAAGAGATGAGAGGAGAAAGTCTAATCCTCTGACACAGACACACTCCAACCTCCCGTTTCGTCACCTTTCATTACCCAAGCAAAGGAGCTTTTAGATTCAATAGACGGATGCTTTTATCTTCCTCAGATCTCTGCCAATAGGGAGAGCCTTTGAGTCTACCGGTCGTTTGCAGGAGTATGTTGTTGCTGTCGGTAGTCTTATTTGGCTCACTCAGTGGGGGTGCAGGGAGTTACGCAGCGACGAGCAAGGCAAAATAGAAAATCTCAAATTTAACTTCCCCTTGACACCTTTCTAACCGACGCTCCTTGTTCTTTACTGCGTCTGACTGCTAGGTTGAGAAAATGAAAGCAGAACCGAAACAGGAGAGAAACTTGTACAGGAATTTCATATATGTATAGGTGTGAGAAAGATGTAAATGATTTATAAATTCAAGCTCTCAGCCCTAATTTGAGCATAGGACAGAAAAGCCAGCCACAAAATTGCTGAGGAGGGCTGTTCCTTTAATTGTGTTGGACGGAAGCGTCTCTTTTTGCAAATGAATGGCTACGCTTTAAACTCGAGTAATATTTCCTTCGCTGAATGTAAATCCTGAAGGTATAGGGCATACGCGTACTGAAAATGATAAATTTCATTCACGGTCTCGTATCTTCTCATCCAATTAAGAAACGTGAAATGTGATCGAAATCAAGTCTTAAACTTTCTACTAATTAATTACTAAATTTAGAGCAAAGTTTTCTGTCGAGATTAACGGGACTTTTAAACGGAATGAGTTCTCCTACAGTAATTCACAACTGCGCTATACGCAAAACGGAATCCTTTCTTTTCCTCCCATGTTCGCTCGTTTTTTTTTAAACTTTTGTTCGGAACAACGGGAACAGGATTTTAATTAAGATTTCATACATTCTTGGATAACAATTTTTCCGTGTGAGTTAAACTTTTCAAGTATGAAAAGTTAGTAGAAAATGAGAATGAAAAAGATTGGAGCAGAGGAAATGGAGAATTACCTGGAATCCATCATAAGTCCAACTGGCAAACTTCATCTCGCATCTGCAGACAAAGAAGAAAACAAACAAGCGTTTCTTACATTACGGGATGAATATCTAAAGCGGAGAGATCATAAATCACTTTGGAACTTTGAAACTTACTTTTGCTCATCAAATGGAAAGAACTCCACATTTATTTGACAAGAGGATTTGAAGATTGCCGTGCTCAACCAAGTTAAGTTTCCATCCGATGTCACAATAACGTTCGTGCTTAGAATTGCCAAGTTGTATTGACTGTCCGCCTGAAAAATATTTATCAGAGAAGCTAAGTTGGAAGGAAGACGGAGGAGGCGGACGGACGGTGGTAGGAGCTGAAAAGGGTACAATTATAAAAGACTAAACTTTCTGTTGCGGTTCGTGGTGCCGAGATCAGAGTAAGATTAGGCTCGCCTCACTGCCTTGCATACATTACCCTGCTCTGGAAGAAAACTACTAATAAACCAACAAAAGACACCAAAAGACTATCTGTCTTCATTTTAAATCTCTCCAAGGGAACGGGGGAAAGCAAGTCGGTCGGAGAGAAAGCAAAGAGAAAATTTATAATTAGAGAGTAAGTTGGTGGAGGAGAAGTTAGTTGGCGGAAGGAGGACAATCCAGCAGACTCTCAATCCTTCCCACTTCAGTACGCTTGAACGCAATTGCAAATTATAATGTAACCATGCAAATGGGATTTTAACACTACAGACGGAGGAGAAGAGGGATATTTTGGGATTATTTTACTATTCGGCTCTCCGACACGTGACAGGTTTCTACATATCCGAACAATAAGTTAATCGTTTCAAAACTATCCGCAATTCTTACGTTGTTGTACAAGATGATGTCGGGTCGCCAAACTTCATGGGCGGGTATTCTTACGACCTTGATGCCTCCATATTCGGCCGGGTTCCATCGGAGGCTGTAATCAATCCACATCTGTAAAAGGACAAAGGATTTTAGGTTAGCGAAACTGATGCCGGCCTAATAAAGAAGAGAGGATGAGCACTTGAACGGAATTTGAAGAGCTTTCTCCGCTCATCCTTATCTTTCATCATCTCCACTCCCTCCTCCTGAAGGCACACTTCAATTCAATTTAATTTAATTTCTCCAAAAAACAAAAGGAGCAAGTCCATGTTAAGGATGAGACTTTCTTCTTTACTTTCCACTGCGTCTTCTTCCTAGCCTTTCTAAATTCAAATCGAGAAGATAACTTACAATAGTAATTAAAAGTACTCTCAGTAAATTAAATTTGTTAATGAGATTGAAATTGAAATTGAAGTTCCCAAAGTGCCTGTTGCAACGATGATGCAATCAAGTGGATAAGGATCTCTGGAGAATATTCGATCATAGGTTGCTTATTCAGTGGCGGAAATAATTTTAATAGCCCTCTTGCTGTTATATACAAGTAACTAATGATACAGCCCAAACCAAGGTTAATGGAAAGCAAATTGGCCATTTTACCCAAGTAAGCCCATCTCCAATTTGGCGGCTCTTCATTATGCACAAGTGGCATTTATACAAAAAAAAGTCTTATTTTTACAGGTTTGGAAAGCTTCGACCGAGCTGGGCTTGGGAGTTGCAACGAACGGCGACACAGTCGTTGTCGTGGCTCAGTATTTTCCACGAGGGAATGTTGGGGGGCAGCATCAGACAAACGTCCTGCAATCAATGTGTATGATGAATTGATCGGAAATTGAAACTTAGTTATTAAAGTGATAGCTTTCAAATAAATCCAGCATGAATTTGACATATCTATTGCAAATTTGTGCCAGTTGCATCATTTTTCGAAATTAAATTTTATTGAAACGATATCACATTTTAGTGATATCAACTCCGTCCGTTGGTAAGTTGTTGAGTTTCGACCAAAATGTTCACATTAAATGTAGCATAAATCAAGTATTATGTGATTCAATGATGAAAGAAAGCAGTAGCAGTGAATTACTGACCGTTGGTAATTAGGTATGCTATCTTTATTTAAACAGGTTAAGCTTATCCAAAATCCTCTTCAATTGACTCTTTTGTATTAGTTGGCTTTTCCTAAAAGTGATGAGAATCTACTCTAGATGAATCATATTCCAAGTGAATGGGCAAAGAACGACTCCAGATTTAGGCAGAAAGTCGAAAACGCTTATGGAGGATGGAAAGACGGTATCACGCCGGGAAAATCCAAATCAATTCCTTATGCGATCCCATTATTCTATCAGGGAAGTGGTGTTCATGTCTTGCATTAATCGGTTAATAATAACGCCTTGACCTTAAGCTACTGTGCAGTAAATGTAGGGCGTGGAGACCTAGAATCATGAATTCACCTTAGCAGGAACTACTCCTGCGGTTCCCTTCTCAGGATATCTCATTGATTTCCAGATTCATATCTATTGATATGATATGTGAAAATAGAGTGTCTTCCAATGGGGCAGGAATATGAATTATGATCATTTTTAGAGCTCCAGGTTTTCTGGTTTTATCCATTCCTGAACGTACAGGTTTTCCTTCTGCTATATTCATTTCTTCTTTTCTTTTCCTTTCCAATTTCGATAGTACCCTTAGACTGGCATATTCTACGGTTATTTTTCTACATTTGACTTTTCTGAATATTGGGATGGTTGACATTTCGATAAAAAAGAATTTAGGAGTTACTGCGCCAAAGTCTGACGGTGACATGGTGTAGTAGGTGTAACTTTCTTTGGCAGTCACACTCTAATGAGAATTCATTGCGTTAAGAATGAAATCTTGTAAATATTGGGTAAGCAGAGGGAGGACGTCGTAAGACATGATTTAACAGCCAATAAAACACGCAGCTTGTCGAGTCTATTTCACTCTGAATTGCTTTTGTTATCATTCAGCTCTACTGGACCCAACTGTCACTCTCAATTCAGGTTTCGAAGTAAACAAAGAATTGTTATTTATTCCTTAATTTAAAAGCAAGACGCTTGGTATCGCGTTAATTGAAAAATAATTTACGCATGGCGTGCTGAATAACATAAATCCATCCGGCGGAGATAAGAAACAAGTTTTGAAAGAATTGGAACAGGTTTTACTTAAAACCGTACTGGAAGCACTTTAAACTTTCCAGAATTCTTAAATCCTCGTTTTAGCACGTTTGAACTGGTGCTAGCAATTAAAATGGTGAAAGTTTTGTCTCTTGGATTATATGAATTTCTTTTCTTCTTCTCCTGTCTTTCATCTGTCAGAGGTTTGAAAATTTTTTCTCTTGAGCCCGATCCTTTAATAACGTCTTTTATGTCTGTCAGAATCTGCAGGCCTCGATGGTGGGTTTAGAGAAGTTGCCTTGGATTTGCACAATTCGTACCGGGCCCAAAGGAGCGTCCCCCCGTTGCAACTTAGCGATCAGGTAATTTATGACAAGGGTGGGGCGTCTGTATATTTACCCCGATTATCGACTACGGTGCCCCGATGACATGTTGCTTGGTTAAGTTATTTGATAACATTCGTTTTGTATGAATAGATTTATTTTTACGTGTTTATATCAGAATTATGTCGAATTAAAACTTTTTTTTTTATACTAATAGCTGAATCTAGCGGCGCATGCCCAGGCCGAGAAACTGGCTTCCGCCGGGAGCTTTCAAAACAGTGGTCATGGCTATGGGGACCAAGAGAACATTTGGGCACATTTCGGGGAATTGAGGCCATTGAGTTTGGATACACGGGATGCCACGACGACGTGGTATACAGGGACACCAGCTCCGGAAAATACACTTTATGTCATCAATGAAAACGTCCTCTACTCCAACAGGACCAAGTTTTTGGGAATTGGAGTTGGAACGGGCGAGGCGTACACAGTCGTCATTGGTTATTACTTGTGAGGCATTTATGGCTAATTTAAAAAAAAAAAAAGACTATTCAGGGTTACCTCACCTAGCCTAGTTTTATTTGGATTAAGGTTTATCCCCAGCTGTCAATACCACACATTCCAATCTGAGGGTTTTCTATTAAAGCTGCCTGTCATATTTGAAATCCGGCTTTCATCTGTGCATCTTGCCTCTAAAAAAGACTTTCTCCAAGAAAGACCCTAAAGATTGGGGTATGAGCATTTGGAAGGAAGTTGATGCTCTCTCTCTCTTCAGAGATAGATATTATACACAAAATTCCTGTTTCCTTCTTTCCAGGAACAGGGGAATGTCAAATTAGGGTATTATCGTCTTAAAGAATTACGCCTGTCAGGTTCTCCTGCTGGAACTGGAAAAGGCATGGAAACAGATTCGGAAGTTCTCATACCTTGGGAGGATGACAAAGATAAAACTCCATAAATTAGATAAATTTGACCAAGTTTATTTATAAATACCCCACCAGCCGCAGTTGGAAACGACTCAATGAGAAAGGTAAGGAAAGCATGTTTTTTTTTTAGTTTTTCGTGTTCCAGCAGAGCAAAGTCCGTACGGGGAAAGGAAACTAGGAGTAGACCGCCCGCCTCGACGAAAGATTTTGATTTATCGACTCAGTAGAGATGCCCTAAAG
>Ga0194135_10001874_pt1 | contig 12690 bp, 12 predicted proteins | sample LitLau_LLRF_2013_FD_134024 | JGI IMG/M metagenome (GOLD analysis project Ga0194135, IMG submission 134024) | Freshwater sediment microbial communities in response to fracking from North America - Little Laurel Run_MetaG_LLRF_2013 (version 2) | ecosystem: Environmental > Aquatic > Freshwater >... | reverse complement strand
TTCATTCATCATTTATATCATTGGGTAAAAACTGGATTGGTGGTACTACTAGTGCTGGACGCTGGAGGTTGTGATGTTGATAAAAACTCCAAAGCGAGCACCTCTGGGTAAAAAAATCGTTGCAGGAGTTATTGTCTTTGAAACAGTCATTTTCGGACTCTCGTTCTTCGTGTACAACAGATTGGAACATTCCCGAGGTTGGTCATTTGTTATTCGATGATGTATGGAACCACTAATAAATGATTTTTCGATCGTTATAATATTAATAACAGTTGTGTAATCTCCGTTTCAGATTTCCGGTACAAAGTCAGAAACAGCTTTCCTTGGGCCTTGGAGAAGTATTATCAATTCGACGAATTCACTCGGAAGGAAAAGGCACAAAATAGACTTTTGGACAACCAGATTTGGGCCACTAAAGATTAAATCTTGTCTGATATTCTTTATTGAAGCTGACATAAAGCGAAAAAATAATCTACAATTAATTAAATAGCGACAGAAAGGCATGTATAACAAAGCAGTAGGATATTTAGTAACTTCTGGGGCTGTAGGAATTTTGTTGTTGTATGTTGCAACTCCAAACTCGGAGGAACTTAAACGCGTAAGTTTGTATGAATTGTTTGCCTTATATTGTTTATTAGCATTATGATTAAGTATGTAAATTCAATGTATTTTGCATTTGTAGATAAAAGAGTTTGGTGGTAAAAATACAACTTTCACAGATGTTTTAAAAGCTGCTGCTGACCCGTCTTCTAAACCAATATACCTTCAAAAATCTGGCCAGCAGAACCCACTCAAAAGCAGCGAATCTAGTGATATTAAGAAATAGATGTTTTAGTTTCAATTCGTTTCCATGTCGTAAAAAAACTCAAACTGTAGTTACAAACTTTAGGTGCTGTAGTTCTAAATAGAAAGCAAGACAAGGTTGAAATTTTCTTCAGTAGGAGTAGGATTGTTCGTATTTTTACTTGTAACTTCTTCAAGAAAGTCAATTCGTGACGATATTTTCTGGGGAACAAAATGGATAAGAATCAGCCCACAACTGCCCAGCTCTCCGAAAAGTTTATGATTGACTTTATCGGCATCAGAGATAATATCTCAGCTCAGATTGAAAATTTGTCGGCGTGTCCCACTGGTGCCACAGATGGTGTGATTGAGAAGTTGGATTTTTTATCCGATGAAATTAAGAAGTTGAGTAAGTTTCTCCATGATGGAACTATGTTCCTTCCGTCCTATTCGGTCAAGGTAAGGGTTTCTATTCCATGGATTCTCATTGTGCAGTAGGTGAAAGTTATAATTTATTTTTATAATCACAGATTCGCCAAAACGAAATTCGAGATCTAGAAAAGGCCCTCAAGGAAAAAGAAGCCATATTGATCCCCAAGAAAAAATTTGGATTCAAAAACAGACAAGTTCCACAAGTATCTACTGGAGTCAATAAACCTGTTCCAGCTCCAGAGACGAAACCGAAGCAAGAACCTGTTCCAGTTGATACGGTAAAAGCTATGGAACGGAAGTAATCCTTATAAATCTTGTTTTATCACCAGTTAAATAATTTTTGTAGAAGAACTTCGAGAACTTCGTGACAATTGAGAAACTCTCTGACTCGACTAAAGTGTTTGAAGCAGACGAATTGAATGGATGTGATGTCCTCGCTAGAGATTTGGAAAATGTGACTCTCCATTTGCTAGGTAGTCCGTCAACTCTGCGTCTTAAAAATGTGAAAAATTCTCGTATTCTTTGTAAGTAACAGTCTTTATTTTTTAATATTAATAATTATTAAAGTGCCTTTGAGTAGTATCAGTGAATAAAGTTAGTAAAATCGTATCTGCGCAGGTGGACCGGTGACTACTTCAGTATTTGTGGATTCTGTTGAAGACAGTACCCTGTTTCTGAGCTGCAAGCAATTGCGTACTCACTCGTCAAATCATGTGGACATTTACTTGCGAGTTCTTTCCAGAGCCATAATTGAAGACTGTGAAAATATTCGATTTGCCCCGTATCGTTGGAACAACTCAAAATCGGAAGAGCTTCACCGAATTGCCGAAATACCGAATGATTTGGAACGGTAACCGTTTTTCTCTTTACTTATGAAACATTGCAAGTGAAGTGCGAATTCAGTGATATATGGTAGAATGTATTCTTCTGTTTTGTTAGATTTGATGCTGTCGATGATTTCAACTGGCTTTCAGCGACTCAATCTCCTCACTGGTCCATTCTTCCTGAGGCAGAAAGGATTGAATTTCCAGATATCTAATCAATAATCAATAATCAACAACAATATCTAACAACTAATGCACTCGTATGGAAGGTTAAGAATGTAACAAAAATAAAAATAAACTAAGCCGCAGGTACTGTAAGTTCAGTTTACTGTTTTTATTCATCAATCATTTGTTTTAAGTACTTGTTGCATTTTCACACGCGCCCATAATAATCAGTTTCATTCACCGTTCGTGTTCAGAGGTTACATTTCTCGTATTCTATGTACATCAGCTTTTCATATAATAACTTTCTACGACATTGTATAATGGCATCCGGAAAGTTTAATACTATTTCAAACCAATCATTCTACCTACTAACTTAAATTACATCTCATTCGTATCAACTTGAATTGGTTACAAGTTACAAGTAAACAATTAAATAAATCTTCCGTACGCAAAAAATATCCTTGAATATATTGGAAATTAGTTGAGTGTTGGTCTGAGAATTTTCGCTTCTCGTCCTTAAAAACGGGACTTATCTCACAAGATACAGTATGCTGTTTCTTTAAATGAATCATTTAAGTAGTTGAGCAAACATTCAAGGATCATTTTTGTACGATTAGTTGATTTAGCTGTAATGAAGGTAGCTTATTAAGAGTTCTTAAGACTGAATCTTATCTAGAGTTATTGCAATACAAATGATTACATACTTCCTTAATCGTATTTTAGTATGGCTTCATTCAATATATATTCTATGAGACCTCTTTAAAAGAAGGCCTTTTTCCTGAGTTAGTTTTTGTCACAGTAAATCTTTTCAACCTAAGTAAATATTATGTACATTTACTAATTAATAAAATTCTGGCATATCTAATCTTTTGTAAAGCCTTGATAAAGAAAAACAATTGAAGAAGTCTGGGTTTAAAAATGTTGGCTGCTTTATCATCAGAACAATTTTTATAAATAGTATCATAAAAAGGTAGACCAAGGAAGTAGTTCAAAACATCTTAGCATGTAATATCAGGGAACTTGGTGCAAGTTCAGTGCTTGATACATTATGGCATCTCAATAGTTTCTTTGACCTAACCTAATCCACTAACAAAATATACTGTAGCGTAACGAAGTCTTGCACAACATTAATTTACACGTTATAATCCTAATCGTAATTCTCGTTTGATATGCCTCACGTTCATTCAAATCCCAAATTTTACATCGTTATAATATCCTGTAACCCATTATGTAGCTTATAATCATATGTCACATAAGTATAATACAACAATTATTATAAATTCTTACAATATATGTACATATTACTCGAGGTAGATTTACATTTAAATACAATAATTCTGGCTAATTTTACAAAATACGTTTCACGTGTAAAGCACTTTGGAAGACAACTTTATGTAGATACTGATGGGTTTATTGTAAATTCAAAATACACATATACAAACTATTACTTAATTCTACTGAACAATTAAAGCTTTGTTGGTATTCGGTACCCGAATTCGTGATTTATTTTACCTCAGCGGTAACAGGTGGGATCGTTTTCATATTTACTCATACGGTGTGTCAGGAGAACACGAGTATACTGTGAAAAGGTTAAACTATATAATTTCTAGTCGCCCTACGTACTTGTAGTTGACTGATTTTTAGGTGTACTAAGTTTAGGTGGCAATGGTGGGTTCAATATTGGTTTCTTAGGTGGAAGAGACAGTTTAGGTGGAGGATTCGGATGAGCGTGAGCCGTTGGTCGAATTTTGTTCTTTGCTGCTTGCAAAAGTGCCTTTGTACTTGTTGTCTTGCTCAGCAATTCCCCTTCACTGCACAAAGCTCTCAATAAGGGAAGTTCCAGGTATTGACACTTAGCCCTCAGATTCGCCAAGTCTAGTTCTGCGGCTGACATGGATTCCTAGAAATTGCATGACAAACATACATTTAGAATTGACTCCAACGAAAGTCACCGTCGTTTAATCGAAGAATATTATAAAGCATACCTGTGGTCTGCTCAAATGACTATTGCTTCTCACAGTACCCTTGTAAGGGGGAGGTGGTGGAAGGTTGTAAATCGCTTGGAGATGTTCCTCTTTCGTCGGCTGGGAATACAGAGACTCCTCACTCCGACAAAGTTTCATGCGGAGTCTGTCATCGCTTAATACTGATACTCCCCCACTTCGACTAGCCAGCGATGCTAGCTGCTGTTGAATAGCTTTCCTCATTCCATTCTCAATGAGAACTTGTTGTTGACCTTGGCCAGGTTTCTTATAAGGTGGGAGTGGGGGTGCAGATTGGGTCGAACTGGGATAGTAGATAGCCCCACCTCCACACATGGAACTGGATCCAGCACCGTTGCTACAATTGCTCGTGGAGCAAGCATAGCTTTGAGTGGATAAGAACCTTTGCAAGTTTTCCGCATTAAGTCCAACTCCACTTGACGTGGTAGCACCATTTGTACTTGCACAGTAATAGCCACCCCCATATTGGGAAGACGAGCAGTTTGACCCACCAGGGTTATATAGGGACTGGAACGACGCGTGGTGATATGGCTGACTTGATGCTGTTGCCGTAATGCTGTGATTACTTAGAGACGCTGTAACTGTTGTCTGAGCTCCAGATTTAGGTTTCGGGTTCTTTCGGGGCAGAGGGGGTGGCACAGCATTAGCCGTGGCTGCTACTAAAGCTGCACCTGCAGCCGTCGATGGATACGGAGGTGGAGGAGGAAGATATGGTGGTGGTATGTCATTTATTTGATAAGCACTCACACTACTTGTTAACATTGGATTGGAGTTTGTTGTACTCGATACTGTTGTGTAGCTGAGGCTTTTAGAATCAAAGTATTCTTGCTGACTAACTCGCGGATCCTTTTGGGGGAAGATTACGTAGTCTAGGTCAGAGTAAAGCTGAGCTTTGAACTGCTGTATTTGTGACCTCGTGAGTTGGTTTGTGTATACAGTTGTGAACCTCGATTGAGCTGGAGTCGCACTCGAACTTGTAGTCAGTGGTCCAGATATCGTCATTGAAGCAGTGGTCATAGGGGGTACTGAGTTATTAGACTGATTTAATGTTAAACAACTATTCGTTGAGACGCCAGTACCAGGATGAACTATTGGAGTGCGTGAAAGTGGCTTGAGGTTTTGGAGGCCGATTAAAAAGTTATTTAAATTATTTGGCATACTTCCACAGCGATTTCCTACTCCAGCTTTATTAACTCCTCCCCCAAGTGCTGCAGCTATGTAAGCATTTGTTTTTTGCTGCACAGAAGACGCTGTAGAAGAAGGCAATGCAGGTAATGGTTGATTTCGTTTGCTCTTTCCTGACGCATGGACATCGATGTAATTCCCAGGTCGGATTATCAGCGGAGGTGCCTGCTGAGAGGTTTTTGACGACGGGTAAGGTGGTGGGGACAATGATGTCGGAAGATACAGAGAGTTAGTAGGAACATCCTCTGATGCAACAGTGTCATAAATATTATCGACACTTTGGGAATGCTGGAGTAGTCCAAAGTTCTCAGCCAACTTAACTCCTCTCAGCAAAACTTGTGCTTGACTTGGAATCGCAATAGGAGCCGTAGTAGCGTAAGCAGTTTGAATGAGGATTTGTGGTTTGGTAGCGATAAATCTCGCGTCTACAGCGTTTCCATTTCCATCTCGAACAACTCCATCGTCCGCTTGAGATGACGTGGTTAAGTCTGCTAAACTCTTTCTCGGTTTCGGAGGTGGCTCGGGTCGTTTTTCACTTTGGCCAAGTAAGTTAATCGCATTTGTAGATCTAGAACTCACTTTGTGAATCCGTTGTCTAACTATCATTGCTTGGGCTGCTGCTGCCTCATCACAACTAGTCTTCCGTCTGGGCAGCGTGTTCATATTGACTTCAGGAGGAGGTGGAGGAGTTGGACTCTTGCTACCACCCGGTCCATCGCCTGATTTATTGCCCCCAGTGAACTTCCACAACTTCTTTGTCCCATTCTTCGGAGGAGGTTTGGGTGGTGGAGGATACCAAGACAAAGGAGGAAGTTGGACGTAGTCGGAATCTGTGTCGAAGTTGTCACTGACAGTTCTTGTGCTGGGATATCTCCCTTGTTGAAGTTTTTCTCCAAACTCTACGTAGTTCATTGGAGGACGAGGGTAAACCTTTGCTTTGCCAGTCGAGGAAACTTCCCTACTGCTTGTAACTCTCTTTACGCCACTATTAACGTCTTGCAGGTCACTTTTAGCATTCCTATGAACTTTCCGAAGACACTTTAGCGAGGCTACTTTGGGTGTGAGTCCATTATTTGACCCTTGGCTTCCGTCTGAAGACACCCCACTGCATTTTCTAGATGTAGACACCACAAGTTTCTCTTGTTTCTTAGCACACAGTACACCTCCATGCGTTCCTCCACTTCCCTTAACATTATTACTACAACATTTGTCTTTGCTCCTGCACTTACACCCGCTTTTCTGAGGCTCTACAGATTTAATACAACTGTACATCTTCCTTGGCTTTGGTTTCGGAGCGACAACGACACTTCCACTAGTACCACTCTTTCTTCCTTCCTCACTTATCGTCGAGTACTCCTTCTCAGTCTTATCTTTGCCTTGTGGAGGAGGAAGGTCTTCGCTGATCTCCCCGTACACATGATCTTCGTCCGCAACATCGTCCAACTTGTACTCTTCTGCGTCCTCTGCCATTGGAGAACCTTCATTAATATCCACTGCCTTCAAAGTAGTCTCACTTGCCATGGATGGGGTGTTCTTCGTATGCTTGTGATTATTGTGACCATCCACCGAATCCTCAGATGACTCGACCACTCTGATCTCCTCATCCTCTTCGTCGTCCTCTGCGAGACACGAATTGCACTCACAGACAGCGGTTCTTGAAGGACAAGGCCCTGCAGAACAAGAAGACTCTTCCTCTCCTCCGATAGTCCGGACAAGCAGGGAACTTCTGCAAGGTCGAGTGTGATGGGAATCGTCTTCGCAGTCTTCGCAATCAGAGTCACAGTACCAATACTTGGCCTCTTCCTCTGTGCACTTGATTCCTCCAACTCCAGAGCTTCCTGGATGGTGGTGAAGTTGCCTCTGGTGGCTGAGGGACTCCAAAGAGGTTTCAAGAGATGTTCGTGAAGTCCCATTGTGCAAGTGGTGGTGGTGGTGATGACTGTGGCTATGATGATGGTTATGATGATGCCCCTGAGCTCTTTCAGAGCTACAGCAATCACGTATCTCCAAGTCTTCTACAAAAAGTTACAAAAAACACTCGATTTTAGATTCAATGACCATTTTAAGAGTTAGTACATGCAACCAGAGAGAGTCCCTACAGGGCATCTTCTTCTTCTTATTTTATAAGCCTTGCTTTTATAAAGTCTCGTTTCCTGCATACATTAGTTGTTGTTTGTAGTTTTGTAGTAAGAGAAGAGTGTGGTCACTTGCACCTGCACCACACTAAAACCTTCTTCATAAGCTAAGTTGCCTACTAATCTCAGAACACACCCTTTCTCACTCTCACATCATCTCTCTGAATTTCATTGTATAAAATGTATCTTCTGCCTTCCTTCCATTTATTCTTCTTCTTCCTGAACTCTTCACATGTGAGAGTCAGTCTAACCCTGGTGGAAGCTCTCTAGCCTTCACATCTCTGAAGGTGATTACTTATGCAGTCAAAACTGCTTTTCCCATAAAAAGCCTTCTTCTTTCCGAGACTTTATGCGTATTATTGTGTAGTTACTTATTGTAGTAGTAATAAGTTACCTTCACTCCCGTCTAAGCTGTATACTCGATCCGAAACGATGCCTGAGGTTGTATTCGAAGAGGCATTGCTGATGACAGAAACCCTCTGATGATGACCCTCGCCCGTTTCCCCAGCGAGTAAAAGTCCATCCGCCCACAGGGACAGGTCAAGCATTTTTGTATCCTCATTCCGATGATGTTTCGAAACTGAACTGAGGAGGGTAGAATTACAACTCGACTCTCCACCAGAAGCTGTACTTGCTCCTGAGGTTTTCGATGTCGCTGAGCTCACTGCACTCCCGTTCGAAGTCGAAGAGGCAGAGGTTGAACTGTACCCTGCGTCTGACGATGCAGTACCATTCATCAGGATTTTATGATTCGACAGGTGGAATTGATGCGTAGAGCGACACAAGAGTAACACGTGTCTCGGCACAGATTCACTTGAAGCTGTGAAGGATAACTTCTGAGTTGAGTTTGCCCAAGGAAAAGCTCTTCCCCGAATTTCAAACTTCTTTCTCTCAAAATAAAGCTTTGTAATGTTAGCCCAAAGGAAAGTAAGTCTAGGTTGTTCTGGAATTTCGTTGCAGCCCACAGCATTCTGAAAGAATAGTACCACATAGGTAAGGAAGTGCTTTGGGAAAAACCATTTCCAACTATGAAAACCCAATAAAAATAGATTAATCAATTGAAAGTCTACCTGATACACTTCTATTCCTTTGGGAGTGACGCCAATCCAGGCAGGTGCGTCCTTTCCTTCTTTGGTTTTTAGCGTCATTCCGAATAAATGCATGTTGTACTGAGGCATCACTGCACGGATAAACGCAAGTCGAGCGTTCTGCTGACCAAGTCCAGCCAACGCTTGATGTGCTCTTGTAATTGACGGCCCCAGAGACGAAATAAGACTCTGGGACGCAGTAGGCAGTGATTGGATCCATCTCGGGGGAAGAAGCTCTTGTTTGCCACTGCTGTTACTAGGTCTCCAATCTCCGAATTCGGATTGCAGAGCATACGCCAAAGATTGGACAATGCTTGCAGGAGGGAATCTCGGAGCAAAGGTTAAGTTTTGACGTAACTGAAGGTAATAATGATGAAGGGAGACGACGTCACTGTAAAAAGGAGAAAGAGTCATCATGAGAAGATGTACAGATTTATTTCTGGCGTCTCATGAATATTTCTTGACATGATAGACAGAGCCCACACGCTCCCATAAAAAGTCTCGACCTCGCCCTATCTCAACTCCTTTAAGGTCCCTCGGAAGCTGATCAATGATCTCTCGTCTGTTTCAATTCATTCACAATTTGTTCATTTTTATTTAAGGCATCTGAAGCTCCCTTCCTCAAAATACATGTGGTGTCAGAAATATGTCAAAATTACATGACAAATGATAGCCTGGACGAAGACAAATAGTCCTAAATATTCTGCTGTCTGTAAAAGCAGTCACGGGAGTTCTTTAGCTAGCTGTCGCACGTATTCTTTCTAAACTGTTTTCTTCGTGACTATTTTTAGATTTGAGATCGACTCTATGTATGACAAATCAGATACGGGACAACAGGTCTCAGCTTTATTAAGTAAATATTTGTCTCGACTTTGTTCTAATTTTGCGTCGTCGTTGCTCAGGACCTTTCTGAAACTTTGTGTGCACGATGGAAGTTTGTAAACGATACTCTGATGGTAATAAATACTTCTTATTCTACGAACCGTTACCTGTGTCTCTGCCACGAGGGTCAATTAGCGTTTTACAAGCTCTGTCAATCATGCCATTTAGAAGTACAAAGGTAGAATTAAGGAAGAAGGTGGACAGTAAGACAGCTCATAAATAACTTACAAATTTTGAGGCAGGGTATCCAGGTAGAAATGCACCCGACAATGGAACACCACCGGCAATTTCCCATCCTGTGTGTGTAACAAAATCATCACCGTAAATTAATCAGTTTTCAAATGGAAGCAGCAGCAGCTTATAATAATATTCAGCGCATAAATCTCATGAGGGTAAAATTCCACAAAATACACCCGCATCACAGTCTTCCTTAAACTGTAGTTTATTTTCCGTAGTCGCATTCACTTTGTATTTATTTAAGTGAAACTCTCTCTCTCTGAAATGATCTCTTCCAGGACTCGTTAACATTTTCCCTACAACTTCTCATGTCATTAAACAACTTTCCTTTACACATTTTGACGAAGTATAATAATAAGAATAGTGTACGGGGTCCACCAAACCCATAGCCATCCAAATGGATGAAGGAAAACATAAAGGATGATGGCCTACGCCTAATAATGGTCTTCTACTTCTCAGCGCAACATTCTTTACTTTTTGGTGCCTTTGAGAAACCTCACAACACAAGAAAGATTCAAGTAAGAGTCAAGACGAAGACCGGATCGTTGGCTTGCTTTAAAGTTTTGAGTACGTACAGGGACATACACGTATACACACACACGTATATATAACTTGTACTTTGAAGGGAGGGATAAGGAGGAGAGGTTTCTTCATCACAAGATCATCATCTTAACTTTTTCTTACGTCCAAGCTCAAGGAATGATGAGCCTGCTCGTAAAAATTTCAAAAGAAACGAGCTACCGGAATTGAATTCCCCCAGGGCTTCTCAACTTTTTATCTCTCCCAAAGTACATCCATTCCCTATTATAATTTGACCCATTCGAACACAACATTCGAACCTCTCTCTACACCCGTCTAATCCTAATGTGTAATCGCTCCTTGGCACGAACACCAACCCACAACTTTCCAGATTTCTATCACTCACCAATGACTCTCAAATCTCAATTCATTCCCTCATGATGACAATATACGCATAAAGGATGACCAGAGTCAAAAGGGACACACTATCCCTCTGATGCGTCCAGATCGACATTCTCAAGACCTTCGTTTCCGGCCCTGTATACCACCATCAAAGGACACATTTGTCACTGGAACCATTTATTGCACTATCTATAATACACGCTTTGTTCCTTCGTACGTACTCCTCATGGGAAAGGAATTTTTGGGTGCATCCTTTCCTCAAAGGAAGTCTCCATGTTTGCCTACCACGCATTCCAGTCTAAATACTTACTTCCGCCACAATCCCACCATTCGCTACATTCGAAACTATTACATCGTAAGAAACAATAACTTTACGAGGCACAAAATTCCTCATCACACAGACTCCTGCTAGCAAGACTATTATATTTCTATCCATCATTATTCATTCATTTCGCTATCGTGTCTTCTTCGTGTCATCATGTCTCATGAAATTCATGATTCATATTTCACCTAAAGACAGAAATTTCGTCATGAAATTTCACTTAAAAGTCTATTCCCTGCAGCAATTCACGCACATACTTCGGTATGACTTTTAGTCTCCTAATCAAAATCCAATCTATAAAACAAGACATTGAGTAATTTCCAGTTTCTTATCGAGTCGTCAGATTAATCCACATACACGACATACATACGCTCGATAAGTACGCATGCAGATTGAAAAAAACAATTAATTAAATTATTTGCCACATTAAAAAGCTATCAGTTGCGTCTTTATAACCGAGGTACACGTTTTTCATGTTTCCTTCAGAAAGTAATAAAGATAAGGAAGGATTTTCAACTCGGTCGTATAAGAAAGATTTGAATCTGCTAAAAAGTCCACATTCTTCATGCCCTCCTGAGCAACAAAAGAGCCAGTCAAACGAATAAAACTAACTCCGTATGATCAATTCAGGCTCGGAGCTACAAAAGCTCGTTAGAGGCTGTTCTAAGGCTCATTAGAATTGCAAATACTCATCTCGAAATTCCAAGCTCTGAGAATTTTAATCCTTGAACAAGTAAGATAAATCTAACACTGTCACTACCATTACATCCACCACACCATTTCTTGCACTCTCTGCCTGAGTATAATACACACAACAAGTGTTGCATAGATATAGAGGGCACACACATGTATATAGATATGCATGAAGTGAAGTGGAGATTCAATAAACCATTATTACGATGGACAGACAGGGTCATCATCAAATGGAAGTATCCTCTCACATTCTTAATCCGTAGCCAATTCAATAAGAGAACATAAGAAATAGATTTGTGTGCTACAGTAACACTTTATACATACTCGACGACGAGTCGAATGAATTTATCTCCGTATCTTGGCCATGTGAAGCTCTTGATTCACTATATCATCATTCATCCGTCCATCTGATGGAATTGAAATACTGTCATTGGAATACACTACAAGAGCCTTAGGTGGATAGGCCACGCATGCGATAATGATATGGATTATTGCATCTGACAGATCAAAATGATTGAATCCAACTGAAAAGGAATGACATTGCATTCCGTAGAAGGAAGACAGATAGGCAGTCTTACAAAAAGAGACATTCAATAAAGCATACCAAGTGCTACGTCAATCTTTCAAAGGCATTGTAAGAAGAAATGTTTATTTGAACTGGATTGAATAATTCGATTCACTTGAAAGAAGATGGACGACTGAGAGAGAATCAACTCAAATCTATTAGAAAGCAACGACTACATATTATAACTCTGTGATGCGGTCGACCATCTTCTTTTACACGATCGTACATCAAATTGAGACAAAACGAGACTAACCAAACTCATATTTAATAAATACCTTAACGTATAAATTTAATCACACTGAAAATAATAACCCTGCACGGTCTCAATCTCCAAATTACCATTATGATTACCAAAAGGTATTTCTGATTTATTCAAGCCATTAGCGATTACATTGTAAAATAAAAATGATCCATGGTCCATTCTCTGGAGAAGTACGTATAAAAACTCTAACCAC
>Ga0194135_10001873_pt1 | contig 12693 bp, 7 predicted proteins | sample LitLau_LLRF_2013_FD_134024 | JGI IMG/M metagenome (GOLD analysis project Ga0194135, IMG submission 134024) | Freshwater sediment microbial communities in response to fracking from North America - Little Laurel Run_MetaG_LLRF_2013 (version 2) | ecosystem: Environmental > Aquatic > Freshwater >... | reverse complement strand
ATTTGACTACGCGCTCATTCTTCTCTTAATTATCATTATTAATTGCTACTACTCATATTTTGAAGCTTCTGCCTTTCACTTCTTTTAAGTTATGCAAAACACGATGATGAGGTTATAAAATTTAAAGTAGTTAAATATGACTATATTAAATATGTATTAATGTATTTGAGTTGTTGTAAAAATGTAAAGTGACTGCTGTGCTTAAACATTAAATACATTTCCAAGAGCTTGGCCTAGACGAGATTCCTTAACAAGTAGCTGTGACCTTTGAATCCCCTCAAATATTTGCTGACACGGGGAAGAAATAATATATAAACTTTAATAAACTAATATTGATGATACTGATGAATAACACTGACTGAGACTTTTGTGTATAATAATTATATATGACTTGTGTGTTGTGTGTGTCTTTGCAGACGTCGACGAAATATTTTGTCCAACAACGTGCACGTATGTTATCTAGTCATAATTGCCAGTTGGAAGTTGGAGCCCGCATTTTATGTATCATCTATAATATAGGATATATCGATGGAACCAAGGACCGTTTTAATGACCTAATATTATACAGAGATGTATGTGCAGTGCTTAATACTTATTAGACACATCGTTTAGTTGAAAGTATGTGAAATGAATTGAATTAGAGAATGAAGATGCGAAAGGAATGCTAATTAATCGGTGAACACCTGAGATTTGGGGAAACAACGGACCGCATACGTAACGTATAATAATGCTTATGAGATTCATCTGATGATGTTTTGCAAAAGGCAAAGCTCGCAACTTCTTCTTCACGGGAGCTTTTGGAGTTTTTTGTGCAGATTGGATGAATGCGATTGATGGGAGCTTCAAGCGGAGATAATGATAGGGTTCGTCTATTCACAATGGACCTCTCACCATACAACAACAAAATATATACGTGTAAGTATGGACAGAAGAAAACTGCGTGGAAAGTTATCTCATGTGCATTTATATTTTTGTTTGCCCTTTCCTTAATTTCTGCAAGAGATATTTAGAAGCTGCTTAGAAGAATGTTTAAGAGAAGATTTGGCAAGTAAATACAGATCTGTAATGTTCTGCCTTTGCCTCTGCACATCTTCGAGATGAACGACGAGTATTATTACAACACGGTCACCACAAAACCTCAATGACAGAAATCGGTATTTGCCCAATTGTATAGGTATCAAAGGTACGAGCAAAAATAACTTAATCGTGGATCTTACTTAATGGTTGTTATGTGTTTGTATGAATGGTTGTATCGGACTTTTTGCCAAGAATTCTTGTCTAAAAATAAGATATATATAAGAAGACATCGTCAGAATTTAATAAGAGCAAAAAATGGAGTATAAGAGGGGAATGATTTTGAGTAGAAATGAAGAAATACTTGAATTCGTGTATACTTTTGGACGAGCGAAAAAGATGGTTAAGAGTGGAATTAAAGTATTCTCGGAGAGTTTAATAGTTTTTTGTGTGAGATTCGTCATCTTGTAATGATGATCTTGCGAAGAAGCCTAACTATATAGAAACATACGAAGTATATACGTGTATCTTTCTTCTGCTACCTCTTAGCCTTGAATCTTTTGCTTCTAGCTGGAGTATACTGAACTATGCTCAAGTATTAGATATTGTTACCTTTTGCCTTTAGGAAATATCTTTAACATGCACACACACCTTTGTTGAAAGGTTTGCAAAAATTAAAGTGTACTGTGAGCAAAAAGTATATAGTTTCATGACTTTCATGCTCAGAGAATCCTCCTGAGGGATGAGATTATTACCCATGTACAGGTTTTTTGTTCTCTATACTTTGTTTGTTGCATAAGGATTATCCGTGCAGTAAAGCAGAGTGGGTATCTCTACTTGTATTAAGTATGCATGGAGGTATATATATTTCTATGAGGTATGTATATATGTATCGTCCATTTCGCAAGGTGAGGAAATAATAGCAATATACATATATAACACGTTGAAGGCTTCCCCTCCAGAAGAATGAACTTTGTTGGCAGGTGGATTTGTGTTTTTTGTTTCAACTCTGAAGAATTAAATGTATACAGAGAAAAGAGATATTGATGCACACACAGATGAAGAATATCTCGAGGGCATTTTATATATTCTTTTTGGATTCATCTCTCTCCGTTCGTTCGTTAGAGATCAAGGATGAAAGTCCGTTGCTCTTATGAGGTTCACGTACTTACCACCATTACGTATATACATATACATATATATATACACCTTTCTCATTGTTTCATCTTTTGGGCATGTGTGTGTATATATATATTATATATATACCTGTACATATATACCTATACATATCCGTTTTCAAACCGCCATCACCTTCAAATACAACATCATCAGCATCTCTCTAGAGAGATGTGGTTTCTTCTTATGGTCAAATAGAACGTAATACGTACACAGATTTTGGTTTGGCATCTCTCTCTCTGGAATATCAAACCCCAGTGTGAACATTCTTCCAAAGTCACTACCCCTTTTGCCATCATCTCCACAAGATTTTGTTCTCACGTTCAACTTTTATTTCGCAGAATGTTTAACTGTTTAACAAAACTTGTTCTAAATGACTGCTCGATTTTTTACTCTCAGGCTGAGAGAAAAGAAATCTTGGAGCTTCTTTGTTATTATTGTGGAGATAGCAGGGTTGATCTTTTACAGAGAGTAACCTGTCGATTGTTTGCAAAGGAAGTAATAGCACTGACCTCAGATGGAAACATGAAATCATGGAACGAGTGGTAGAAGGAATAAGATCATATTCCGTGATTAATGACCGTGAATATCACTTGATTTAATTGCTTTTCCCTTTGTACAAAATGTACTTATAGACTAGATAGATCAGGAGGAGGAGATTAAACATTGTTTTTTTGTACGAAATCTGTCTAATACGATTGTGCAATGTGTACTGTGTGTTTTTGATCTTTGTTTTAAGGAATGTAAATGTATAGTGCTATGATCGCAGTACGATTGAAGAAATCCAGTTTGAATTTATTCAACTTTTACCTGCTTTTTACTTTTTACACTAAAAGCGTGACTGGAAACTGGAGCTATCCTTGATTTTAACAGATTATCTCGTTACTTATCGCCAAGTTTGTGTGCGTTTCATGGTTTGCTTGATTATTACTACACACTTTGATTGTAAACTAATAAGAAGAATATTCGCAAACATGCAAACAACTTTTTGCTTAGTTGATTAAATTGATCTTGTTCAATCATGACATATATATAAGTACAAAGTCAAGCAGAGCTAGTAGCAATCTATATATGTGCATGTTTATATAACGCTCGCATTAATGTGTCAATAATTATTTCACTATGAAAAGTTCACGCTGTGATTTATCTTAATTAGGAGTTGAATGGTCAATCTTTTGATGAGTGATTGAATCAATCTCTCTCTCTCTTAAATCCTCATGATTAAAAATTAATCAAACTCCTCCTATACATGCAGATGCTAGTGAAGGGAGTTCATATATAAATTAATAAAAAAACAACTTATGAATGACAAGAGGAAAGTTGAATTATAAAATTGTAATAAGCATAGACGCAGGTGTACATGTCATGCAATGATGTGTGTGCCTTTTCAGTTTCATAGGTGAAGGTTCGATTTTTCCAATCAAATAATACTCGTGTCGTTTTTCATGTTTGGTGCAAAACTTTAATGAGATTTAAAATAATTTGGAAGCTTGAACGAAACGAATAAGCTTCTTCTTGAAGAATTATTATCTATTGCGTGTTGCATGCATCTCGTCTTTTTATTGTGATGATCCAGGTGTCTTTTGTTATTTTAGATCTAGTCAGTATATAGTTTCTGGAACAGTTGGTTTTATATTTTATGTATACTTAAATTATGTGCAGGTGAATGTGCATAGGACAGTTTGAAATCGTAATTGATGCGAGACGAGAGACTCACGACTGTGGAGAGAGAGTTCAATCGCCTGGAATTAAGAAGAAGGATTTATAAATGATATTGTGTGGACAAAGGTGATGACGAGGATTTGGGCTGAAAGTGACATGGAAATAGAGAGAATGTTGTGAGAGTAAAAAGTGATTGGACACACATTCCTTGAGAAGGAGAGGGTGGAATGATTTATAAAAGAGATGAAGAAACAAGTTCGAAGTGACATTGGGTATATAGCGAGGAGGACCCTTGCAGGTGTTTAGTGGGCAAGTGTCAGCCGAATGACAAATCAACCCACCCTTGTTCACCCCAATAAAACAGTGAGCACTCCCTTTAAAAGACAAGAAGGGTCTCGAGAATACTTCGAAGATGTATGTACAATGTATACGCAGCATATAGCATACGTTTTTTATGAATTGAACTGCATCTCTGGAGAGAGAGACGTGTCACATTCTTCTTCGTGTTTTCCTCAGGTAACATTTTAAATGGTTAATCAAGAGTCATCTTAAGTGGACAATTGCTCACAATTTAAGAGTACATGAGTATCATAGTTTCAAGGTGCCACTTACAATGGAAATTAACTTACAGGGGTGTTCTCTGCTTGTGTGTATAGTCTAAACTTTGTCTAGTTTGTAATGTCACGTTGACTTCCATTGTCTTTTATAGGAAGAAGGTATAAGAGTAAATTAAGAGGGTGCTTAGAGAGATCAAGAGATGACACACACAAGAGATGAAGTGTCCTCACAGGAGGTTGACAAGGATTTGAACTGACAACTCTCGTAACAAGATTTTGTGTGTGTGCATTATTGAAGACATTCTGGAGAATTTTAGGCAGGCCAGAGAGAGAGAGAGAGTTCCATGACTTACTGGTGATTATGTAAGGAATTCCTTGGGAGATAATGAGAGGAGAGATTATTAGTCTGTCTGTGCAGGATGAAAATGAAGAAGGGTTTGGTCTTTCCAGTTTGAGAGTGTTTTATTCCGTGGAAAAATGTTGTAGAATGATGAAACAAATGGAACGGTCAAGGTACGCATATCACATCAATGTAAGGAGGCTGAGAGAGTTCATGCGAAGACTGGAATCTCAACAGTTTCTCATTTGCATAAACGAGGCTTCTCGGTGGATGAATTTTACATGGACTCCTCCGTCTGAATGAACGTTCTTGAATCTTTGAATATGTTTCATGAGTACTTTGTAAAGAAGAATCAGAGAAGACGTGGATGCAAATGAGTAAAAGTAGAAGAATTGTTGTTGTTGTCATGAAATGAATTGATTGCTCTCCTCCAAGTAGGTTGTTCTTGTTGTTATGTTTGTGTGTGTGAGAACAAATACTGGATTTGTCTTTAATCCGTAATCCCTATAATGATCTCATACGCCTTAAAATTCTCCTTCCCAAGGAGTACGAATAACAACAAATACTTTGAAAAGATATAGGTGGGGCTATCGCGTCGGATTCATCATCAGGAGAGAGCAAAAACCAAACTGGACATCACACTGAATTGCTTGTGGCTGAACCTGTTATGTATTGTTATATATACGCAATTCCTTATACTTATAGGCAACCAGAGGTGGTTTAAGGGAAAGATGACTTGGAAAACAAGAACCCTGAGAAAGTCATGAGAAGCTCATTTACCTCATCATCATATCAGACTGGTTATTCACATTTCGGAATAAAAAACAAGATACCTATCCTATATATATATCGATGAGGATGAGAGTCCAGTAGTCGTCTGAACGTGTCTTCCATCTTAAATCACAAGAAGTGACGTGTGTGTTGTGTTGAAACTTTAAGACTTTAGGTTGTTTCATTTCTCTCTCCGTCTGGCCTAGAAGGAGAAACCAATGTACTTTGTATATGAGGACGACTAGCTCATTCTTTGAATAAATGATTTTTGATCGGCCAAGCAGATGAATTTCATTGTGTGGCGTCTGAACAGAGTTCACGTTGAGATCAATCGAAGAATTATTTTGAATTTTTGAAACACACTCGCGTCTCGAGAAGAAGAATCTTCATCTGCTCCGTCTGCTTTGAATATTTAACTTTTTTTCATAGAAGTTCGACGGGTTCATAATCCGTCTGTGTGTGTGTGTGTAAGAAATGCACGAAAGTCATTTTTTCATAGTTAAATAAATGTCTAGGTGGACGATTGGTTAAATTGTTCAACATTCTTGTGTACTTTTTATTGCTTTTGTTGCTTCCTACTACTGACTAGTTTGCGAATTATATTGGAGGTATATGTGCGGGTTATATCGCATTTTTGGTAAAACCAGTAAAAAGCTAAGCATCTTTGTAGCTGTCTCTCTCATTGCAGACAGAGATCGAGAGACACACAGAGAGAGAGAGAGAGAGAGATGCGTGTGTGAGGGTGGGTAGAGAAAGCACATGAATAAAATTAAGTCTAGCAATGATCCTATACGTGTGTATAATAAATGAGAGTGTATATGGACGAGTAAACGAGATGAAGTTTAATTTTTTTAAAGGAAGGGAAGGGAAATTTTAACTGGCCAGCCAGCCAGCCCAGACAGAGTACAAAAAATGCATAGAGACTTGTGTGTATTTCATATTTTACAATCTTGAGAAGGAACTCTCGTACACATACACTTCCTTGGAGAGTATGTCTGTGTGTGTGTCTGGTTTACAACAATCGTCAAGATCCTCATATCTGAGGAATAATACAACATATGAACATTATTATTCTCGAGAAATCACACAGAAATATGGAATGTGGAGGAAATAATAAAAAGTGTGTGAGGAATTCAGATGAGAACAAAACTCGTATAAACTCGTGACGCCTTGATGAAGGAGCAATACTCACTCAGAGAGAGAGAGAGAGAGAGAGAGAGAGGGTTACCGGTCTGTAATTTAATAATTCTGTCAAAATCATCTCACACATTTTATGTAAAAATGTTCAAGTGACGAGTTAGTTAAGAAGGAGACTTCGGAGTTATCGAGGGACAACAATCTTTAAGACTTTAAAAAACAAGGAAGGAATAAGAAGGAGGTTCATTTGAAGATGTCTATCAGTCTATCGTTGTTTGAATTAAAAGTGGCATGTGTTTTTGCGAATGCGTAAGAACTAAAAACATCTTGTTACTCTGATGAACCCTTAAAGATAATTTCCACCCACTCACCACATGTCAAGCGTATTTAAATGTGAGTGTGTAAAAGTGTAAAAAGAAGTCTTAATTATTAGGCAAAACTGGATTTACAGGAAGACATTTCGCAAACAAAGGACTCCTATGGCTATGACCTGTCCAGCTGCTGCTGTTGCCTTATTGTAATTTTGATCGTAGATCGTTGGCCTTAACCTTAGCATTCACTTTTGCAACTGCTGTCTAGTAATTGCATCCTTGTTGTGTAGAAAAATCTTCTGTGTATTGCTCATCTGCTGTTCCTTCTTCTAATTAAGGGTAATAAGGGCTTAGCATGGCTGTATAGCTAGTGTAGCTTCAGGAACAACAAGTGCCTACAAGTGCACCATAAGTGTAGAATAAGTAAAAAAATGTGTATGTATGGCATTGTATGGTTGATCGCTGGACATCTGCGCCTTCTGCGCGTTATAGATATCAAAGATAAGAAGAAGGTGGATTTAATTTTAATGAATTAATTAATCATTTATGGCATGCACACGCGCGTGTCTTTATTGCGGCGGAATAAGTCACTTCTTATTACAAAAAAGGTTTAGGGATTACTTCAAGAGTTTACTATTCGTTGTGGTGAATCGGTAAATAGTTTTCTTGGAGTAGATGGATCCTGGACGGACAATTGAACTGGGGAAGTTCGACTATAAGACAAAAGACAAATTTGAAATCAATATTTAAGTCATTCTAATAATATGATCTTACGTGATTGACTGCATCAGGATAGTTCTGAGCTTCCATACAGAATGCCCCATACTTTAAGTAGCGAGCCCCTTCTTTCCCAATTATAGGGTTGACCAAGGGAAGGAAGTTTCCCGTGTAGAATTGCAGACCAACTTGGTTTGTGTAGATTTCCATGATCCTTCCAGTAACTGTGTGCTCAACTCTGACACAAATAAATCATCCCAATTAATATAATAATGTCTCACTCACAATAATAGGAATTACAGATTCTGTATTTGCTCAGCAGTTCTGCTTTTACCTAGCTGCAAAATTCAACGGCTCTTCAGAACTCAAATTGAGACAATAATTATGATCAATTCCCGCAGTGTCCGGATCAGGAAACGACGCCAAAACTGCCATGATATCTTTCGGTTGAGTTAGGTCGTAAATCGTGGAAGACACAGAAGCAATTTCGCCTGAAAGCAAAAGCACCAACATAAGTGTATACGTATTATCAATGTATATGATTTAGTAAGAGAGTGAAAGCGGTTGTTATATTCTCTCTCTTCCCAATATTCCCAGGAATAAACCTGTAATTAGGAGATCCCCATCCACAGGAGTGTACGATGGAGCATTTATCATCATTTGGTGGCCGTACAATTGCTTATCTGCGTTAATCTGGAGAGATGTTACATATACAATAATGTTAAAAGAAATCTCAGAGTACAAACTACAAACTATGTAACTACAACCTGCGTATACTTATGATGATCGTCTTCATTGGATTATTATTACATACCTGTCCTGATAAATTGAAGTACGAATGATTAGTTAATGCTATGGGAGTTGGGGCAGTGGGAATCGCTGAGTATTCCAGGATCAACTCGTTAGCTCCAGTTATCTCGTAAGACATTGTGACTATCACTGAACCTGGGTAACCTTCCTCTCCATCTTGGCTTAGGTAAGTGAACACTACTCGTGATCCGTTTATGGAACCCTCAAAGAGTCTCTATATTTTGAATGGATAAAGGTCAAAGGTGAAATCAACGCATTGTGATCGAGTATTTAAAGCTTATTAAGTCATTGTAGATGAAACCTTATCAAATCCTCGAATTCCACCGTGCAAGTGATTCTGCCCATCATTCAGACTCAATTGGTACTCTTTCCCGTCCAAAGTAAACTGACCCTTTGCAATTCGATTGGAAGTTCTTCCGATACTCGCTCCAAAGTATGGATTCTCATAGGTCACTCCCAAGTACCCTTCGATGTCATCAAATCCCAGGACAATGTCCCCAAGAACGCCATGCTTATCTGAGACTTTGAGGGAAGTCAACGCTGCTCCGTATGTGATGACCTAACCACAACAAACACAAGTTCGTAAGGCTCGCGAGTAATTGCTTCTGACCTCACTTCGAAAATATGCAGCTGAGATTGGCAGTATTGGTAAGTACTTGGGCAGAGAATCCTGAGGAGTTAGTCATCGTAAATCTCTTGACGTTTGTGGGTGTCTCAGGGTCAGGAAATATCCCAAAGTCGTCTTCGATAATTGTTATGTCACTCATCTCCCAAAGATATGTATTCAATTTATGGAGATTGTTTATGTGTTAAAAATGCGGAGCAAAATCTCTCAAGCGATGACACAAACAGTCAAGACCAGAATAAACCGCTTGTACTTGTGATTTATGGCTTTTAAAGCATAGGGAGCATTTTAGTTATTGACTTTATTATCTAGTGAGTCATTAAATAATGATTAACTTTTGTCTCTGCTTCAGTCAAAACACTCGAGACAAAGTTAACCTAACTTGAACTGAAGCATGTGATGATGTTTATTATTTAAAAACATTTGGAACAATCGATCAGCCTTCAATAACATTTAATTAATAAGTTATAGCACCATTGTCAATATATTTGTTGTGTAGATAATACAAATACATTTGTCCTAAAAGCACAGCAATAATATTATCTTTCCCCAATTCATCCCTATCTATATTTCTCGCGAGTGATACACGACCATAGAACCATATTATAGAAAAACGAGATCACCTTAACTTTGTAGTAACGATCTCTTTATAAAAATACATGTAATGATGCATGATTGTAATTGATCACGAAGATTGAAGGAAGTAAAGGTATTAAATTGGGTGCATATTTTTATTATTTTTCTCCTGAATGGATACAAATTGCAACTTGCGCTTAACTCCTTCTTTGTGTGCCTGTACATAAAATGTATCACATTGGCTCCGGAAGTTTTCCTGACCTTGTCTCTCTACAAATTCCCTGTATTACCTAAAGGTTAAAGAAGTGAAATATATATTAAGAGAGAGTTTATTTCGTGGTAAGACCTTCTTGTTCAGACACACCACCATACTTTAGCAATTAGTTGAAGGAAGACACATGGCACGAGCCTTCTTCTCTTCAGTTGCACACATGTCGTTCTTTTGCTTGTGTTTCAAGGGTTTAAACTTGAACCCTTATTACTTGCGTTGCTTTATGTACTTTCTTAATCTGATATGAAGGAGATGCGAGAGCCTGAGTGTCCTGCAGAGCTTAAAAACGACCTTAGACTTCTTCTTGAACGTTTTATGAGATCAGAATCAGACATCTTGCTCCAGTGACTTCTGACTCGCATGATTCATTGTTCTAGGGAGACTACAATGATGATGAAATAGGATTGTGTCTCGTGTATATACTTAACCTTAGCCTTAAAGAGGAGCTCAAGTGTAATTTACTTTTTTGTTCTCAAAGAATGACCAGAATTTTGGTAATTTTATTCATGGAACTTTAGATACATAAATATATATACCGTAGACTTAAACACAGAGAGGGATAAAAAAGCAGTTGAGACTAATAAGGTGAAAGAATGATGAAGGAAAGAAGTAATAATAAGGAAGGAGGAAAGGGTGAGACTTCTTCTTCTGGATACCCTTGACCTGTACAAGAACAAGTTGTACCTTAAGCTGCACTCACACATACTTACTACATAATACATGCGTGTCTTGTCGCAAGACACCTGGTACGAATTAGTGTGAATTTCTCCATGTAATATCAACGTAGGTGGACAGGACGAAAGGGAAATTGTTCCCGAGAGATGAAATGACACGAGGACCAAGACACAGGCATGAGTTCTAATTGATTCGAGGTTAGAAGTTAAGCAATAGACTCAGGTGGCTGTAGTAATATAAATACAAAGTAAATCTCTCCTTTAGGGTTTATCTCACATCCCTTGACACAATGTCATTCTGGGAAAAAGCGCTTCTGTATCGTTGCTTTTAATGCTTTTTATTATTATTATTATTAGTGGTGGTGCGGTTGTGGATAAATAAACAACTTCTCGTACGTCAGGTGAAGTAAAATATTTCTCGAGATGATGCTGCTAATACTGCAACATACAATAAAGCTTCTATTCTTCCTTTCTGTACAAAATCGAGGGAAAGTCTCTTTCTTTCCTTTGCTAAAATAAGCTTACATATTTGACAAAGAAGCAACCTGCAAAAAACCATTTGTTGTATAAAGGAAGAATACAATAGGCATGTGCCTTTGAAATTAGTGCTAGGAAACTTGTGTGTGTATGTGATTATTATCCAGAGGAACAAGCAGAAGAATATGCCAAGAATATATAGGAAGGAGATCGAATGGAATAAAAGCAGCCTAGTCACCCTTTACGAAGAGTTTTTGCCGTAAAAGACTGAAAGATTATCGGTAGAACTAGCAGGGACTACGAAACACAAGGACCTTATTGTGTTCTTTAAAACTGTTTAGTTAGCTTATTAGGAAGTTTTCATTAGCGTACAGGCAAGCAGGGTATATATAGAAAGTATAGATGAAGGTGAATTGAAAAGGCAAGCTGAGAGATTGCAATGCAAACACAGGGACAAGTGCAAGGGAGAGATTTTTAGCGAGATGGATAAGGCTCGGATGTGTATTATATTCTTATGCAAGAGAGTTTTGGACACAAGAGAGATCTTATTGTGTATGAGATGCACCGAACATCCTTTTGAATAGAGAATCTCTCTATTCACAGGTCACTTGGCTTTGAAGGGAGCCGACACTACTCTTTCGAAGTAGAAGAAGGGCCGACAATCCATCTCTTCTTAACTCTCTCGTGAATACTAAAACACGTTTTAAAGAAGCGCATTACGCAATAATACAAGGGGAGTATTATTATTACTATTCTTGATTTGATACAAAGGAACAACTCTACATGTGTATGAAGTACGTAGTATAATGCGCGGTGTGTTCTTTCTCTCTCTTGCGGTTTCCAGTTGTAAAAAGTAAAAAGCAACTATTCATCCGTGTGCTTTTAATAATCTCAAATGACTTGGGAGAAATCTACTCAACAGGTTGTTGTGTACGTATCGCTAGCTTTGCTAGAGCATTGCTCAACTTTTAATCATTGAATGTATGAAATGGACTAGACAGCATACTTTCTTTTTACATTTAACAACTGGTCATCATCAAGGGACTTGTCTTGTGTCGGCAAGTCTCTCTCTCTCTCCTTAAACATAGTCTCAGTAAAAAGGCCAAAGGGAGACACATAAGTATATGTCAGAGATGCGGAAGAACAAGATGGGAAAAAGCTGAATGACTTGTCTTTAAAAGACAGTACAAGGGGGATTATTATGATTGAGCCTGGTGATCGTTTTGAAACAAGTTATTGCTCTGAACTTGAAGGGCTCAAATCAAATGGAAGTTCTCTGAGAGTATGATAATAATGGCTGTTTAATGAAGATGTGTAATTGCACAAGAAATGTAGAAAGTGAAGGTCCAATTAGAACATTTTTGTCCAGGATGAATAGAAGGAAAAAAACAACTCTGTCTCATTCAAGCCATATGCAAGTCCAGTGTATGCTTACTTTGCTTACATCATTGGAAATAAACCGGAACTTACAATCTCATTTCTTTCTTTATCCATTGAAAGTTTCATCATACCAACTAGCTACTTGGAACTATTCCCAGGAAAATGAAAGACAAAGATGCATATGTTTCGTTTATT
>Ga0194135_10001872_pt1 | contig 12693 bp, 8 predicted proteins | sample LitLau_LLRF_2013_FD_134024 | JGI IMG/M metagenome (GOLD analysis project Ga0194135, IMG submission 134024) | Freshwater sediment microbial communities in response to fracking from North America - Little Laurel Run_MetaG_LLRF_2013 (version 2) | ecosystem: Environmental > Aquatic > Freshwater >... | reverse complement strand
AATCGAGTACAAATCGAGCGTAAATCGAGCACAAATCCAGCGCAAATCCAGCACAAATCGAGCGCAAATCGAGCACAAATTGGGAACAAATCGAGCACAAATCGAGCACCAATCGGGAACAAACCCAGCACAAATACAGCACAAATCGAGCACAAATCCAGCTCAAATCAAGCACAAATCCAGCTTAAATTGAGCACAAATCGGGAACAAATCGAGCACAAATCGAGCACAAATCGAGCACAAATCGGGAACAAACCGAGCACAAAAACAGCTCAAATCGAGCACGAGTCGAGCACAAATCGAGCACAAATCCAGCTCAAATCAAGCACAAATCCAGCTCAAAATGAGCACAAATCGAGCACAAATCGGGAACAAATCCAGCACAAATCTAGCACAAATCCAGCACAAATTGAGCACAAATCCAGCTCAAATCGAGCACAAATTGAGCGCAAATCCGGAACAAATCGAGCACAAATGGAGCACAAATCGAGAACAAATAGAGCACAAATCGAGAACAAATTGAGCACAAATAGAGCACAAACCGGGAACAAATCGAGCACAAATCGGGAACAAACCGAGCACAAATCGAGTATATACGTGATATTACGTGATTTTAAGTTATTGCATGCGTGTCTTCTTCTCTGCTTACCCACAAGGAAGAAAAGCTCCAAGTTTAGTAATTAATCAATAGAACTGTTTGCAACTTGAAGCAGAAATCAATAAACTTCTTGAGAACCCCTGCTGGCTTGCTGACTTCGTAGCTAACAAAATAAAATATTGTTCATTGTAAAAGAACTAAAGTTACGGAAATCACTAACAACAAAAACATTCTGCATTCTTTGTGCAACTCTGTTTGAAAAAATGTATTCTCCGTTTATTATTGTTTTCTTTGCTTTATTCGGATATTCCTCTTCATCGTCTTATTCACTGGCACCAATCCATGTGGAAACTTGTACAATTCACTTGGATATATTTCTACCTAGAAAACCCCGACGAGAGCTTTCAGGACTAGCAATTTACGCCAAAATCATTCACGACAATAACCACCATGGTATATGGCGTCTAGCATACCAAAAGGAAAATTACTGGGACGCACAACCTCCCTACAACAATTGGACAAATTGGATTCCTCCTTTACAATTTAAGGAAATCTGCACCGTGTACATAATAATTGAACCTCCTGTTATAACAGAAAAGAGCGTGACAAAACTAGCGAAAACATTGTTGACATCTGTCTACACGTACAGAGATTGGACTCACTCTGTATTTATTGTTTATCGGAGGCAATGCAGTGCGAGATATGCAGAATATCCTCAGCTTCGTCTGCCGCACAATTTATTCTTTTACTTCTCCCAAGATTGTCCACCGAAGAACTTTAACTCAAGTTTGTTTCCGAACGCACTTTTTTGCGGGACTTGTCATAACAAGCACCCGTTTTTGAAACTACTCCCCCATCATCCCTACACGGAGACCAATTCCCTGAGTCCTTATGCCAAAAAACATTATAAGTCCGTTTCGTTCGTATTTATATCCAATACAGACTATTTTGTGAGTTTAAATAGGTACACTTGCTTGAAAACATTTTGGAAAGTTCCGGATTTGCGTCGTATGAGGGGGCACAGGTGTCAAATTGAAGATTTCATTGCTCACCATTTAGGTCAGAAATTTAATTTCTCTTTCCTGAGAGAAGATGGACTGACCTTTGAAGATGATTCTGTCAATAGTAAACTAGGACGAATTGTGCTGTCCTCGTATACTCCTAAACACGAAAAAAACTTCACGTATGCAAATAGCATTGCATTTCTCACCACGCTTGAACATTCTATAATTTATTGCGAGAAACAGTTAAAGTCCCAATTGATGTTGTTCAGTGCTTGGTGGTCGCCCTTTCCATTGATTATTTGGATTTTGATATTGACTTCTGCGATAACTGTTGGTTTTGCAGTATCTCTCTATTCCTTTGCTTTACTTAAGTGCAAATTCAGGGAAATACAGAGAATATTGAGACACGAAGGGTTCGTGACTTTGAGAGCAATCATGAGACAAAATGACGACAGGAGAGAGAGCATTTTAATTTTATTTACTTACCTGGCATTCGTGTATACAACTTTGTATGAAAACACGATCACGAGTGAATTGATTTCTCCATCAAGACCAGAAATATTTGAGGACGTCTATGACGTGGTAGTGGGAAAGAAATACAAAATTCTATTTGAGAAATATGCAGATAAAATAATGGACGAGCGTTTAGTCTCACTAGGAAAGTTGTACACGGGCTCTATTAAAAATAAAGAAAAGAAAGGAGAACTTTTAAAAATATTTGAAAATTGGCAGCCAATCGATTTTATAGATAAATCTGAATTTTCATACAATGAAGAAGCATTAAGTGATCAGTTTTATTGTGTGGATGACGTTAGTTACTATGTGAGAAATATAACTAGTTCTTGTGAAGAGAGTAACGCGAATATTAATAACCATAAATATGCGGTACATTCGATACATATGAACCACCTTAAGGTTTATGTGGACATGAAATTAAAACAAAAAGGTTTTGAGGAAACGTGTTTTTGCCCCATTGTACAGAGACGATGTGGTACTGGGATGGTTCATGGGTGGCTTAATGTTTATCTTCGATTTGCGTTGAGGAGAGAAATAGGAAGGTATCATGACACGGGGCTAATGGCTTTTTGGAACAAGTCTAGTTTATTCAATGCTGCATTGAAATCGGTACAGATGGACAGGGCAGAAAGGAGGAAGCAAAAGATGGAGGAAATGCAGTTAAATAACGTGGAAGGAGATAGCGATGAAAACAGTGATCACTTGTTCTTAAGAAATAGGGGAAGTATTATCACTTTACCGAATTTAGTCCCTGTTTTTGCAGTGTGGATTGTAGTCCTTTTTGCTTCAATAGTTGTATTTGCCTGTGAAAAGGTACCTGAAGTTTCTAATCGAGTTTCTCAATGGAAGATCATTAGATTCTGTGAAAGGAAGGTAAAACGACGGACTAGAAATGGACGTTTACTTAAAAACCAACTTAGAAAATTTCTTAAGTGTTAAGTAGGTTTAATTAAACAAGTTGGAAGTCACTGTTGTAATGTAACTATTTGAAACTGGTTTATTTAATCGACCCAAAAAATATTTAAGGTTTTTAGAATTATTTATGACAATACAAAAAAAAATAATTTGATAATAATAATAATTTTTGTAGTTATAATTGTCGAAATGACATTGTGAAAGTAAAGCAAGGAGAGTAAATAATTAGTCCCTCGTCAGCTCTGAAACTATCAAACTAGCTTTTAATGTTATATGTAACATTAAGAGATGCATAAAAATAACAATAAGTTCTATCTTATTCACAGATCTATGGTATATTAACATGAGCACAGACATAAACAAAATATTAAAAATTAAAAAGTAATTTCGTATAAGGTGATTCATTATTACACAATGGTGATCTTACAATCATAATAAGTTCTACTACGATGAACAGAGACCGGTGCAAAGAGAACCTGAATAAATTTTCATCGGGACGGGAAAAACGAAACACGTTCAAATAAAGCTGTGTAAATACTAATCGAGATAATTCGATATCTTCCATAATCATGGAGAGATAAACCCTGTCCTTCATGGAGAGTATCTCTTAAAGGGAAAACTAGGGTTTGAAATAAAATTAATATACAAAGTCGGGATGAACTTCTCAAACTATGCCCGTACCAATACGGGCCATTTGTACTTGTCATTAGGATTCACCTTCAGAATAAATAAATTAGTGATGTTCTCTATTGATCAGAAGTCACATTGTATTACACAACAGGGGACTTACTGATCGATTATTTTTTCAGAATTGTGTATGTATTCCTAAATCTCAGCTGAGTTTGTAGTTTGAAGTTTAAACTAAAATTTAGTTGGCAAAAAATTTGGGAGTGACTACTGGACGTCAAAAAAATAATTGATAAAACCAATATATAATATCATGAAAGCGAGTCTAATCATAAGTCGGATTAAATCTTTCTCTAACAAGGAAACCTGAATTTAAAAAATGCATATATTATGTTGGCTTTTACTAACTTTCTTTAAACACCTAATGAACGAGCAAGTTTGAAACACAAATTCTTGACCATAAACCATTATCGTTTTGTATAACTGAAGGAAAAGGCTTCCAAGTTAGGTTAGGAATTGTTTCGCTAATGTTTCTTGTCTTAATGAATTTTTTGCAAATAAAAATGAGTTTTCTTTCATTCCTGTACTAATATGGACTCCCATATTAGCGAGAACAGGGAACTGCATGATTATTTTTGAATTCGTGCATAATGCGTATCGTTAACCTAATCTCATCAACCTTACCCTGTAACCAAATTGGCATAACATTGCTCCTGCCAGTAAATTCAATCTACAGCCTTTGAATACAACTCCAAATCAAAGGCACCTTTTCAAAATCAAAGAACAGTTAAGCTACTGTTGTTTAAAATTAAGCTACTACTACTGAAATCAGTTGAAGAAAGTAAATAAAATATACTTTTTAATGGCAGAATAATGAATCTCATTCTTGTACTTATTCTACTGGTTGCATTATTGTCCTGCATTCCTGAGGGAGGTGCCCAGTGTTGTAATTCCCCATGATATTGATACTGCGAGCATTCTGGTGAATATAAGAGTTGGAGAGGAACAATTACGAAGAAGTCCTAAAGTTGGATAAGAATATCACAATGGTTTTGTAACTGTTAATGCAATTGACAACTAGTTATTCGTTATATTCTTTGCCACCAGTTTTACAAATCTCGTTACAGATTGCATGAAAGATTTAGTATTTCTTCTGATAATTAGTTTCTGCATAACTAATAAAAATAATTTACCAGTGCTTACAAAATCAGTCTGGAGATGCATAAAATAATTTTAAAATGTAACATAAATACCTTCGTCCAAATAATTCGTCTTTGAAAACAATGGTTGGTTTTATAATAATTAGATCATTTCTCTTCATTTACACATTAATATTACATTACAATAATTCCTCCAACTTAAACAAAACACGACAGACTTTCAACCAACTTTTGTTAAAGCTATTTTAAGTTACTACCGAATTCTTTTAATTTTTTCTACATTTCTTGTTTCATGTTAAAACTCTGTTACAAAATTTCTCAATAATCTTATCCGCACGTCTTTCAAGAATAATAAAGTCTGTTTCATCTACCTTTAGTTTTTGAAACAAAAAATCCGAAATTTTACGTCCTACAAATATACTCGATAATCTTAGCAGTATTTTTCTCCTGAATAATTTCATCTACATTTTGTGGGTATGAAAATACTCTCTCCCTATAACCACCTGCCATATTAATCGCATTATCTTTCGTGTCTTTTCTGTCTTCAGTGTACTCATCATCAAGTATCTGCACAACGAATATATTTATCCCCGCATCTGTAGCTATTTTCGCTGCTCGCTTTGGATTCGGCAGGTCTGGCTCAAATTCTGCGTCGGTAAATATGATTATATTGCGACTAGTTACGCCTGGTCTAGGATTATCAAGAAGTTCTTTTGTCGCAGCTTCAATTGCTAACGCATAATCGTTTCCACTCCCATTGGGATCTGCTGCGTCATCTTTTATTTTCGTTTCCATATCTTCCTGAGTCATGTTATCAGTTAAATGAAACGACCATGTAAAATCTTCGATTGTATCACCGAACCAGAAGAAAGCAAATCGGTAGCTTTCGAATGGTTCACTAGCCGCAACCAGTTTTTGCATGAGTTTTCCGCACAATTTTGAAGACGACTGCATGCTGTAAGACGCATCAAGGGCAAATACGACGTCCATATATTCAGTCATACGAATGCACTGCCCGGTAGCCAGTAGTTTCTGTCAATCAAGAGAAATGACAGTGATGTATTTATAAATGTTTATTGCAAATAAAAAGGTTTACGTGGCATCACGATTTCATAATTCTTACATCTTCACAGATGTATCTCTTTCTTTCGGTTTCATCTGCGAAGGACAAGGAGATTTCAGGCGTGTTTGTATATTCCAAAACCACCCTGGACTTTTCCATTAGAGAGTCTGGAAGTTCTTTCTTCCAAGGACTTTCCGACCAATCTTTTCCATCTGTTACTTTGTCACTGCTTCCATCCCAAATAAAATTATCGGGTGCAGAGTCCGCTTTTCCTCCAGTCCAGTAGGTTCCAACTAAAGCTGTTCCGTCAAAAAGATAAGTTTATATAAATTGGGTATTAAAATTTGGCAAGCAACTTAAAGTCTTTCTAGCTCAAATGTTGTGTATTAGACATTAAAACATCATCAGAATTAAATACCGATGAAATGTTAATAATAAATAAAAAATGTATTTTGGTGTAGAGTAAAATTTACATTTAAAAAACGGAACCTCTTGAATAAACAAATCAATACATGATCTGCTACATATTTGGTACACAAAGAGAAAGCAGAAAGTTTGTCTGAAATGAATTACCTTCTCCTTGACGTTCAAATATAAACTTGTGATCCTTCCACTGCTTCTCAGAAATTATTGAAAGCAAGCTGCCATTACCGCGATATAATTCTTCACAATTTTCCTTTGCCTCAGCCCATGGGATCTGTGGAAACATGAATATTAACCAATCATGTTGTCTAGCGCAATCATACTCCATTCATATAATGGCAAAAGAAGTTCGAGTAAAGTAAACACATCTTACTGCATCCGTGCTGACGAAGTACCATTTAGTTGTAAGTTCTGAATCTGAAAATTTAATTTTGATTTAAGTATTTAAAAATTACAATTAAATGACCTATATATAATCCTTTGAGCTTGCAGATTAACGAGTTTAAAAACTGCTGTAATTAAGGTAGGCTACCTTTCTGAAATCCTCCTTGGAATAAGGAAGAAAATACTCCCCAAATAACCAAGTAGCGTCTTGATTGAATCATGAGACTATAAACGATGAAGTAAGAGTACGGCTTGAACGGGTGAGATGTGAACTCACCTGAGTACTACTTTGGTGCTAAAAAGTTTAAACGTGGCAAACTCCAACTAACGACACATGCACATTATGTGTGCTATCTTTGAGAATAATGTTTTTGAGACAATGAGTACAAGCATGACGGACAATGGTTCTGTGATCCCATTCAAAGTTCTTAGAATCTGCACTGTTTGTGTGCCAAGGCAAAGTAGCGTTGAAATGTCAATTGTTTTGAGTGCTGAATTTATTTAGTAGGTTATTGTGCTCTTTTGTCAATCAATCATATAAGTACACATACAAAGTGTATTACCATAATTGAGATAATGTGTAAGCCGATCTGGGTCTCCTTCAAACCATTGAAACCATACATACATACATTACATACAAATTTACCGAATCAGCTTTATTTAACCAAGTAGAACGCTCAACGCGCTTCATTTTTTGAAAGCCTCCGGAATGTGCCCTTTATGGTCAATTTTAAGCTTGAAGATGATAAGTGAATTAATTATTTAAGTGCCACAAAAAATTCAATACGGGGGTATCCATGCACACATAGCCATGCACACACAAACTTGAGCTTTAGAGATCTGCGTCGTGTGGGTTTTTTAAATCATTTTAAACAGCATTTAATGAGTTTTTTAATGATCTTAAAAAAATAACAAAATGTATCTTTTAATTGCACTTAAAATCCAATTTTCTTTATCGAGTGACCTGATTTCTGACAGTCATGTCATGTGGTATAAAGTGGATGATGAGTGAAAACAATCACATATATAAATATCCTGCTAATTTTGAAACAAGAATTTCTTAGAAGTCATGTTCTACAAATTTTGTCAATTATCAATTCTTCTTGTTTCCACTCAACAAAATTACTTGGATCTTTCTTGAACAAGAAAATTCTGTCACTATATCTACTACCACCTGCTATATTCATTGCATTAAGTTTTAAAGGAGCATTATCTTCAGAATATTCACCATCATCAATAGCTCGCAAAACGAATATGTTGATCCCCGCGTGTACAGTTTTAGTTGCTGCCTCAATTGGATTCTTATAATTTTTCTCATATTCTGCATCGGTGAAAATAACTATATTGCGGCTAACTACACCTGATCTAGGATTATCCAGAAGTTCTTTAGTTGCAGCTTTAATTGCTTCCCCGTGATCGTCTCCTTTTAGCGTTGTGACTTCATTTCTTGCGTCATATCGTATTTTTTCATCAATTTCTTCTTGGGTCATGTTGTTAGTTAAATGGAAAGACCATACAAAGTCTTTTTGTTTAGCGCCGTACCAAAAGAATGCAAACCGAAAGCTTTCGGGTGGTTGACTACCCATCACCATCCTTCGCATAAACTTTGCAGATATCCCTTTATGCGTATGCATACTGTGTGAAGAATCCAGAACAAATACGACGTCCATATAGTGCGTTAAACGAACACACATGCCTTTCTTCAGTAATCTCTGTTAAGTAACAGAACTGACAGTGAAATATTCGCCTTAATATATATTCATTTACTGTGTACTAGTTAGTTTGTACAAAGTAGAAAAGCTTATCATAAATATTTCATAATTCTTACATCTTCACAGATGTATCTTTTCGTTTCGGATTCATCCGCGAAAGATAAGAAGGTTTCAGGCGTATTTGTTTGTTCCAAAATCACTTTGGACTTTTCACTACGAGGGGTTGTCTGTTCTTTCTTCCAAGGACTTTCCGACCAATCCTTTCCATCTGGTACTTTTTCATCGCCTCCATCCCAAACAAAATCATCGGATGCAGAACTGGCCGTTCCTCCAGTCCAGAAGGTTCCAACTAAAGCTACGACATCGGAAAAAAGATAAGATTGGTTTAATCGCAATTGAAATTCGGATATCAATTATAATTCTCTGTTTGACTCATTCATTCATCCTCATTGTGTGTATGCGGTTGCTGTAATGGTGAAAAAATTAGCCAGTTGGCCTTGAATACTTATCATCTGCTGCACAATTTTTAAGATCCGCATCCAGACAAGGACAGGACAATGAAAATCTGGTATAATCTTAGATGAATTACCTTCTCCATGACGTCCAAAAGTCATTGTGTGATCTTTGAACTCCCTCTCAGATAGTAGTGAAAGCAAGCTGCCATTACCACGATACAGTAATTCACAATCTTCTTTTGCTTCCTCCCATGTGACCTGGTACATTAACAAATTATGCATGGAATACATTAATATTTAAGACGACATCTTAAATTTTAAATTAATTTCTTACTGCATCCGTACTGACGAAGTATCTCATAACTGCATGTTCTGAACCTGGAAATATAACGTGAAAAATGTGAATATTCTGCAGCATTTATTAAAAATTTGTAGTAGTAAGTAGACGGTTTAAATAGACGACAAAAAAATAAATCACGATCAATGGTTACATAAAACTTGCCATGTTGATATCCGCCTTTGACAAGGAGAGAAAGTACTCCCCAAAAAATCACACTTCTTGACATAATCATGAGACTTTATAGGATCAGTTGTTATGAGTAAGGCTGGCAGCGATGAAAACTCATAGAATAACTAATCTTATGACAGAATGCTCAATTATCTTTCAGGACAATGCTCTTAGAATCAGCACAACTAGCATTGTTTCTATGATCTCATTAAGCGTTCGTTGAACCTGCATTTTTTGCACTGCTAGACAAGGTAGTGTTCAAACTTTAATTGTGAGAGCTGACTTATTACAATTGCGTAAATGGAAGCTAATGAATTATTTGTTCAATTGTGTATCTTATTGTTAGTCGTGTTCGTTGCTTCATTAATTAATTTGTGGACTTAGTGTACTAATTGTAAGTCAATTTGTAATCTGGGGCTAAAAGTGACCTACTTAAACCTACAGCAGCACCAGCAGAAAAACTTTGTTCTTAAAAATCGGATTTTGAAAAATTAACGGGACTTTCCTCCTGAAAAGATGAAACTTATCTGGATCTCGTGCATCATTATAATTCTTTCACCATTGGGTGGACTTGGAGAATATGGAGCGAAGCGATCAAGGCTCGGAGGGACGTGCAAAAAGGGTTGGAAAGAAGAAGACTTCACATTAGGTAGAGCTGCAGGTCTTGAGATGCACAATATACTTCGGTGCATGCACAATTCTCCTCCTATGGTTCTATCTGATACGGTACGGCAAGTACAGTAATCTTACATGATTAAGAAGTTATTAAAAATCAGTTACATGGCTTTGTGACGTACCATTAGGCAAATCATATAGCTCAGGATTGGGCTGAGAAACAAGTGGAAGGTCTCGTACAAGGTCATAGTAAAATTCCGGGTTTCGGAGAGAACATGTGGTCAGAAAGTCCGTTGGGCCCTGACTCATTACCTAATCTCACGGAAGATATGGCAGCTGCTACAAGATCATGGTACAGTGAAATCGAGTATTATGTAGAATCAGACTTTCAAAAAGATTTAGGCGGAGCCACCGGACATTTTACTCAAGCAATATGGAAGGAATCTATAATATTAGGAATGGGGGCAGCTATGGGAACTGATACAGAATGCACGGACGCACAATATTTTATGATAGTAGGAGAATATGATCCTCCCGGAAACTATCAGTGGCAAGAAGCTTATGACGAGAATATAGAAGCTAAACCATCTAGGTCCAAAGAATTCTGTACCAGAGTGATTCGGGCACTGTCAAAACGAAGTCCAGGAGTTACCTTTTTCCATGAGAAGAAGCAACCGAGTGAGCAGGGCGTTCGAACATATGCAACGCGAAGTCCAGGATTTTCCTATGTGCTTCAAAACACACCTATTAGGAGGCGAAAAGCAGGACAGTACTATGTGCTTCAAAACCATCGTACTTAGAATGAGATTATTAGACGTTACTTTTATCAGCTTTAGCAAACACAATTCTAGACTTCAGTTTCAACAAGCAATAAATTGAACAAGGAATAGCGCCCATGGGCTTATCGATTGAGCGGTTGTGTCGTGTGTCATACTTTAAACTCTGCAGAGTTATATGCTAAATACCACTTTATCTGCAATAAACTTGTTCCCCACTGCTTACTACATTTTGTGTTTTATATTCATCATATATATTCAATTGAATGAACAAACGAACACGACCAACAGACAAATCGGCACAAATAATTCATTAGCTTCCGTTAATGCTATTGAAATAAGTCATTGCTCACAATTGACATTTGAACGCTACTTTGCTTTGGAAATCAAACAATACAGGTTCAAAGAACTCTAATTGAGATTATAGAAACAATTGTTAGTTGTAATTATACTCATTGTCAGAAAAACATTTAAGAGAGTACTACACCAAATCTCAATTTCTTAGAGTTTGCCACGTTGCATGACCAAGATCATTAGATATTACATAGTCTGGTGGGAATTTACTTTTAAGTCTAAAATATTTAAAACCAGATTTTCATAACTAACTAAGGTGAGTCCACATACCAGCATGCTCGACTTTCTGCACCCAAACAATAATTGAGCTCTTTTAATTAACATTTACCAACAACACAAGTGTTTAACTTTTGATAGCCATATTCTTACCTCATCGTATCACATCATCTCATGATTCAATCAACACGTTATTTGTTTATTTGGGGAGTATTTTCTCTCTTCTTCAAAGACGGATTTCAAAAAGGCAAGTTACCTGTACTTACATCAATTCGTAAACTCGTTAACCTACCAGTTCAAAGTTAGTATAAATACGTTTTGCAGATTCAGAACTTACAGGTATTAGGTACTTCGTAAGCACCGATGAAGTAAGAAATGTCTGCATTACTTGAGCTTCCTTAAATATTTAAGAGAGTGTGATTACGCCAGTAAATATAAATTGTCAATGTTCATGTTTCCAAAGCTCACATGGAATGAAGCTAAGGAAGAATGTGAAGATCTACTTCGTGGTAATGGCAGCTTGCTTTCCATAATATCTGAGAAAGAGTGGAAGGATCACAGGACAATATTTGAACGTCAAGGAGAAGGTAATAATAGAACTAAATAGAACTAAGGTAAATAATGTAGAACGTACTAAAATACGAACGAAGAACGTTTTTTTAGTAAAGTTCAAATACCTCTGTTTCGGTCTGTATAAAATATACGTAGGTAAATTGCGCTACACCTAAGGGTAAAAATATCTTGCATAAGCCCCTATTATTTTACTATTATTATGTCTTACAGAATTTTTTGAATTGAAGTGAAGTAAACATATGGAGTATATTGTATAATTCGCTTAAAACTGCGGTGCTACCAATATTAATTCTTGTCGTTTTGGATCACATACGAAATGAAGAAAAATTATCACAATATGGCTCATATGTTTCCACCAGTTTAGCAGCTTTGTAGATTTGAAAATTGAACCTCAGAGACCTTTAGTTATTTGTTATTATTCTGAATTTCTGAGTAATTTATCTATTTTTGACGGAACGGCTTTAGTTGGGATGGAAGCGGTGAAAAAGTAACAGATGGAAAAGATTGGTCGGAAAGTCCTTGGAAGAAAGAACTTTCAGACTCTCGAACAGACAAGTCCAGAGTGTTTTTGGAATATGCAAATACGCCTGAAATCTCCTTGTCCTTCGCTGATGAAACCGAAAGAAAAAGATACATCTGTGAGGATGTAAGATATATCAAACCTCGAAACTTTTTCATTTACAAGGAAAATTTACAAAATACTTCTTTCTCTTATAAATAGAAAGTACTCACTTCCGGGAAGTGCATTCGTTGGACTGACTACATGGACGTCGTGTTTGCTCTTGATGCTTCTT
>Ga0194135_10001871_pt1 | contig 12694 bp, 16 predicted proteins | sample LitLau_LLRF_2013_FD_134024 | JGI IMG/M metagenome (GOLD analysis project Ga0194135, IMG submission 134024) | Freshwater sediment microbial communities in response to fracking from North America - Little Laurel Run_MetaG_LLRF_2013 (version 2) | ecosystem: Environmental > Aquatic > Freshwater >... | reverse complement strand
TTTCCTCTTACAGATATTAAAAATACCCGACTCGACCCAAAGTTATTGAATAAGACATCTTCATGATTGGACTCAACATTTAACGAAACGTATAGTCACATTCATTTCTCTAGTTTACTGTAACCCTCAATCTTGACAGACTTGAAACACTACCTGAACTTAAAGACAAGTTAAAAAGACTTCTTAACTTGCTAAAAGACTTTGTTAAGTTAAGTGACTCCGGCCGGCCGAGCGAACCACTAACTTTCTTAACACTCTCTGACTTTTTGTCTCATTTTATAAACTTCGGATATTTTTCATCAGCTAGCTCAGAATGAGTCTTATTAATTGAGTTTTACACCAATTCTTTTCATTCGACTTCTTCTGAGGTCTTTTTACACTGAGGAATGCAGTGGTTAAGCAAAATTACTGTGGAACCTGCGATGTTTCTTCAACAAGCAGGGGACACTTTAACTTACGTAATATTTCAGAATTTGTTCATCGACAAGGTAATAAAACCCGGAAGTTATCAAGCAATAAATCCACAATTGTTGTAATCAACTAACAGTCTCACACTAACCAAAAGCATTACTTGTAGATTTGCAGAGTACAACTTAATTTTAACGCATCAACGTGCGAGATGTATGAAACGATCGACGAAGAACTTTCACCAGAACAAGAGTTCTTACGACCTGTCATGAACGCCATTCAAGTATGTGTAGCATGAAACAAGCTAGCAATTAGTTTTTAATGCTTTTCATTGATTGATTTTTGAACAACTTTTAGACTCAGTCGGCCAACTTTCTATTGTACAACTCCTTAGTGGAAAATTCTTTACCAGTACTGTTAGTTTTATTTTTGGGAGTTTGGTCTGACGCCAAGCGAAGGAGAAAGCCTTGCCTGTTACTTTCCCTTGTAGGGAAATTACTTCGCTCTTTCGGCCTACTAGTCAATTCCTATTTCCTAAACTGGCATCCAATCGTACTGCTCTTTACCGTCGCACTTCCACATAGCATTGGAGGAGCTAATGGAGTCTTTCATATGGCAGCATTTAGGTATTAAATATTTGTAAATCGTATGTCACAATGTTCCCTTATAAATGATCTGATGTTGTCGTTGCACAGTTATGTAGCTGATTCTAGTGTCCCCAGAAGCAGAACATGGAGATTAGGAATAGCAGAAGCTTTCTGGCAGTTGGGGTCCCCTGTCGGATTGTTCCTTGGAGGCTACTTATTCGAAAACGGGGGCTATTTCTGCGTCTTTTCTACTGCAGTTATGTTTCATGCTATTGCTGTTCTTTACACGGCGTTCATTCTTCCGGAAGTTCCTCAACCCAAAACCTCCCACCTAACTATTGGGAAGCACGGGTCTTACGGAACTGTCGTTCACGCTATTCCCCAAAGAGTGAGATATTTTAGCGAAAATGAAAAAGGCCTTCGAAGTCATGATGACACGGAAAGCGATGAACCACTTCTGCCCCCGAAGTACTTGACAAGAGTCCCTGAGCCTAAGAACAATAATATCTCTGACGTTAGTCAAGAAGAAGTTGGTGGAACAAAAGTTGTGGACTTTCTAATTGGATCCCTAAAAGCAGTGGTTAAGAAACGGCCTAACCACACGAGAAAATGTTTGCTATCACTAGGACTTATCATGCTGTTATATGGAATTTTACTGCACGGTAAGCTCAATATCTTAAAGCTGCACAAAAACATTTTTCCCTTCTTTGTCATTTGTGAATATTACTGAATTACCCGTACAACATTGAAACTTTCTTCAGGGGAAGTCAACATGAAGTACCTTTTTACAAGAAATCGCTTTCAATGGCGAGAGCAACAATTTACCCTGTGGACTGTCTTCGATAGCATAATGATCGTGGTGGGACTTACAGTGATACTTCCAATACTATCAAAACTTTTCAAGTTGTCAGATCCTTTAGGAGGGGCAATTGCAGCGGTAGGCAGATTGGCTTCTCGCTTAATGATAGCTTTGGCCCCAAACTCCGATTATCTTTATGTCGGTACGACTTCAGAATCCAATTAACTTACTACTGTCTGTTGGTTTATCCTAAAACTTAATTATTTCTAACCGTAGCATCCGCCATCGACATTGCCGGAGTGATAGGCCCCTTATCAGCGAGATCTCTTGCTTCGAAATGCGTTCAGAGGGACGAACGAGGTATAATCGAAACCACAGAAATTCTTTAAATACACACAAATCAATTCCTCATAAAAACTCTAATTCTTAATCACTTGTAGGAAAAGTATTTGCTTTCTTGGGTTGCATAGAAGCCCTAGTGCCTTTGGTTGCTGTGCCCTTATACTCCCTTATCTACTCCAGTACCCTATCTACAAACCCTTCGACTATCTACTTCGTCTCCGCTGCCCTTTGTCTCGTAATATTCTTAATTTTTGGGTATGCATTCCTAACTCCAAAGCCTTGTCACACTTATCCCTTATCCTGAGGTTCAACTAACCGATGCCTTTTATTGCATCCTTGCAGAGCTCTCTACACAGCTTCAAAAATGGAAATAATCTCGCTATCAGGACTGGACACATCTTCGCTTATCAATCCTCACGCTCTACACCACCGTCCCTCACAGGAACACCCGGAGACCGGATTTTTCCACAGTTATCGGCGCTTCAGTCTATCATGATATGATAACCTTCTACTAAACATTTCGATCTTGGTGGTGCTCCGGAAGTCACCTATGAAGTGCATTTAAAAACTGAAAATATATTACAACAATCATATTTACTAATACTAACCAGCAGCCTTTTCGTCGTAACACAACTTGAATCGCATCTCTCCGTTAATAGTTAATTCACTACCCCGTCGATATTTATAGCACACGCGTAGATCTATATATGTAGTAAATGTTTGAACGTTTTCAATAAAATATATAAAAATATTTCAAATTTCAAATATATTTAAAGAAAATAACCACTTGCACTGTTGCACTTGGACAAATCCATTTATACAGTGCACTTGATTGAAGTGCATTCACACCGTAGCCTTCACATACGACGACGACACATGCTAGGCAAATGAACTCACTGTAAACAAAAGAGGTTGTGGCCAATATATTTGTATTTCTTTTGTAGTCAGCTTTTAACTAGTCAGCAGCAGTTTTGCTAATCTTTTACTTTATTCGCCAGACTTACCTTGTCAACGATTACTAGAAGATTTCGTTGTGCTTATCCACACCACAAGCACTGATAAACAGTGATAAACCCTTTTAAACCTTTTTAAACCCTTTTAAACTATTTTAAACTATTTTAAACCTCCGTGTTTGTTGTTGTTGTTGCAATTGCAATTGTTGGAGTGCAAGTCCCGAGGAGGAATTTTATTGCCGGCTATTGAGTCTTGATCAAAGATCAAGTCCCACGTTACGTGAACTCCTGCGGCTCAACAACAGAGGAAACGCATTGACAGAGAAATACAAGTGAGAGAGTGCGGGATGCTTTTTGCTGCCGGTTTATGCACAATCATTTCATTCATACTTGTACGAGAGTACTTGTTTGGAGCGAATTCCCTTCTGATCCCGATCACGATTCACTCTCAAGAGAACCATTCGAAATAGAAAATAGATTATTATAATATTTCATATTTATTAAAGGGTGATCGACTCCTTCATATATATATATAATACTTGAATAAATCGACTGATAAATGCTTGAGGAAGATATCAAGAAGATGGAGAAGGGACCAGAGGACGATTTAGAGGCTATTAAGGCCCTTACGTCGAGAGTAAGAGTTTTGCATTCATGCTGGCGTTTAAAATTGATAGAAATTGATGGGGATGATGAATTCTTATTTGTGAATTTGTTGTGGTTAGATAATTGTTCCTGTTGGGGCTCAGCTGAAAAAAGAAGCCCCGTGGTATCCTCAGAAGTCGTGTGGAGATTTGCCGCATCAATCAAGTGCCCTTAGTTTGGGGGAGTCGACCAACCTTAAGTACGGCATTAGTTATCCTCTGAGGTCCGGACTGGACACTCCCGATGAACTAGACTTTGCTGAGGACGTGTTATTTAATGAAGTCAATTTTAAAAGCGGAGATGGAGACAGAAATTTGTTAAGAGAGAACGAAGTTCGTAAAATTGAAGAGATTTATGTGAGTCGTGGAGCTTGTTTGCTGTCTGAGGGTCCTTTTGGTGGTCCTTCTTTTTTCAAAGGGTTGTACAGGCCGCTAACATCGTACAGCACTGGAGTGGGAATTAGAACTGCTGTCAAATGTTATTTCGCCAAGAATGCTGTCGATGGAAGTAACCTTAAAGGCAAGTGCTGAACAAATTAATCACTGAATTTGTTTTAGGGTATTGATTTAAATTACTTGGCTTGTATATTGTAGATGGATACTTATGTCTTGTGGAGAGAGGGGGGATTTCTTTTTACGCGGACGGTAGAAATGAAAGCCATGCAGCATATATGCCAGAATTTTATATAGATAAGGTAGTTGATACTGCGAGTGGAATTATTGTTGTACCAGATAAATCGTTGATAAATAGTGCTGAGGATTCAAAGTTTCTTTATATTCTTACGCATCCTATTAAACAAGTCAGCAGAATCTGGTGCAAGACTCAGCCAGGGTCAGGTATTTAGATAAACATAATTACTTTTATATATTATTAGCAGCTTCAGTACAAAGTTCTGTATATTTTTATAATTTTGTGTTACTTTTATCCCTGTAGACTTTTATGAGTTTGATTCCACTGAAGAAAAACTGCTCTCGTGTGACAAGAATGTGTGTGTTTTCTGGGCCCTCAAGAAGGACAAGTTTATCTTAAGACGATTAGTCCGGTTAGAGAAGAAGGATGTTGTGCATAGTACTACTTTAAATGCATCGATGTATTATTCGAATCAAGAAACTCCAGGTTGTTCTCCCCATTCGCCATTTACTCCTGCTGGAGGATCAATTTCTTACTCACCACTGGCTAGAGCCTCGCCAAGAACTGTAGCGATGCGGGTCAACAGGTACTTCATTACACAGGATTTTTCCATATAGCTGTATTTGCGTCGTCAAAAGGTGATGAAGTTGTAATAAATAGCTATGTAAATTGTTTTAATTTAACAGAGAAGGAAACACTGTCTATTACTGGCCAAGTTTCGATTTTACTAATACATCTGTTCCTGGATTGTCAGCTGGTTTTTATCCTCCTCATTACTCGGTGTACGATGATCCAGAATACTATTTAACACATATGTTTGAAATTGAGCTGAACCCTAGTGGAAAATGGATCGAACCTGAAAAATTTGAAATCGTTTCTTCAAGGAAAGGAGTAATTGGGCTGTGGTTTAAAATCAGCACCAACTTGTACCTGTACTCTGTTAATACTGAGGAAGGCTCTAAAGTTTCTACATGGGCTGTTAAAAATATAAAAGATTTTGTGTGCTCTAAAGACGTCGACTCCAAAGATAAAGACAACTGTGTTGTTGTTCTTACAAGTGATCATCAACTCCAGATTGGGTGGCTGGATGACGATTTCAATTTAGTAATTAGCGTCAAAATAATTCATGAACTACAAGATACGATCTTTAAGTTAGACAAATTTCTCTTCGGTGATACATTAATTTGTTCGTTCGACGAAGAGAATTATCATGATAGAAAAGGAATTATTCAGTTAAGAAATGTAAAAACGAATGACTTAATTCACAAGTGTACTGAAAGTATGAAGTCTCTGGTGCCTTCTGAGATTCAAGCTTTGATCGTGGCGAAGTACGTAGCAGGAGGGGCCGATCTCGTCACATTTGAACAAGAATGGAAACATTTCTGCCAAGTAATTGTTCATGTGATAGAACTTCATGAAGAAGAATTTGGTGTTGATAGCAAAGTCGCTGAAGATCTTTTCAAGACGATCAAGATGGTTAAAGAGGTTCGTAAACGTTATATGACAAGTTTACTAATGCTAAACTTAAGGGTTTTTAATCAATATGATGAAAAATTGTTATAATTCTTACTTTTATCAGAATATGAAAGCCACCCGTCTCTCGTCTCAACATGTTAGCAGGTTATCCAGCTTGATGGATTGCATTACATCGCAAACAAAATTTTTCACGGTATATTGAATTGAAGTTATAACGATTGGCTAATGGGAAGGTTTTGTTATAAATTCTTGCTAAAATGTTATTATGATGTCTTTGCCTGTAGAAACAGGAGTATGACTCAGGAACTTCCTTGTTCAAAACTTTTCTCGATCTTCTGATTGATCCTAATCCAACTGCTTCCCCGATGTTTGCCTCTATCCCTGAAGTCATGCAAATTCTTCTTGATTCTCCGGATTCTCTAGAAAACTTAAAAAAATTGGCTGAAATCAAATCATCTGGTCAATCTTTTGCTCCGGTTCTAGAAATCCTTATCGCAGACGTATTCAATCGTAATGAAAATGAAGCAAAACTTAACTGGCCTCGTAAAGTACTTGAGAGCGTTGGAAGAGCTGATTACTTGTGCGCTTTACCACCTGATGAAGCAGTTGTTAAAAAGCAAAGACTCAAACAGTCATCTTCACAAACTTCAGATAGTAAAGTGAAAGATGTAGGTAGTAGTGATGAAGAAATGATGTGGACAACAAAGATTTTAACCCAAGTATGTTGAGTGAACAACATTGCAAAATATTCAACTTTAAAACAAGCTTAACCAAAAATGTTTTTGATGTGCTCTTTTTAGCGTGTTTTCTCAGTGGATAGAAGATTAGAAGAAGTTTGTCGACTCTTGGACTCAGCATCTCCATTGCATATAGAATTAGAACAACGAGCCGAGATGTCTGACCACGATTTTGTAGAAGAGCAAGAAAAACACCTACTACAGTTAATGCAAATATCATTTTCTGCTCCAGTTGGAAGAACTGCATTTACTTTGAGAACAGAATTAAAAGACCTTGCGAATCTTACTAATGTGATCAGCATCCCAAAGTTTGTGAATTAAATCAAAATTGAGTATTTTTATTACAATTGATCATGATAATATTTTCCTGTATGTTATATAGGCTGTGTACGTCTGGAAAATGTGCTACCAGAGGGACAACAATTGAACTAAGTGATTCTGATGTAGCTAATTCTGCTTGGCCGTCGTTCCACAATGCTGTTGCTTCCTGTACAGCAGTTAAATTTTCTGACCATCCTACTGATGCTTGGTACGTCTATTAAATTTCAATATTCAATATGCAGTATTTAATTAGTTATGTGTCTCTAGGTTTGCATACAACAAAGCTAAGACTAATGAAGGACCAGAGCAAGCAGGAATGGTTCTTGGTTTCGGTCTCAATGGAATCTTAACAGCGATGCCACCCACCCTACGTCATGATTATTTAGCGAAAGAAAATTCGTTCACCTCCATGGCTATGCTACTAGGTCTAAGTGCTAATTTAGCAGGTACGCTACTTCATATTTCATACTAAGTAAAAGTTAGTGGTGTTGTAGAAGACATGGTATTATTCAGGCAGCAGCTCTAATCATTACTTCTTTAAATTTATTCAGGAACCGGAGATATAGCTACGTGGAAAGTTATCAGTCTTCATATAGGAGCAATGCTCCCTGCTTGCACTACTGAGCTTGAGATTCCGAAACTAGCAACATTAGTAGCTCCTTGTTCACTAGGATTGCTTTTTATGGGGACACAAAATAGCCACGTAGCTAAGGTTCTACTTGGAGAGATATCTAAGCGTTATAACCCTCTTGGAAACTTCGGTGGATCTGGAGGAAGTGCCCCAAACAATGCTAACTCTGGCGATAGTGGCGGTTCGATCGCTGATAGAGAAGCTCATTCCTTGTGTGCAGGTAAGAACTCTGTTAGCATGCTAAGCTAATGTGTATACTCATGGAGGACCTATAATACTTACTTCAGCATACACGTTTTCAATAGGATTTGGCTTAGGATTTGTGAATCTTTCAAAATGCAGAAAAGGAAGCAGCTCAATGGATGAAGATGGATTTGAAGGAATTTTACGGAGATTTGTTGTCGGTGGTCCTAAACCGTCAGCTTGCAACGAAGGTATGCATCTGCCCTTCACGATTTAAATTTAATTCAAATTTAATCACGATTTAACCATAGAAGAGGAGCTAAATGGTTAAAAACATTTTATGATTATTAATAGATGAAGATGATCCGTACAGTAATTATGGCCAAGCTTTACCTTCTCTATGGGAAGAATTCAGGTGTTGTCATATAGAAGAAGGAGATAATGTCAATGTTGATGTCACAACACCATCAGCTATTGTGGCTGTTGCTTTAACTTACCTGAAAAGTACAACACATTTCAGCAATGTATTAATTTAAACTAAAAAGATCATATATACTAAATAAAATTTCTGATTCTTTCCAGGTGGAAACGAGGCAGTTTTATACTGGCTTTCACCACCAACAACGCTGTATCTATTAGACGGGGTACGTCCAGACATTCTAATGCTCAGATCTATGGCCTCCATTTTAGTATTTGAAACCATTGAAGGTTTAAGTGTCCAATGGCTTGAATTACATCTGATGCCTAAAGTTTTGAGAGAAAGTGCTTTAAAAAAACCATCGGAATTTTCTCGTTTGGATCACGAAAGCATCAAGTTAGCAATCTTATCTGATGTTTATATCCTGCGTTTATTTAAAATAATGATCTTTAAGGTACATTTATATATTGTTTTTAGTCAAGCTTGGGCAAGCATAGTCTGTGGATACTGTCTTGGAATAGGGATCCGCTTAGCTGGAACTTCAGATGACCAGGCTACAAAAACCCTTTGGCATTACGTAAAAGTGTTTTTGGGGATGAATTCCCCTGATAATCAAATCAGTGAATATTTTCCAAAAAATTTCTTGGAGTCATCAGTGTGCACACTGCTTTTAGGGCTAAGTTTAATTTTAGCTGGGAGTGGGGATATTAAAGTTCTTAGGTTGTGCAGACTCATGCAAGCTAAAGTAGTAACAGCAACTCAAGTTGCTTCGAATAGTAATACCTACGGGTTGGAAATGTGCGTGGCAATGGCTACAGGAATTCTGTTCTTAGGAGGGGGCAGATACTCCCTTTCGAATGATGATAAAAGTATCGCTGTCTTACTTGCATCTGTATTTCCGAAATGGCCCATAAATGCAAATGACAACAGGTAAATAACTTATTGACTATTGTAGTGTCTGAAAACGATCATTTGTAAAAGTGTGATTTATTGATAGATATCACCTGCAAGCACTTCGACATCTCTATTTACTGGCTGCTCAACCAAGGCTCATATTAACTAAACCTCTTTCTCATCGCCCCTCACCTATACGGTTTACGATTGAATATTTGGATGGAAGAATAGTCGAGTGTGAAGCTCCTGTATTGCTACCTCCGTTTCATATTCTACATAAAGTAAATAGAGTTATACCTTGGCTGATAATATGCATTAGTAATCTTCGTTGGGTTTTATCACTTTCAATTTCCTGTAGGTTTCACTCTCCAACCCAGAATTTCTTAGCGTGGAGTTCGTATTACCAGCAGATTTAGAATATTTGAAGCGAATTGTAGAGGGTGATGGTGTGATAACACTAGTACCACGTTCAGCTGCTAAAATGCAATGTGGCTTTTTGAAACAAATGAAGTGGAGAGAGTCTCGCGTATGTTCATTTATATGCTTTATGATGCATTGAGCCAAATCTCAAATACCTGACATTTCTAAATTCTCGCAGTTATTTCATCAAATGTTTCAAGATGATGATGATGTCCCTGAAGGAGAGGTGTCCATGATAAAAGAGTTGAACATGATCTCTAGGATATCAGAAATTGCGGGACTGACGCACGTCATCCCGTCACTTTTAGCCATAAAAAACGTACTTCACTTTAACGCTGTTAATTTACTAGCAAATTCCATTGCTCAGAATCAGTTACATAATTGTTTTTTTCTTTTCAGGGTGATAGTAATAAAGACGACTGGGTGTATCAGGCGCGTATATTATATTGGTGGACAAGTAAAGTCTCTAAAACTGACGGATCTTGTCATAAAGTCCAAAGCTACATTCCTTCGCAGTTGCTGGGGTTTATACTTAGTAAGGCCAGTCCTGAATTCAAGATATTTTAATACGACTCCATTTCTTACCAAATCCGTGTAAGGTTATTTTTATTTCGGTTTCGAATTCAAAGTAAACAATTCTTATCATAATTTATAAAGTACTAGGATCCTTATCAGTAAAAATTTGCATGCAATTATATATTAATTATTTACGGCATCTACATCTTATATGTATGTAGGTTTCTCAACTCCGTCCTGTTTCAGTCTTTTTTTTGGTTTTAGAATGCTAAGGCACAAACTTCAAAAACATTTCTGAATAAAATGTTGCAGTCTGCAGTATCAAACTTTTGATACATCTGATTATCTTTTGCGATTTGTCACAATGATTATCAACTTCAATTACCACAATATGTACTGCATGCAGGTAAGTACAAGAGTTATATTATACTGTTTCTGAATAACTAAATCTTTAACAAAAACATCAAGAATATGATCTCAAAAAACAAAAATACCGTGGATTTCGTACCAGACAAATTAGACGCTTCTTACTGTCTATTTTGTTACTACGTAAGGAAACGGTCTGTAGAAAAGTAATCACGATAAGGAAATGCAAAAATAACTCGACAGACAAAATACAACCTACGGTACTATTATCAACATCTTTCTTCGCAACAACAATGAAGTAAAACAACGAACTACAAGAATACTCGGCAGATGTAACAAAAACGAAGCGTATGACGTGGTTTGATTTTCGGATTAAGTCGATCAGACATGCTTTTCCGTGTACTAGTCAAACGCTGCTAGTACTGAGTCGTCTTCGTCCATTGAAAATGCTGGACACCTGAAAATCGTCATCAGTTTTTAGTTTGACATAAGTTTGCAAATCGTGTCCATGTCCAGTAGTGAAATCTTACCAGGGAAAGACTTCGACTTCGAGTAATCCGTGTGCGGTCGTATGCATCACCTATTGAGCGGAGTTCTTGTCCAACACTTTCAGCAACTTCGGAAGCCAGCATTCCATCTGAGCCCCGACGGCCTAAGGGATGGCGAGGCCTCCCTGGAACTACATCTGGAAGAACACCTTTAATCAAAACAAAACCCTTGTGATTAACAGCGAATGAACTTACAACAGCTGTTAACAAAGCTACAAAGCCAACAATCAGCATCCCATATAATGACAAGGCTATGTAATTTCTAGCTATTATACCTCCACGCAATAAATTGCGATTACAGTGATTGCCTTGGCATAAAGGGTTGATCGCTTGAGCCGGTGACGATGGTGTCATGAAGGAACGACGTGCAACAGGTGATTCTGAAGACCCCAAAATTCCTTCAAAACATCATCAAATCTACAAATGTGTTACTCCTAAGCCCCTCAACAACAGCGAGCGACACAAGACATTGAATTACAACATTCACAAGTGTTTAAGTGCATTTCCTTACCACTTTGGTCATCCGAAGTAGCATCAACAGCACACGGATCAGGAAATACAAAAGACAATCTCTCAGTTGGAGTTTGAGTTCCAATAGTCCTGGAAGGACTGGACGCATGACCGTGTGACGATGAACCTCCGCTGCTCCCAGCACTGCCTGTAACTCCCGTATTGTCACCCATGACATTCGACACTTGAGGAATTTCGACCGGCTGACTTCGTACAACTTGTCTCCTTCCCATCCCCATCCCCGTTCCTCCCCCTCCAATGACGGAAGTTGTTGGTGCTTCAAAACGCATGATAATTAGTCACTTTACAACAAGTATTAATCAGGATAACCTCTCTATCTCTCTCCGCCTCAGCCTCAGATCACAATAATACAATATCAACGACAGGGCAAGTCTTATCTCCTCTAGTCTTTCTCGGACGGACGTCGTCGTCGGAAACGTATTTTGAAACAGAGCCTGATGAGAGTCACCGAACGTCTTCGATGTCCATGGCACAATGAAGTAGGGCAAGAGGAGTAGTGGTGCATGTATGTCGATAAGCCACAAGTTCGGTAACTTAAATGGAATGTTAATTTAATAATAATATCACAACAATAACAAAACAGGAGAGAGCGATGTGACCCGAAGTAACCTCAGGAGAGGAATGAGACTCGTTCCCTCCACTCACTCACGCACAACAACAGCTCAGGGGCAACCTCAACTACTGCACACGCACCCAGTCCAACGTTCGATGTAAACAAACAACACGTGCTCCGTCAACTCCACTTCCTTCTATCTTTCATCTGACGTTCGTGGTGGACTTGGAGACTGAGCCTTGTCGAATCTTGTTGGAAGTGTCGATGCGCGACTTTCGACAGCGTCCTCCATGGAGAACACATAGGAGATCATTTGCATCTTTTGTGTACGTGAGGCGACTGTGATATTATTATGTTAATTAGTAGTAGTAGTAGGTTTAATGGTTCTTGTGTAGGAGGTTGAAGAGTAAAATTAATTATAGTATGGTTTACGTTTGTAGGGAGTGAGTGAGAGAGAGAGAGAGGTTGTAGAACTTTATTTGACTTGACGCACATCGTAAATTTCTTCTACTGTTATATGGGACACACTCGTGAAAAAGTTTAAAGCGACCTGAAAGCTCCAAGTGATAAGAGTTATTCTAATTTCATGAGTTAGTATCTGCATCCTGATAAGATTGATGCTGTGAAAGAATAGCAGTGAAGACACAGTCAACATTTTAAATATTAATCATCGTAATGTCATCGGACGAGGAGCCAGATTACATGTCTGATGAGTTCTTAGCGAAATGGTATGTAT
>Ga0194135_10001870_pt1 | contig 12697 bp, 16 predicted proteins | sample LitLau_LLRF_2013_FD_134024 | JGI IMG/M metagenome (GOLD analysis project Ga0194135, IMG submission 134024) | Freshwater sediment microbial communities in response to fracking from North America - Little Laurel Run_MetaG_LLRF_2013 (version 2) | ecosystem: Environmental > Aquatic > Freshwater >... | reverse complement strand
GAATCATCCGATGCTTCTTGAGACTCCTCATTACCAGCGTCTTTTTCAACGATTTTTCCTCCTGATGGATTTAAAGAGCAGTGTTTTTCGTGGCGCCAGATGTTGCTTCGAGAAATTTGTCGTCCACAGTGTTTGCATGGCCTCGTTTTAGAATTCTCAGACATAGGTAAAGAAGGTGACGATGGATTTACATGGGAAGAAAGTCTTGAGTTGTCGTATAATTGGTCAGGTTTGGCCGATTTCGCAGAACAAATCTTTTCGTGCAGATTCTTGTACGATACTAAAGAGAATATCTTCGAACAATACTGACAGGTCCGATGTTCTTTGCTTTCAGGATCTTTATCTGCACTAGCAGAACTTCCACTCAAAGGATTCTTAGCGCATTTTTTTTCATGACGTCGGCGATTAGATCCGTGGGTATAAACATTGGAGCAGTACTTGCAGGTCAAACGATTACTGCTAGTAATGCTTAGGCTATTGGGGTTTTCTAAAATTTGCGAGTTTTCTTTCAAATTATCACGAGGATCTGAGCGGTTTGGGTTCCCGAAGCAAATTTTTTCATGAAGCTTTCTATTTGAAATGACTGAGAATACTTTTGAACAAAATTGACAAGTTTTATCTTTGTCGTAGTTCATTTCCTCTCCATCCGAATCATCTTCATCTGAATTAATCTCAGCATTCTTAGATGTAGCAGTGGACGATGGGTTATCAGGACAAATTCTCTCGTGACGACGTCTGTTGCCCCTCGACGAGAAGTCTTTCGAACAATAAGGACATGTCATTCCATTAGCAGCTTTAACCAAGGAGTCATTGGAATCGTTACTATTAATCAAGTCTTTAACATTTTCAGGCTCTTCCGGTTCTTCATCATCTTCATTCGCCGATTTTTTCTGCGAAATCTGACTTTCTGGATTTGATAGACAGCTCATAATTTCATGCTTCTTCCTGCTGGATGACTTGGTAAAGGTTTTAGCACAGAATCTGCAAGTTTTTCCATCAATCATTGTCGACTCTTCAAAGCCCAGCTCGCCTCCTTTAGGTTCTGTCTTTTTCTCTTTAGTCTTCAATTTCTGCGACGCTGGATTTTGTTTACATTCGTGTTTGACATGCTGTGCTGCAGCAAACCTACTTGTAAAAGTCTTACTACAGAATCGGCAGTTGATACTAGATAACAGTTTAGAACTACTTCCAGATTCCGTTGATTTCACGCTCAAAGGTGGGGTTTCAATTTGATTTTTGGCTTCTGGTCTTGACGGACAGCGTTCTACCTCGTGACGTCGCCTTGAAGAATTCAGAGAGAACACTTTCGAGCAATATTGACATGATATAACCTTCTCTACTACCGTAGTGTTGGAAGAATCATCAGCATTTCTCTCTACTGTGCCATTGTCCACCACAGAAGACGAAATTGTTTCTCCGGTTGACTTAGAATTTTCAGGGTTTTTTGAACAAAACTTTTCATGTTGTCTCCGACTTGATCTTGATGAACAGCTTGTGGCACAAAATTCACAATTATTACCCTCGCCGTCTTCCGCAGCTCTCAATGCACCAGGATTTTCAATTGACTTTTGTAGCTCCTGACCTGGATTTTCCTGACAGGTCTTCTCATGACGAGTGGCGTTAAAATGATAATTATAAACTTTGGAGCAATACTGACACGGAAACTCTCCTTTGATCGCTAGATGGTTTCCACTTGGCTTCTTTTTCTTCTTTGTAAACTTCGTCGACAGTCTTTTTTTCTTACTTGGAGGTTTTGGCCGATGAGTCATAAGATGAACATCGAGATTGGCTTGTCTGTAAAATTTCAGATCACACTGTGAACAACAGAACTGCGGACTACCATCAGTTTCAATATATTCTCTATCGAACTTCTCAGTATGCAATTGTGGCGTTCCAGGCTTAGAAACATCTTTGAACTGATTTTGTTTGTTGTCCTCGTTCTCGGAGACAGAGGAACTGTCGCCGCCCTTATCTTCTTCCTCATTATCTCTTTCACGAACGTCATCATGCCATATTTCCACATGTCGGCTGAGATTAATCTTGTCTCCAAACTTTTTCGAGCAGAATTCACATTGGTAAGGTGTTATTGTCGCGCTGTGAGAAACTCTCCAATCATTTTTTACTGGTGAAGGTGAATCATCCTTCTGATCAGGACTCTCGTCGTCCATCTTTCTGTTGTCTCTAAAATTATACTACGAATTAGTTCATGCGACTTCAATGAAATTTAGATCAAGACGTTCTTTGAATATCTTACCACTATTCACACTGGAAATAGTTAAACTCGTCCAGTATTACTTCGCCAAGCAAATTCAGTTTCTCCATCAATGCCAATCTTTGTGATTATCCAGTACAACGCTCCTTACAATGTTACAATGAAATGAACCCTGAAAACGTAACAAGAAGTTATTCGTTATTACATAACTTATTACTTGTTGAAAGTGGAGCACTTTCCAAGATATCTGTGCGGAAATGTACCTTAAATGTTGCCATTTTAACTTAGTCGTAAAGTATTGAAAGCTTCAATTGATGTCCTTACCTCAGCTTATTAGTTGTATGTTGAAATCCAGGACAATGGTGTAATATGATAGTAGATAAGCAGGAAATGAACTGGATCGAATTACATCAAGCATTTGATTATTGTTCTAAATACTTGCAGTGGAGACTAATCAATCCACATTTGCATTTTCTTATAGAATGAATGAATCAGATTATTATTATGAGTTTATGTGTGCACAGACGACAGAGCAGGAGTAGTGAATGTGGTTTTTGCTTGTTGTGTTGCGAGTCCCGACTTTCCTTCTCCCGCTGCTTTGTCTCCTTTATCACCTTCCGCTTATTCTGCGTCGTTGATGACGGCTATGATTCATCATTTTGTTCAAAAAGTTTAATAACTAATAATGAAACGCATATCCTACACATAATAACAAATATGCTTTTAATAGAGAATAGAGATCTTTCAAAGATTTAAAAATAATATTACAACAACGTTTCATGAATTAAAAATAACAAGAATTCACAGCCTTATTTCAGCATGTTAGGAATAATGGAATACAGCAATGTAGTAGCTGCTAGCTAGTTGCTAACAAAAATCAAAGTAAAAACATAAAACGCACTGAAGGATTCCTATCGATGATTGAATGTCACACTGTTATGATTCAAAAGTTTTCGACCAGACTGGAAAGTGGAAAAGGGAGTAGTTCCTAAAGTGACTGGGACAGATCTACTTGAGGGACCTGGGATAACTGTAGGATTGTTTTCTGCGTTGGTGTTAAGTGAGTTTGAGTTTGACTCGGTAGATTTTTTCTTAAATTGAAATACTCGATTACTAGAAGGAATTGACGGAAGCTGTTGCATAGAGCTTGCAGATTTTGAAACAGTAGAGACAAATGGCTGACTTCTTGTACTGCTGGAATTTGATGGGTTTACTGATGCAGGAGGACAGAATTTGCTGACTGGCGGTTTCGGGACTGGATTACCACTAGTATTGCTAGTGCTGTTAGTGTTAGTACTTGAAATATTTCGTGAAGATGACGAAGGGAACGAAGACGATGAACAGACTTGAATCTGCAAGCGTTTCTGAGTATCGGAGACTCGTCGCTCCCAGAATAAAACTGATTGCTGGGTTTGAGCAAGTTTTCTTTGGAGCCTGTAAATTCATAGTGTGCGAGTCAAACTTTTTGAAATTAATGACAATAGGAATGAGAGATAAAATAAAATACTAAGCCTCTTTACCTCTTATCAGCTTCCTCGTACTGCTTTGTAGCTGTAGAGTATTGTTTTTGTAAGTTTTCTAAAGCATCGTCTGTCTCTTTCAATAACTTATAAGCTTCATCTTCTTTAACTTTAGTATCTTCCTCTTGGTCCAGAAACTGTTTTTCCAAATCCTCATACTCTTTTTCGGCTTCTTTTACATGACTCAACTTCATCAAAAATTCTCTCAGCTCTACAAATATCAACATGAAATCGTAATTATTTACATCACCACAGTCTAAATCATATCCAACCGAACAACTCACCGAATTCCAATTTATTTTTACGGTGTATCATATCATCCCGTTGCTTCACCAATGCTTGCTGTCGATTTTTATCTCCAAATTCTGTACAATTCCACACCATTCCGAATTGCAAGGCCTCTTTAAGATAATTCCTCGAAGCTTCCATCTCAACCTTTCTTGTGTTTCGCTGTAAAACAAATCACACAAGAGTAATTTATAATTCTTGATTTCCATTGCCTTAATCTCCAACAAACATGCCTAAAAGCTGTATGAACTTAACTTACCAAATCATGACTAACTCTATTCAACTCCTTGTTTATGTTAGTCAACGCTTGAGCCACGACCTTATCTTGAATTTTCACATAAGACAACTCAGCACATTGCGACGCATGGTACTCTTCCGCTTCCTTTTGCTCGTTACTAATCGCAGTTAATCGTTTTGACGCAGCTTGGACATTCTTCTTGACAGTGTGAAGTTGTTGAATTGCTAAATAATTGCGCAAATAAAATATAAACAAAGTTGTAGATTTCAAATATGAAAACTGTTAACATTATTCAATTGAGTCTTCTTGACAATTGCCCCAAAACTCCTTTAATATTGAACAAACTTACCATTATGACAATCCTTCTGATCATTTTCGACACTCTCCCGACTTTGTCGAATTTCGTCCAACAACTTGAGAACATTCGTAGTCATTTCGATTCCTTACCAGTAATAAATATTCCCCAGGTGAATTCACGGTTATAAAAACAATAGTAACAAGAACAAGAGTTCAATTTTAAAACAATTTTTTATCAAATTTAATCATAATCAGCCAAATTTTCACAGTTCGTACGACTTTCCTTTTCCCTCGCGTCCACGCAACTGACACGACGGGACTCGCGAGAGAAACGCTTCCCCAGAACTCCACTCGCTCGTATGAATTTTTATGAAAAGGTCATTTAAAATTTTTTTTATTAATTTGTACAGATTTGGGAATTATTCGATTCCATGTACTGATTTCTTGACAAATGCAACAACAACATTATTTATTTTATTGAATATAATAATAATATGTTCTTATATAGGTTAACAGGGCGTTGCAAAAAGTTGTTTGAGTGATAAAACAAATTCAATCAAATTGCTGTGCATCTTCTATCATCGGTGTTATAATTACATCTGTAAATATAATTGGAGATTGGAGATGTATGAAATTTTAAGTGAGAGTGTTAAATTGCATAGTTTATGCATTGCTGAATCACATACGTCGTTCACTACTAGGAGGATTTATGCTTTCAAGTTTCTGGCTACTACAAGTAGTAATGGCTTACTTTTCTCAGAACTTCCGATTATCGTGCTGTTTGAAGTTGAGTTAGAACTAGGAGGAACAACTTCTAATTGTTGAAATGCTGGGTACAAGTACATTTGTTTCTTCCAATATGGCACGTCTGGGATTTCATTCTGCAATTGCAAAAGGTAAAGAGTAGAATCGTTTAGGATATGGAGTTTCATGAAAAGAATTTAGGGTTTTTTTGTACCATTCGGCTATTCAAATCATTTACGAATGTCTGAATTTCATTGGAAGTCTTCTGTCCTGCTCCACCTTCTGTAACTGAAAGGATGTGAATTGAAAGTCGTCTTCGCTTTGGTGCATTTGGACCAATTTTTTCCTTGTTGGGAGTGGATAAATATTTAATTAGACTTCAATCATCATTCTAGTTAAGTGCGAATAAATCGAAGTTTATTAGAACAGCTTACTCTGAAATAATTTAGGAATTCCTCAAGAGTAATTTTGGGTATTTCTGCCAACTCCACTTCTTGTCGTTCAAAGTTGTAACTCTCGAGGAGAATTTCAGACCACAAGGATTGAGCTTTTTCCAATACAGTTTTCGGCTTTTGAGATCTCCGAACTGCATAGGCTACCTTGTGCTTCTCAAAGGCTTCTGCAGTTAAATTACTGAAATATTTCTGTGAAATTACAGAGAATTTCTGTGTTAAGCAATGCATAAACATGCAGCTCTAATGGTATGCAAATAATTTTCCAATTTACATCCAATCCCTCGAGGAAATTGTCGATTCGTGATTCAACAAATGCTGGGTGTCTGTCTCCTTGTACCAATATCTGGAATCCTTGACTTCCTCTGAATTTTCGGACTAGAGTTCCCACAGTGTATCCCAATTGTTCCTTAGTTCTCAATTGATCATAGGACATGCTGTAAGAAAATGTGTTGAGAAGTCCCAATATCACACTTTCTCGGTTGTTTTGCATTCCTGTTTGATATAGAACTGTAACACTTGAGCTAGAATGTGTCTTGTGCTCCTTAGTATAGAGCCAATCGGTTCCTATCAAACGTAAAAGTAAAATTCAACACCTATCTCTATCAAAATTGGTAATTTCAAGCCCGATTTCGTAGGCAAATTTCTTCTGCTATTTAATTAAATCTGCTGCTTTACTAATTTATGCAAGCATACCTTCAGGAATTGCAACATCACGAAGTCTGACTACTTCAGTCGGAAGCAGAGGTTGACTTCCTCGTTTCTCGAAATGGCTTTGACATTCTCCAGCCATCTGCAAAGCTTCCTGCACGTAAAGTTGAAAATTGGTCATAAAGTAAGCTGTATAGTAGCTAACATTGCATGGTAAAATATAAACGTACTCCTGTTAAAAAATTTCCGTAAAATAGCCACTGGAATCTCAGTCGGATTATGAAATCTTTCGCAAACTGAGTCATTGTTTCGACAGTGGCATCTGTAAATTATAACAGCATGATGAATGGATTGAAAAGCAACTTAAATATTATGTACATAGCATACGAGTTACAAACCTTTTGACACTGCTAATAGTTCTTCAAACGTCCAACGCTTTTCTCGTAAAATGTAAGTCAGTTGAGCATTCGCAACATCAGACGGCTCTTCGTTGGCTTTGCTCTTCCAAAATCTTACATAAGAGTCTTTAGCAGTTTCAAACCGCTGTGGGTTCACTTCAAAGTTAGCAATGCTTTCCATGATCTTGTTGAGGAGTTTTCCGAGTTTATCATCAAAACCGTTGACTCGAATCTGTAATAATATGCAAATGTAGTATTTAGGTCAGGTCAAGTATGTGGTATGTATCACATTACAGACAGAAATAACTTTCATTTTCTTACATCCAATCCGTATGCTGTATTCACAATGCTGTAAGCAAGTCCTGCTAGGTGAGCATTGTAAGAAAATTCCGATAACGAATCAGTTATCAAATGTGCAAAAATATAGTTTAGAGCAGTAGACAACGGGTCCAAATAAGCGATTGGGCTGCAAAATTACATGAAACAGATTAAATTATTCCAAATTCTAACTTTCACAATGCAGAAATTATGTACTTATGCATACCTGTAAAGTTCCGCACTAACAACTCCTTTGGGAAGCTTATACTCGTTGTCTTGCAAAAACCACACTTTTGAGTAGTCAGTGTCATTAATTATGAGAGGAACTTTCACTATCTACAAACGAGAGAGAAAGTATATTGTTAAAGATATCAGCGAAATACTTACAAAAAAAGAAAACTAACAATAAGAGTAGTAAATTGTAGGTAACGTATTACACACCGGTTCAAGTCTTTGCTTTTCATCAAACTTAGCTGGAATAAATTCATTTTTAGGAGGATAGAAGAAATCATCATTTTTGGTACACTCCTGCCATTTCTATTGCACAATAATAACTCAATTAGTAAGAATCAGTTGTATGAGACAATCGTCTATGTATTTTCAAATCCAAAATACCTGAATTTGGGCAGAATCAATTTTATTCAAACTGTACTTGACCCCATAATATTTCTCCGTCAAATTAGCCGTCTCTTCAAAAGATTGAGATACTGAAACAATTCTGAAAAAAATTTAAGAATTATTTTTTCAAATTGGCGACTATACAAAAACAAATCCAATGAAAAAAGCATTCACTATTACAAACTATTCACTATTACTATTGTAACATACCGACTATTTTCAGGGACCAGAGAATCCATTACATTTTTTATCAAATCTGGTTTATATTCTGTCAAAAGTGCCCCAACAGTTAACACATCTTCAATAGGGTATCTCTGTAAAACCATTTCATTAAATTTTTGTCGTTCGATTGTAGGATATTTCTTGCAATGCCCCATGAACTGCGTCGAACTTAATCTTACTTGCATCCTAGACGTCAGGTCAGTCACAAGATTTGTAGCGTAACTTTTCTCTCTGAAGCGATAGCCAATCGCAACAATATCTTTAATTTCGTTCCAATACCATTCTTGAGGTCCCTTTTCTTGAAGCATGTGAATATACTGGAAACAAATGACAATTAATTAGGTACCTCTGGTAAAGTATTCATATCAAACCAAACTATGTAGCACTATGTACCTCATGAACGTGACAAATAAGTTCATTTGTATTGTTAAATCCTTCCTGAGTTAATCCCATCGCTACTTTAAAAGTGGCAAAACCTCGGCAATCAACCCCGGGACCGGCAACTAAAGATGTTGCCCAATTCTTCTTCTTCAACAAAGAAAGTAAACTTCCTTCACCCTCGTGCCCAATGAGATAAGTTAAATACAACGTGGGCTGAAAAAAATGTGAATGAAATAAAACTGCTATTAGATCGCTGCATTGATATTACTTGATCACCAATAAAATAACTGCAACTAACGAAAGTCTTGTACTGCTCAATAGTGTATGGTATGGGGAACGTAACAGACATGGACCTCAAATCGCTAATCGGTACAATCTCCACTGAAGTTTGAAGTTCATTGGGACCGTACGGATTTTCAGGCCAGAAAGGTCGTTCTCGTTCTTTGTTAGGAATATTCAGAAAAATATCTTCGACTAAAGTCTGTAAATAGTCGAGATTATCCGGAGCAATGACAGCTAATGTCATCAAGTTGGCAGAGTAGTATTTATCATGGAAATCCATTACTGCCTTCATGACATCCATTCCCTTTGACTTTGGCACTGTCCACAATGTATCTCGGCTCCCTGATTGATGTTAACCATAAGATAATGTATCACACATAAATTCCAAATTCATTAAATGATAAGCTTCTGAGATTCGAACCTGTTCTGAACTGTGTGTAAGGATGGTCAGGATTAGCTGTGGAAGCATCAACTCGCTCAACCCTTCGACCATCGTTTGGAATATTTTTTTCGTTTTCGGAATTAACAGCTTGAACTTCACGTTCAAGAGATGATTCGGAAAATCGTGGAGAGATGAACAAATTCGCAAATCTGAAAGCATTGCCAAGTCATAAGTCATGGAACAAGGCATGGACAATCACAAGCCTACAGAAGTTATAATGTACAGAAAAGCTGTCGCGCATTACCTGTCCAAAGCCTCTTTGATAGACTTAGGAGCAACATTGAAATGGAAATTAGTACTATCTTGAAAAGTAACTGCGTTTCTTGTTCCACTATTTGCACTAAGGAACTTTGAAAATCCATTTTCCTCTGGGTATTTAACATTTCCCAAAAACACAGCATGTTCGGTAAAATGGGCCAGCCCAGGAAGGTCCTTTGGATCATTCATAGCTCCTAATAAAATTAGTAAAATTACAAACAGGCATGAATATACTCAAGTATAATAGAACTACAATAGCAATAACAAACAATCTATGAATAGCTGAACAATATGAATAAATTAGAGGAATATTTTACCTGCAGCGATAGTCAGAGACGCAGCAGCTTTGGTTGCAGTTGAATCGCTGATCAGTAACACTTTCATTTCATTTTTTAATGTTAGTCCCCGATATTCTCTCTTGTCATTTTCAGGTTTTGTAATGGGCCCTGATAATTTAGTCCCTTTGTCATTTACAGCAACGAAGCTGTGTCCGAGAGACAGGTTTAGAATAATGATAAAACTGTTGGGGCAATTTAAGAAAAATATTAACCTGACTTTCCATTGCATTCCATTGAGAATTGTTTAATTACATAGAATTATCAGGAAACTTACCTTAGTAATCCTAATCTAAAACACATCCTGTACTTACAATTAGTAAACTGCATTATGTAATACTTATTAGAGCCTTATACTGTTTAACAACTAAGTTATATAAGAAGTTGTAAGTTTGCCAGGTGTAAACCTCTGCTTATAACAAGGGACCCCAAAGTGTACAACTACTACTACTACAAGTTCTCAAGTCGGAGCTAACTTGAGACTGAAGCAAAGACAGAATGAGGAAGCAAGTAAAGTTAAAATCTGAGGAGCATAAGACTTTTGAGACAAATTGAACTAAAAGATGTGATAATTATGAGCACGCAACCATATGAGACTATACTATATAACTTCTAAAAGTATTTAATCCCAACGTGAATATATTAATCTAGTCTGAAACCGGACTAACTTCATAAGGTCGGAAAGATATATAGGTAGTAATATTGGCTTGAAGAAAAAATTATATCACGATATCTCAAGAAGTATTCTCTCATGCATGCAACATTTTGATTCAACCTGGAAATGTATTCTGTATAAAGAGACGTAATAAGAAATCATATTGAGTATAAACAAAATAATGTATCGAAACTGAACTAACTGGATTCCCTGTTTCTTGATGTGGTGGCCACCGGTGGTCGTCACGACCAGAAGTCACACAATATCATATCTTGCTTAGTCACTAACAATAAGATCCTATCTGGAGGTGTTGTTGCATGTTTATACGGCAATTGACCCTTGGATCTTGAATGGAAGAGTCAAAAACCCGAATCGATTGATTGCAAAAACGAAGATTTGATTATAGGATGACAATTATATTATTAAACACAGGAGAAATAATAATAAAGCAGTCAGAGATGACGAGGTTATAAAGGGAAGCGCTGACAGCTCAAAATAATAACAGTTAGTCATTAAAGATTATATTTGATTATTTGCGTCACAAAAAAATTGCTTCATTGTTTCATTGTTTTTTCGTGTAATGCAAGGATATCATGGTTTATTCTGCAAAACAGTAAAACTTGAAATGTGTCTGAGATACAGATTATGCTGCTTATTATTAAGAATTATATATTATTCATGCAAAGAACAGGGTATAAAATTTAATTATTAATTTAAGGTTATTTTAAACCTTTAAAGCTTAAGGATTATTTTAGAAAGTTATTTGAAAAACCTTATAAATATTCTTTGTTCAGGCTAATTGATTTGTTAATTGGATATACATTCTTACATGTGAGGGACGGACGTGTTTAAGATTATTTTTCAAGACTCATTGCGAATTTGTGAAACCAGTTTCTATTGTGGCTGAAAGTAAATCTTAAGTTTCTTGTTTCGGGATTGTCAATAACCTCTTTCATTCAGTTATTTAATTGTAAAGAGTGCAGTCTCTTGCGTTGTTCAGACGTAGACATCAGAGTACACACTGTAATATTGGTTACTTATTTATAGAATAAATGCAAAGCTCGATGAAAGGTCACATGCTTTGATTGTCTAATTAGTGTTTTAGCTTATTTTTGTGAAATCTGATTACATATCATTTTTAGTCTATTTCAGTCACAGAAAAGTCAAATAGATTGATTCGAAACGTAGTATCATAGACAGGGTATCCAAGTGGCGTTTTGGCACATTGTGTAACAATATTTCTCAGCAATTGTCTGTCACTCTGCAAAAAGGAAAAAGAGAGTGGAAGAATTGTTAGAGATGAAAAGCATGATAAAATTGATAAATCTAAAATTCTCAAAATATTAAGTCATGCAATTCACCTGAATAGAAAACCTTTCATCGTCATCTGAAGTGAAGTAGAGCAATTCTAGATTAAGATTAGACCAAATCCCTTCAACAGTAAATTGATCCAATTGTCCTACTCTGAATTCTACTCCTTCAGTCTCATAGTTCAGTATTCTCATTATGGAGTCATGAACATCTGATGAATTTGGATGCTTGACAATGCTAATAATCCGATTAGTTCTCTCATGAATCTTCATCGGGATTTCGTCTCTCGTGCAGAATTCGTATTCTCGTTCGAACAAAGTTAACTGCGCAAAGATTTCTTCCTCTTTTACTTCGTCCAGAGTTATCACTGTTGTTTCTGAGATGAATTTGCAAGAATACATTTCATCCAAAGTCAGTTTCGTAGCGTACCTAGATGTGTAAAGATATTACGAAGTACAGGTCACTCGAATCGATCGATTAGTAAAGTTTATTAAGCTATTTTTTTACCGAAAAGCTTTCAAAGTAATATCTTCCATATTAACCTTCCTGCTTGGAGTAGATCCTGAGGACATAGACTTGACTTTATTAATAAAGTCTTCGTGGAAAAACTCCCAAAACCGAATTTCCATATCTATGGGGGATTAAAATTTTCACTTTCATTCGAATGCTCTTTAGTAATACACAATAAGCAATGAAAGCGTAATTTATGCTATATATTCACCTGAGTCATTTCCCATCACGGATAGCCAAATATTCCTGCATAATTTTTCTACACGTGCTTTAATTGCATTAGGAGGAATAACATCACCCACACATTGCTTTATCCAAATTAAGCTGAGTCTATCTGAAGCTGTAGAATCTTTGTCTTCGAAAGATGAAGGCAGTAATGATGAAGAAACGAGTATTCGATTGCCAGTAGGAGAAATTAATGTTGATCGTGTTGATTGTCTAGAAAGTACCTTGAGTTCTGCAGGGTCATCTCCTTGTATGGACGCTTTACGAGGAGCTTTGAAATGTAAAGATATACGGAAACCTAATGAGTTGTATGTGGAAGTACTTTACGGTTTGCTTTACT
>Ga0194135_10001869_pt1 | contig 12697 bp, 13 predicted proteins | sample LitLau_LLRF_2013_FD_134024 | JGI IMG/M metagenome (GOLD analysis project Ga0194135, IMG submission 134024) | Freshwater sediment microbial communities in response to fracking from North America - Little Laurel Run_MetaG_LLRF_2013 (version 2) | ecosystem: Environmental > Aquatic > Freshwater >... | reverse complement strand
CATAGACATAATACACCAAACACAAAGCAAAACTAAAGCGGATATGCCGCTGCCGCTATAAAGCCACTAACAACCTGGAGGATTCATGGATTAGAATTAGTTGGTATAACCCCCTTTCAGGAATGAAAACAGCGGACAAGCGACAAGAGGATGGGATGCTTACCTTTCGCGTAAATTAATGAGAATCGAACAGAGGGTGAGAGAGAGGGATGATTGAGGATTGAAGTGCTTGGCTTGATTCCTTTCTTGCTCGCCGGTAAATTTTTATGATTTTGCTTGACAAGTACAAGTATAACTCACAAACCACACCAACAGACATAACGAGCTCAACACCTTCCCAGAGTTGGACAAAGAATGAAACTCATCGCAATTTATCATAATTCATAAATGATATCGATTGGCCGACATTATTATAAGCAGTGTACTTGCCTTCCTGCTTAAAGAAATGGTTTTCGGATACCAGAGTAATTTTTAGTATAATCACTTTATTCTCAGTACCAACCGATGCAACCTCTCGATTCCTTCAATAAATGGATAATTAAATTAAATAAGACGGTAAATTTTACGAACTGGGTGAAACACGATCGAAGACCCAGAGCAAGAACGGTTTTGCTGAATTATGACGACCGCTGAATCTGTCTTCCTTCTGTATCGGAATAGGTAGACGACACGGTCGCTCTATGCCTGATGATTTTCGACCAAAAGGTTTATGAACACCAACGGTTCCAGTTGAAACCTTCACTTGCAGTTCTCTTGTGTCATTTCTCTCATGCGCTGGGGCTGGGGTCCACTCTCCGAGTTCAGGCAGGTTGTTGCTTTTGAATGCGGCAGAATGGTTTCTGACGTTTATTGGGCTGCCACATCGTGCTGTTTCCTGTTTTCTGGTTCCAGTCGTTTTCATTGGAACTGGTGAGGCTGTGAGTCCAGAATGTACAGGAGGGGAAAAAGGCAAAGGTTGTGCTAATGCCCGCTGATGTCGACGTGTTTTGCCTGAACTTTTCGGATTCCCAGACTCTTCGGGAGAGGGATGAAAACCTTTGCTGTAGTCGTCGCTTTGGTTCTGAATGCTGTTTGGCACTTCTTTCTCGGGAAACTTCTCATTTCCATACTGTTGACAGTTGAATAGCCACGAAGAGACAAAGTCCGTCGTTGTTTCTGCATTTGGTATCGAGTACTCATGTCCATCCGGGAACCTGCTTTGCAAACTCATCGAGGACTGGGGAGTGTAGCGTGATTTCTCAGTGAGCGTAGAAATGTCATTTGTGGGAGTCACGTCTTCCTCAATTCCTGTCAGGAACTCTTCCATCGATGCGAACCTAAAATTAACCAGATTTTAAAAGTAATACTTCACCAGTTTTTGGCGCATACTTTGAGGATGTGGACCACGCATTGTTATCAACGTTACCGCTTCTCATAATACCTATTGGGACGCATTGAAGATTCAACAGGAAATGCACGTCGCCACAAGAGACACTCTTCATACACCTCGTCGGACATCTTCTCCGGTCTCTGTTCACCCGCACAAGCAACTTCCACGTCATTCCACAATTTGGCCAAGTGCTCACTTTGCTCTGCTTCCACGGCCTAGGCATATCAAAGAAATCATATTTAGGAAAATAGATTTATAATTCAAATTTGGAAGTTTAGAAAATCAAGTAACTCATTTCTTACATCCTCTGCCCATGAAATTGAGCTTCCAGAACTCATTCGACAGTTATACTCACTCTCCTCACAATTGTCGTCAGTTTCAGCATCAGTGTCTTCGTGGGATTCATTTAGTGGAAGTCCCTTACTCAAGCGCAAATCATGGCGTCTCCACAATCGAGCACCTCCTCGATTGGTTCCTGACTGTAAGAAACTAGGCACATTTCTCTTCACTCCCTCTGCTTCCGGGTTCCCTTGACTTCGGTGAGTATCAGATGCAACCAAAAGTGATTTGGAACTTTTGGAACGTCTGTCACTCTTTGCACTGGCAGAACGGCTCAGCAAATCCACCAAAGACCAATTCTCATCTGCTTCCAATTTGGTTGCTCTTGTGGTTACTTCCTTTGAAGGGATCCAAGCATTCTCCTCTGTTCCAAACACTGACTCCGTTTTTCTCACGTCGCTACTACCCTGCTGGTACTTGTACAACTGGATCCTCGAATGCTGGACTCTCATGCTTCCGATTCTGAGATTTCTTAGAGCAGGCAGTTGCGACGGCGAGAAGAGAGAATCGATTTGACTGGAACTGTGACCTTCAGCCCCCATCCCGTGAAATGGGAGTTACGCGAAATGAATGCTTGAAAAATACTTGTAGAGGTGAACAATACTGGAACCACAATAAAGTAGACGATTCCTTTCGGGAAAAGATAAAAATTAATTTGATAAACCAACAAAGAACCAATGCGGAATAACTTTGAAGTTTACATTACTATTGGAGATTATTTGTTGTCCTTTGATGTGGAGCAACGGTTGCTATGAGTAAACTTCTGCTTTTGAAATCTTACTCTTTGTCATTTCAAACTTTCGTTATAAGCCAAAATTTATTTTAAATTAATTTATTCATTGTATACTTTCAGTAAAAATTGAATCAGAATTAAAATTACTAGCACTAATTGAATCACAGAAATTAGGAATCAAGACACGAGCAGTTATATTTGTTTACCGCTTGTGAAAAAGCGTGATGGGCTTTAGGATTTAAACATCAATTTCCGTACTGTAGAAAGTGTCCAAATAAATTGCAGTTATTTCCTGAATCAAAGACCTGTCAGGAATCTTTTGAGCTGAGCCATACATCGCCACCTATGTACATATATAATATTTTGCATAAGCATCCGCCGCGCTCAACCAAAGGCAAAAGGAAAATGCTAAAAGAAACGTTGTCCCTTACTGATTCTGATACACTCTTATTTGGATTTTTTAGGAGACTGGCAACTTCTTGAGTGACATCTGAAACGAATCGTTCTGCAACTCCTGGTGCAGTGTGACAATATGTGAGGCATATGTGTATGCTAAAAACAATTCGGAAACAATTTGTCATATTCGGGTAGCATTGGAAAAGAGACGGCTACATTTCAAGTGGATGAGATCATAAATTGTACCTTGCTGGGAATTGAAGGTTGTTCAAACTCCATCCACGCTTATTCAAATTCTCTGATAATTGATAAATGTCGAATTTATCTGAAGTGAAGGCCACAACACTCATGAGTGGTTTCCCCATTATTTTTATGCCGTTGAGTTTACGCAACCTATAAGCAATGAAACGCTCAATTATAAACTGAAGGCCCTGAAGAGCACTAAATTGCTGCAAGTTACAAAATGTGGAAAACATTAATTACCCAGCCTCGATCGTCCTTGCTGCGGTCACAATTCGCTTGGTAGAATCGATGTAACCCTCTTGCCCGAAGTACAGCATGGAAGCCCAGCACCCAGCAATTACGGCTACAGAAACAGCCCAAATTATAAAACATAATCATAATCAAGAATGAACTTAACCTTACCTCCTGATCTTGAGCCCGCCAAAGTCGGAGAGCCGTAGAGTCCGCCTGGCCAATCAGATTGTAGAAAATATTGCTTATGCTTATAGCTTATGTCACGGAAAAGAAGGACCGACGATCCCTTTGGTGCAAATCCATACTACAGGAAGATAAGAACTAAATTAAATAGGATACAGCAAATTAAGAATTATAATTATGTCTTGCCTTATGCGTATCGGCAGAAATACTGGTCACGCCCGATAGCCTAAAATCAAATTTCGGCGTATCAAACCCAGCAGCTGGCATGAATGCCTGCAAAACAAACGAAAAGTAATTAGTCCTGAATAAGGACCAGGAATACTGGGAAAATGAATAAATTACAATTAGAAACCCTCCGAGACATGCGTCGACGTGAACAGGGATTTCATACTGGAGTCCCAAATCAGCAATTTTCTCAATATCGTCGATGCAGCCATGTGGATATGCAGGAGCTGATCCAACCAACTGCAACAAAAATACGCAACGTAAACTGAATGTACCATTTATAGCTCAAACCTGAACCTAAGAGAATGTATGTGCTAATTTTAGCTTGGCCTTACCATGCACGTGTTGGAAGTGATCATCTTCTTCATCTTCACTAAATCTACTTGACACGTCTCCAGATTTATGGGAACGTGTTTTATCTTCATATTCAGGAGTTGAGCGGCTTTGTCAAAAGCGGCGTGGGCAGTAACTGGAACAAGAATCTCCGGATACTGGATACTTCTCTCTTGCATTGCATAGTCACGATAAGCTTTCACGGCCAAGATGATTGACTCAGTGCCTCCAGATGTGACCTGCATTTGCGAGTTATCATTGAGGGGATGAGGATAGAGTTAGTTTGGACACTGGACTAGTCAAATACTTACAGAGCCACATGTCTTTATTGATCCATGGAACAAGTTCGCGACCATCCTGACAACCTCAGCTTCCATTTTGCAAGAACCAGGAAACACATCTGCGTGCAGTGGATTTGTCCAGGCTGATAACTTGAATACATCTGTGTTGAGCTGAGTCAAGGCATCACCTCCATGATACACCGTACCAGAAACACATCCCTTCTGCCAGCTGTAACTTCCTACATAGAAAAACATTTTGATGATACGCATTAATGCAATTAAACCAGTCCGCAAAAACGATAATTCAGTCCGCAAATCCTGTTTCTCAAAAAAAAACCTTACCTAGTGACCTTAATAGCTAAAATAATTAAGCAAAAAGTGTCTGGAAATGAAGAAACTACTGAATACAATTTATAATTGAGTTAAATACCGACAATTCGTGTATGATACGAATTTGAGCACCAGGATTTGCGGACTGATTGATTGTTGTTGCGGACGCACTGGTTTAATTTTTTTTTTGCAACTAAAGAAATTAGCTGTCATTTATGTAATCTAATCGGTTTAATATTATTCCTTTTCACACAAATCGCGAATTCTTAAATGAATACGCATGAGAACCAAACGTTGCTAGTTTTTACCTAGTTCCATGTATTCCTTTAGCTTGGAAATGATGTCCGCGGATTCCACACCAGTGTTGGGTAGGGTTAAAATGTATTCAAACTCATCTGGACTTCTTTTCCCACGCATCAGTTTCAACATGTCTTCATGCAGAACTCCTTTGGTCTTCTGTAACTCAACTTGGACTTTCTTCTTGATGAAAGGAACTTTCCGAACACTTTTGAAGAACCAACGTACCAGACCATGCTTGACACCTAATAAATGAAAACAGTATTAATACTTGTTGTCCTTAAAAACATCGAAACTCAAGAACGCTTTATGCTTACCATCATTCGGTATTTTATGATAGAAGTGATGGATGATGTGAATAGCGACTGCAGTGGAGGCGATTAGAATGACCGGTTCATAGCAGAATAAGTTATTCAGTCGATCTCTGACAGTTTGACATTTCAAGACAAAATACCCAGCAACTGCTGTCGGTAGAATTGATGACTCCTTCGCAATTTGTTCTGTCTGAAACGAAAACAAGGACGGACTGACACTGAACATAATTTATACTTTAATTATTATTTATTAGATAATTTCAAATTCAAATTCTTACCATAATTGCATGCAAGTAAAACCCAAGCTAGAGAAAGGCAATCACAATCACATTGACAGTTCAGTTGTTGAGTGACAGTTGTATAGTTCACAATTCACTAAAGGAACGGATGAAAAAATCAGCTGCTGCTATGCTGAAGCTTTTTAGTATTAAGTAAACACTTTAAAAGCTGAGACACCGCCAATCACCTTGCCGGTTGTGAGCGAAAAATTTGAATCTACCACCGGATCTCGGATAAAATGAATAGGGGATCGATACAGATTTTGAAAAACTTGGTCCGTGTGGCGTGGACTAGTTAATTTCGGGTGCTAATAATCACGAATCTTTATTTCTTTGTCGGAAATGAAAAACAAGTATGGCAGGTAACTGGTTAACCGCACCCTGTGTTAAAAGATCGGGAAAGTGTCAAGATTTTAAAAAGTTTTCCGGCATTATCGGACGCCGTAACCTAATCATTTTGAAAAATTATTTTGGTTTTGGGAATTTTCAAACCTAACCTCATGTTTGAGAAGCCTATCTCTAAACGCAGCGTGTGGCTGCGTTACACGGTGAGCCCGCTGAAGGCCGAAAAAATTTTATTGTAGAATCGTGTTCAGGAGGTCCAAATAAGCGTAAAAAGCTTTTACAAATGAAGTATCGGGACTACGCCCGCAATGCAATGCCCCATGGGTTCCATAGAAATAGAACGCTTCTCAACTGCGAAACCCTTCTAAACTGCAAATTTAAATATAACTTGGGCCCATGAGAAGCAAACAATTAATGAAACCAACAGGAATTAGAGGGTAAAGTTAACCAGAGCTAACTAACTTGTACCCTCCCGTTCAAAATTTCGTGCCTGCATGAACCTCCCATGGTAATCCTCCTGGAGGGTACAAATTCCGTTTCTGCATTTTTGCGTTGTTGGCCGGTTCTCGTCTCCAGCAGTCTCCAGCACACGCGCTTCTTTTCAGGCGAAAAGGCCGCGGAAGTGATTTATAATAAAGTAGAAGTTCCATTGATACATGGAAAACAAGGGTTATAGAAACTGAACTCGTGCGGCCAAAAACTTTCCGGTTTCTAGGAAGGCAAGGAGGCCATTAAGGCCTCGAAAATTCGGTTTATGTGACCCTTATTTATGAATGTCTCTGCACAAGCCTTCTTATCAACTTGTAATAAACATTCTGTTAAAATTTTTATTATTACTAAGACTTCGAAAGTATTGGTTTTAGTTACCTTTCTAACAATATTAATAAAAATCCGATACAGAACTATCTTAATAGTGGTAAGTGTAATCCAGTCACTAGTAAGAAACTTTTTATCCTAACTCAATATGATAGTTAAATTAATTTTTAGATACCTTTTACTCGTTGAATAATTTTGATTAAGCCGGCGCTAGTATGTTACTCACTGACTGAAAATATAAATTGTAGTTCAACGGTGAACACTGCATCTGGCAGAGTAATCTTCCACTTAAACGCCTTGCTGATTATTGACGTTACCCACTTCAACCCACTTATAGACAACAGCCAATTAACGACAATAGGATTTATTTGGAGAGAGAGCGAGATCTCGCCGTTTTGTTTTCGGTGACTTGCTCGCTATGACAAACGTTGTGTATGGATAGGCAAAATTTCGTCTCAAACGACTTTTGTAACAAGGCGACTTGTAATGTTGTTTAAATAACGGACAATATTAAACTACCCGGGTAGGAATGTTTTTAACTACGGACAGACAGTGTCCACAGTGCCTTGACCGAAGTTGCTGAGAGTTAAAACTATCTTTCTGCGTTCTAGATCTCTTCTCTCTTTATTCTTAATGTTTTCATAGTTAAAGAGGCTATTTATTGATACATTTGGTCAAATTGCAGTCCTCAGCATAGAACAGGAAGTGCTACGGCTTTCAGCCGACCAAGCTGCGCAATATTACCGCCATCGGCCTCCAGATTGGCTTCTTTAATTTATAATATTCTTAATTATTATTGCTAATTGGATCGAAATGGTTTGAAAATGGATTTGGTTCAAGACGCCTTGTTTCCAATCTGCCGTTTGTTTCAAGCGACACCGCTGAGTCGCCATGCATAATGGTCAAAATGCATTCGATGACTTATTATAATTTATACTCCACTGAACGTCAACGAATCTTTATCCTATTGTAACCCCTCGTATGTGTCGATGCAGGTAAGTTTGGACGGAATTTCCTTATTTTTGGACTGCGGTGGTACCAAGGCGAAGGCAGTCAACTTTTGGTTAATATAAAACCACACTTTAGTTCATTGTGAACACTGTGGCATACGAGAATTTGGCTAATTAATTTCCCCGGATACATTTGACTAATTCACAATTTTTAAAATCTAGCGTCAACATTTACTAGCACAATAGGGTAAATGTGGACGAGGGGCACGTAAATGTGGACAGCGAGCTGTCCTACACGGTGGATGGAATGCACTGTGGTCCTGAAGCGGTATCCTGCATGCATAACTCGCCAATTACGCAGGGCAGGATTTCCGGAAATTAGTTACTTCATAGCAAATATCACGAGTTGGAAACATCGTCCAATAGCTCTAAGAATATTTTGTATTTCTCGAATTTAATAGACGCGTCATTTCTTAAATCGGTCGCCAGAATTCATATTATCGCTCCCCAAGAGGCTTGTTTAAAAAATTTTTAAATCGTTTAAAATATAAAATGTAAAAATTAAAAGCAATTGGATGCGCAGAATTATTGTTCAAATTATCTCAGTCGACTTCTCCTGTCAAGGGACGCAGTTTATACAGGTTTAAGGGGTGGGCCCTTAGAACTGAACTTTCCCCGATTGGTCTCAAAATGAAAATCTAGGTTAAATATGATTAATAGTAGGCTTTTCCGGTGAATGGACAACATTTAAACATACTAAATGGGTAGAGCCCTTAGAAATGATACGGTGAAAGTGAAAACTTGGAAATCATCGTCAAAAACACATTTCCCCCCAACTTCCAGGCTTAAAATTGTTGTGTAATATTTTTTCCCATATTGAACAACACGTATGTCCACATCTATCCACATTTTGACAAATGTGCAGGTAAATGTGGACTGGGTCTGTACAACTATTCTGTACACGGTTCAACTTTGACGAAGGCATCATTTCGTAGGAAAAATGCTTACAATCCAGATGATACGTAACGATCATATCTTACATTTGAACCTGACCTCCAAACATGAATTGCAAGAAAGAAATCATGAATTTATAAAAAAAAAAAAGTTTGGAGTTGGGATTGACGTTCGACTTAAAATTTGAAGGCAACGGCGACTTATTTTAGCCTCTCCCTTCTTGGAATCAAGTACTATAATGCATAAGCTAAATTATTGCATATTTTTATTTCATTCCAAAAGAATCCAAAGTGCCCCAAAAATCCATCGTCCACAAGTACCCCGCATCCACATTTACCTGCATCGACCCTACTGTGTATAATGCCTTCAAGTGAGTCACTAAAACTCTTCGAGATTCTTTTCTACGAGTAAAGGTAATAACTTTCACCACTATGAATTTTGATGTGAAAAAACTAACCTAAACATTTTTTTGCCAAATCCTGGGGGAACTCTCTTCATAACTTCATACAAACCCTTTCCGTTCCTTTTGCATCCAAATCTTGTCGCGTCATTAGAAATGTTAGAAACATGTCGTTAGAAACATGAGATTAGAAATGTAATTACCCTTTTACATTTCAATTTTCAGTATCCCGTACCGGCAAAGTTTAGCCTGTCGGTATTCTTTGGCTTAATGCCTTATTGAAATTTCCCAAATATCATCCAAAATATCCTTAGTTCAGTTACTAGACGTTAACGAGAAGATTTTTGAACGTATGAGTTGGTCCAATTTTGCTCTTTTTTAACCTAACCTAACCCGAACATGGAAAGAGGAGTTTTAGATATAATCAAATGGAGTCATTAATTAGAGATTTCATGAACAATTCATGAGAACTTTGTTCTTTCCTAGCACAACATCAGCCGACCTCTGGATCTTTCTTGTTATAATTTTGGTTCATTCAATTTTTATACTTACCAGGGTTAAACTGAAGATCACCATGTATATCCGCCGTGGTTAATTTAATTTGGAGGACTGACTTGCCGATTAATTCAAAGCGTGCATTGGCTTTAGACTAAATTTTTAAGGCTTCGATTTATATAAATGAAGTGAACTGTTTGTGATGTATAACTTCACCCGCTGAACAAGCTCTTTCCCTCACTACAGGAAAGCCGCAGTCTTTGGATTTTTCTTCCAAGGGAAAGCCAAGGGTTTTGTTAAAGCTTATGGAAATTAGATTGCGTATACTGATGCTCTGACCCCAAATATTTACTAAAAAATGGGATAAGTGTCTTGACTTGATACTAGGTTATAGGGCATAAGGCCATCAATCATTAAACATTACACCTAACTTTTCTTGTTGGCCTCATTTTATTCCAAAACATTTTCCGGAAGGAGGTAAGGAAGTAAAAACCAAGCCCAAGATTATACATTTAACACATTTGACGTCTGAAATTGTTTTATAAATATAAATATGATTGGAGTAAAGAAATGTAGAACATTAACACGTATTTACTGCCCGTAGACAAATGGGTCAAAAAGGCTTCTCGTACTGACTACGTTGAGAGTGTTGAGAGTCTTGAAAACAAAATATATGAGACAGAAATGCCGGATTTTTCCAAAAATCAATCTAAGCCAAAAAGTTCCATACCGTTCAAAAGCTTACCTTTTAAAGTTTAGAATTAAAATTTAGTTTGGGAGAAGAAGGCGAAAGAAAGGGGTTTTTCAGATTACTTGATTTGAACTCTTTTCCAATGAATAATGGAAGTGGGAGAGTATTATGGTGGATGCTTCCTCCGGTAAAGCATGTAAATTTGAAATTTTTTTTTTTTTAAATAAAGTTTGCAATTTATAGTGTTTGATTATCAAATATGAATTGTTTAAGTAGGTACTGCATCTCCTTTTCCAGTTAGTTCCTTTCCAGACCCTCCAAATTGCCCGTTTGGTTTGCAGATTATGGGATGAAGAAGGTGCCCGAGCTTTTTCCTCGGGAAAACTGATGATCTGGTACCTTTCACCAACAAGGAATGGCGGAGATAAGGAACTCTACCGACAAAGATCTTTGTTTTTATCCAAATATGGGATTCCTCATGGCCTCAGCCTGTCATTCCTCGATTACTCCATCTACCAGGATTGTTTTCGTCACGTTTCAATCCCAAATCGCAACGGAGAAGACAAAATAGAAAGTTACTTCCAGCAACATAACAACCTTGACTATGTGGAACAGACAGTTGGTTCATTCTTCAACAATCACTGGAGGAGTCGTTGTTCTTTTGGGCAATTCCTCCGAGTCCTCCATGTTGAACTCAAGATCCTTACTTCCCAGGATGCAATTGCTTTTGCAAAACTCCTTTGCCTGGCAATCTCAACTGGGACTCATCTCCAGGAATTCTTTCTAGAGTTGATTGCCTTTGACAATCAAGCCATTCTCCAAATCCCTTCATCCAGACATTTCGATATCAGCACATTTGCAATGCGGGTCCACGTAGGCCCACCTCCACTAACTAACATTCATTCAAACATATGAAAATAATACTTTTCTATTTTTTTCATTGCAGATGGAGTCATCAACTCTGCCATCCCTCTCCATGGAATCCCATGTACATTTCCTAACTCTATTCCCATTTGTGAAGTTTGTAGTTTTGATCATTGCGGATTATGATAGGAGTGTTCTAGAGCCATTTTCCCAAGCTATATCTTACCTGCATCAACAAAATCCTCACAACATGAGTCGTTTGAAGGGAATCAAAATCGGCAGAGTGGATGGAGAGGACGAACATGAACCGTTTGCCAATCTCCTCCCTATCCCAATCCAACTACAGGAAATTGTCTTGAGTTGTTCTACAGAGCCAAACATTTGGAAAAAATTGGAAACAACAATTACGTTTCATGCTCAGACGTTGACATATGTGGAAATATTTTTCCCAAAATATTGGAAGTATTGGCATTTTCAAAAACACAGCTTGGAACTTCCCTTCATGCCGGCCCTCCAAACTTTGGCATTTGTTACTGTCGGATGTAACTCCCGGACTGGGGATGATCTATTCAATCTCAAACCTCTACTTCAGGTCAACATAAGCTATAGTTTTTTCGACGAAAGAATGGGCTAATTTAAGCCTCTCGGAGGCTGAGAAGTGGCATTTAACTCTTTTAAGTCCCTCAGTCTTACAAGGGAACCACACTAAAGTAGACACTCAGATCTCAACGAGCGTTAAATATGATACTTCCCTATCACTGAAGTAAGTGTTTCTAGTATAAGTATATCATAGTTTCCATTTCAAATGAAGAGCATAGATTTTCATTTTTTCAAAATTTCCAGGGGTCTTTTGAAACTTGATTTTAACATGCTTTTTGCCATAAGGAATTCTGAGTTTTGCATCTGGATGAAATTAGTGTATATGATATAAAAACAAGACCGGAAAAGTCCTAACGTAACCTAGCTTTGGACTTTGTCGTTTCTGAGAGTTTTTGCAATCGGGAGTGAATTCAACACTCATCTAATTCAATCTAATCAAAAGTGTGTCAATCGACAGAACTCATCGAGTATTTTAGTTGCGGGAAACGTCACTGGAACAGTGTGTCGTCAAGGGTCAAAGTCCAAAATTTTGAGGTCCTTGGTTGCCGCTCAACCCGCACACGCCTGTTTTTTCATTCCTCTACAAATTAATTAAAGCCAATTTTTTTCAAGAGGTTCTCCATTCCGAAATACCAAGTGCCTCACATAAACTTTCACTTCTGGAAAACACATTTGTGTCACTGGTCACTAGTCAAAGTTGACTTACCTTAGTTTCACCCAAAGAGGTTTAAACAAATAAAACGTTATAGATTAGAGGGAAGGTGAGGCCGTTTTTAGGAGACAAAAGTGAAACCAGTTTCAATTTGCTTTTTTGAGGTCACCAACGGTAATTAAATTAGTGAGTTTTAATTAAATTTATGCTCGGTTCACACTCTAAATTTTAACTTCAATTTTTAGATTGTGAGATTAATTAACCAATAAGATGAAATAGAATTTAAGACGGAAAACTAAGTTAACTTACAAAAACTGGAATGGAATACAAATCTAACCAAAGCAAATTTAAACAACTAATATGAGGGAATAACTT
>Ga0194135_10001868_pt1 | contig 12697 bp, 8 predicted proteins | sample LitLau_LLRF_2013_FD_134024 | JGI IMG/M metagenome (GOLD analysis project Ga0194135, IMG submission 134024) | Freshwater sediment microbial communities in response to fracking from North America - Little Laurel Run_MetaG_LLRF_2013 (version 2) | ecosystem: Environmental > Aquatic > Freshwater >... | reverse complement strand
GTCGTCTGCAGTGCTATTTGTATACGTCGTCTGCAGTGCTATTTGTATACGTCGTCTGCAGTGCTATTTGCATACGTCGTCTGCAGTGCTATTTGTATACGTCGTCTGCAGTGCTATTTGTTTGCGTTGTCTGCAGTGCTATTTGCATACGTCGTCTGCAGTGCTATTTGTATTCGTCGTGTGCATTGCAATTTGTATTCGTCCTCCACAGTGCTATTTGTATACGTGTATTTTTTGTGTACTCTTCAATATAACGAATATCGGTAGGACCCTTAACGGTCTAAAAGGGCCCTTAATATTAAATTATGGGAATTTCGAAATTCTTCCTTTTGCAACTTTTCAGGGACCCCTCCAACATGTACACTCTTCAATATAACGAATATCGGTAGGACCCTTAAGGGTTTAAAAGGCCCCTTAATATTAAATTATGGGAATTTCGAAATTCTTCCTTTTGCAACTTATCAAGAACCCCTCCAACATGTACACTCTTCAATATAACGAATATCGGTAGGACCCTTAAGGGTCTAAAAGGGCCCTTAATAAGAAATTACAGAAAATTCAAAAATCTTCCGTTTACAGCTTATCAGGGACACCTCCAACATCTAAACTCTTCAATATAACGTATATCGGTAGGGCCCTAAGGGGTCCAAAAGGGCCTCTAATATAAATTGCGGAAATTTCGAAATTGTTTTTTTTAAATATTAACAGCGACCCTATTTCCTCACCTCAAGACGCTCCACATTCTTTACCATACATTTTCTCACCTGTAGAGGCTCAACAGCCTTTACCGTACATTTCCTCAGCTCTAGAGGCTCAACAGCCGTTACCGTCTCACCTCTAGAGGCTCAACAGCCTTTACCGTACGTTCCCTCACTTCTAGAGGCTCAACAGCCGTTACCGTACGTTCCCTCACCTCTAGAGGCTCAACGGCCGTTACTGTCTCACCTCTAGAGGCTCAACAGCCGTTACCGTACGTTCCCTCACCTCTAGAGGCTCTACAGCCTTTACCGTACGTTCCCTCACCTCTAGAGGCTCAACAGCCTTTACCGTACGTTCCCTCACCTCTAGAGGCTCAACAGCCTTTACAGTATATTCCTACACCTCAAGAGGCTCGACAGCCTTTACCATACATACCTACACCTCAAGATGCCAAACACCCTTTACCGAGGATGTTTGCACCTGCAGAGGCCAAACAGCCTCTACCGAACCTTGACCTTTAGCTTACAGACGTACAGAGGAACGTACAGACAAACAGACCCAGGGGATTATGACACCTCTTTTTTACATTCGTTCTTGAACGGTTTATTTTCATCGCCAACTCGAAAGAGCGAAAGGCAAACATGCACGAGCACTAAACAAACAACTGCTGTCTTTAATTTAAAAAGAAATTTAGTTTTATTAAACATTATTATTAAATATTATTTTCTGCTTGCAATACTCAATACTCACTACACGATATATATGGATGCATAATGACTACACGCAGTAGACTGGTGTCAGATAAGTTAGAACAAAGTTGCGCAAAAGTGACCATGAAAATTTGGTTAATCAGAGTTCATTCAGCTACCAAACCAGTTAATCCTCGGCACACGAATATCTGCATAAGACTTATCAATTTACTATTTTCTCTCTTGAAGCCATGATGTACAGTAGTCGTGTACTCTCTCAGGATATCTCGTGTTACAAATCTAATTCCATCTCTGTCATATTAAAGCTGATAGTACACATATGTATGTCCGAATACAACTTAATTTCTTAATGACGATCCCTCACTTTATCTAAACGCGTGGTGGCTCCATGATCCTTGAATTAATTAACATTCAATGAATTGCAATGGCTTGAAGAGAATTATCAACTGTTCATTTAGTTACTTAAATTAGAATGAACTATCTACCACTCTCACTGCAATTTAAAAGTTTAAATAGATCAAATGTTTAGTATGTATTTTAAATCCTCTGTTCACAATATAATTTGAATTTCTTAGAAAGCTTTTTAATTTAAACTTGTAACCAATATACGAAGACGTGTTCTCATCATGCCCAAAAAACGAGTTCACACCAATCACTGTGAGGCTTCTCATATTCGAAGAGTCAAATAAGTTTTAAATAATCTCCCTACGTGTCTTGTCACAATCACTCACTCTCATTTTTATTGTTCTATTTGCTTAAAAAAGTTCACTGACTGACTCAAAGGGTCAGTTTGCATACACGAAATCCACATTGCGTAAAATGCTGCACCGGTGCATTCCTCAATAAACTGGTGGAAAATGATGTAAGCATAATATCCAATAGATCCTTCTGAGTACAAACTGGTTAACATGGATTATCTAACCTGGCTTGAATAGTAAAATATTAGGGCAAATGTTATCGAACAATATTTTCTCAATCAGTAACACACGTCGTGCAATCTTATCTGTATGATTGAAAGAATCATGTTCTGTTATGCTCATGAATAAATAAAACCTCACCAAAATGCGGATCACAAGTCAACTGCAATTTTCAAAGCAAGCACTTACTTGGTTATTGTTAGTGAGACTGTACTATCTCCTTGTCTTGTTGCTCTTTGCTTCGTTTTGAAATACCTAGAAAATGAAGAAAGTTTACGCATTCGTTATGGTTGCTCTGCTACACACTCTTAATTCTTATTGTGCACAGGAAGAAAGCTATTTTACCAAAGTAAGTCTTCAAGAACAACGGTTTAATGGGTACCCAAACTCTGCACAAGTACAACTTTATCGGCAAATGTCCTGTGGACTGAGCAACTGCTACAAAACGGCTTGCTGCGGATCCGGAATATACGCAAGTTGTTGTTCAATTCCCAACTCGCACTGTTGTGGCACTAATACTTGCTGTCCAAATGGGAGTATATGTTGTGGAGGAAATTGCTGCACAGCAGGTGTGGCTATTGCAGAGCCGGACGAGAATGTGTGAAAATTAATCGAGGTCCAAACTTAAACATCTCATCTGTTTGGATTCTAGTAAGCTTACTGCTGCAGCTGAATATAAGATTTTATCATGTATGCCAAATTTTTAAAAGATATTTCATAATTTCGATTATACTGTGCATTTGTGGCAAAAGTAAAGGACATTTTTTTGTTCCAGGTAAGCCGTCTATAACTCAAGCAGATATTTAGAACCTTAAAGTACACGGAACCCAAATAGGCTAGTAAGAATAATAAGTAATAATAATGTTTTTCAATCTTAATACAGAATAGTAATCGTAATTCATCCACCAGATGTGAAAGAACAGGAAGAATCTGAAATGAAATGAAGAAATCCACAAATGAAACCATTGCTAACAAAATTTGATGTTATTCTGTTTGTTCTATTTAGCCCATTTACCTGATCCAGGTAACTTGATTGACACGTACGGTCAAGCATCGTCTGCTAGAGACTACAACTTGCTTCCGGGTTATTCTTTATGCATATGAAATATTGGCCTAAAGTACTAAATACTCAATTCGATTGATTTACAAAATATATTTTTTCTCAAAAATGTATTTGCACGTAATTATTATCATTTACGTTTCCATGGTTCCCTTGCATATTTTCAACAGTCATAATTTGCGCAGAAGAGGCTAGAGAAAGTTAGAGATACCATAGCTAACTAATAATAATTGCACTCTCTAATGTTGATTGAACTGGACAAGCCAAGAGACTGAAATACAAACACTTGCAATTAAGCATATAAATCAAGGGAAGTGGAACCCATGCTATGAACTATGACCCATGACTCATTTACTTTCCGAATCTGTGAATAAATTAAAATTTTAGTACAGCACAAACAACAAAGATTAAATGTTGTTTTCCACTATTGTTTACTCCCGGATTAATTAGTGTGAACCTTATCGCTTGCTAAGAGGAAATGCTTGTCATGACTGATAATAAATACATTCGTTTTTAATTATTTCACAAGAAGTTAAAGTTAATCAACAACTCCAAATTCAGTCTTACATGCAGTTATTCATATGTCTGGGTTACGTGCTAATAATTTTACATATGAATTAATACATAAAGCACACGTAGCTTTATTTTTAACAGAAGACGGGATTTAATTACTTCTTTAACTATTAAGCATAACAATTAGCTAGCTTAAACATAGAACTATACTGTACGGCTTACAAAGTTAGACTAGATTAGGAAGTGAGTGAGATGAATATTCAGGATGATGTTATATTATAGTGAGGTTTTTATGGGTCACAGTAACGAGCATTCCTATCTGCTCTGTTCTGTGCAACTCATCAGCAAAACCAGTCGGAGTGCATCATTCTTTGAGACATATGTTGTGAAATAAGGCCAGCACCACCCGCATCGAGAATCGCATCGCAAGATCGATTAAAAAATAAAACTAAAATGAAAGTTTCACTACTTGTTTTCACATTAATATCGAGTTTATGATTCAGATATACAGTTTGGAGTGACCTGTTGGTAAGAGTTTCGGAAGGTGTGGCTCTTTACTGCAGTTACAATGAAACACTCCCATTGGAAATTGGAAGCAATCATATTGGTTACACTAGTGCGCCTTGTTGTCCAAAGTCAGTGAGCAAATCATAAAACAACTGCTCCAGGTTTATATAATTTAAATAAATATATTCCAGGTCAATTGAAGGTATCCCATGGATTCATTACAATGGCAAGTGCTACCTGGCTGGATTTGATAGTCCATGTCCGGTAGGAATGAAATTGTTTATTGATCCAAAATCTAAAAATGACACTGGAATCTGCAACTGCGATTGTTTTGATGATCCAATGCGCGAGGAGAAATTGACATACCCTTTGGACAAATCGTATTGCTTTAGCCCTAGCACAAGAAGACATTACTCGTACGACTTATAAACGAATATGTGCTACGAGTTACTTTCTCAAGTAAGTCTGCGCATTGATAATCCATATAGGAACAAGTTTGGTTTAACTTAAGCGAAGATTTTCCATTTAAAGGGACCTTGTAAACCTGGAGAAGCATTTGTCATTAATCCAGAAGAGACAAGTGCTATATGCAAACCAAACAGGTGTGACATTCAAAATGCAACAAAATCCAGACCTTCATTTTTTGACGAGCCCCTCCAGAAGTGTACTAAGTTATGGGACAGTTGCGACAGGGAGAATAGACAAATGGCCTTCCAATTACGGCCGGATGACTGGATTCCAGTTTGTGCTCGAGTGACTAGCCGTTTCACAGCCGTGTATGGGTTAAGTAATAAACCATGTCCTGAAGGACGGCGATTTAGCTCGATATTAAGCAAATGCATCACAGAGTTCTCATCTGATCAATCTCTTGAATAAAGTTTTGAAAGGATTTCAAAGTTTAATTCAAAAAGTTTAAAGTAGGTATTCAAAGTTTAACTATTAACACCAGTGCATGTAAAATCAAACTTGTGTTTCTTTGATTAAACAAAACTCAAATAAGATTAAAGTTATCCACGCAATATTCCGAATTTGAAGGCCTTTTTACTACTTGCTTACACGTATTTAAAAAAGCCCCCAAAGGAGGGTTTTCATTACATTACTCATTGGAAGAAACCTCATAAAATTAAGACTGCTACTTGCACATTCATTTCAACTTTGAGCTTTTAATATTTTCTACATACCCTCTAAAATGTAATGACCAGAAACGCCCAAACTACTTGTTCAAGAGAAGTGTATTCCTTGTAATAGTTATGAAAAACCCAAAAAAACTATTTGCTGATAAACACATGACTTGGCAACTAGAAGAGGAACACAAAGTCTTCGTTTTATGGTTTCAGGAAGAGGACTTTCAAAAACCCAACCCATTTAAGGACAGCAAACTATTTTTCTTTTGTGCATTCTGTGAGGTTACTCTTATTCAATTAAACCGCGATAGTGAAGTTCTGGAAGTGAATGTTAAAACATTCTACAAGTCTTGGAAATATGCCACTCATTACTGGGCAACTTTGTATGAGGTTAATGAGGAGGAAAATTCCGAAAGTTTCTGTCCCGATGTAAAATTGTTAGCTTATGATTACAAACTTAAGTGCCTTGTGCCACGATTCGACTATCAGCTCATGAAAGAAAGCACCAGATTAAATTTTACTATTTATCTAAACAAAGATGAAAATGAAAACTTTGCAGGCATCTTAGGACCATTTTCTATATCAGATCCTGAAATGTTCACCTTCTCTACGCTTCTCTTTTTGCAAAATGTAAAAACCGGAATCATCCACTGCATTAATACGGATTTTAAGCTGAGCGTAAATGATCACATGTGGATACACAATATTTCTCCTCATATATGATTAATGATTCTCTTCCTTATTTTCGTTACAGTGGTTCTAAGACTGGTTTGGCGGGTTTTAAAAGCAAAAATCAAAGTTATTGGGACTGCTTAATTTCCTATCTTGAGCTAGTCCTTCGGTTTGTCCTGAGACAAGGTGGCACTCACAACTTTCTCCCGCTTGTACTTTTAGAACTATTATTTGGTTTGTTTTTGGCTGCTTATAAAAACAGTGTCAGTGTTGAAAAGCTCGTACCTTTTGAGTCTACAAAGGATTTGTATGAGTAAAGTTACATTTTTGTTACCGATACTGAAGAAAATAATCAAGAATTTGTCTGGCTGGAAAGTCAACATAATGTGGGAAACCAGAAACGAGTTATTAAGCCGTAGTTTTTATTTAATTCTCGATTGATGTGACTACGAGGTCTATACAATCATTACACGTTCGGTGCAAAGTTAAATTTCAAGCTAATGTGGAGTGAACCACGAGTTCGCCACACACACACACCAGGCCCCATCCGTACAGTGTATGCGTGCAGCTGACCAGCGGTAGTATTGATGTATAGGGAAAAACCTACACAAGCTTCCTGAGAAGAGAACTCAGGGCTGCATTCACTCATTACTACCAGCTGCCCCAGTCTTACCACTTTTGCTGCCGGGGCCTGGCTTCAGAAACGAGTTATTAATGATCCATATTTTTCTGAGCAAGACAGAACCCGAAATATTTATTTCTGGAAACAAAATGATGGAACTAGGTATGCTGCTATAGATGGTTCTATGGATGATCGCATGTACAACTGGGTGAAATTAAACACAAACCGAAATCATGGATGTTGCAAGATGTATCCGCCAGAGGAACTTATTATGCATTTGACTCGCCCATCGGAAGCGATTTAAGAGAAGGTTATAATTACCTTACAAGTGTTGGATTTCGTGTACTGCTGCAACGCTTAACGGAATTCGTGAACGCACAGGAAGCCTTGCATTACAGAAGATTGTTTGATCATCATGATGTAGAATGGCAAAAATCAATGGAACAAGAGGAAGCAGATTCGGCAAAGTACAGTTTTATTGATATGGAAAGCCTGAATCCTGTGTTTTATTTAGCAGGGTCAGCTCTAGCCTTATCCATGTTTATTTTCATACTAGAGATAATTTTGTGGGCGAAGAAACGCAAAATGTTGAGTTTCCCATACGCTCTTCCAAAAAATTGGCTTTAGGTGTATGGACGCTTGACTCGTGTCCGATTCAGCATTAATAGTACGCGGGGATTACAAATTTTGAAGCGCACACCAAATAAGAGAATAAGCTTGAAAAGTATCATGAAAATTTTTAAAGGCTAGCCCTAGATATGTATTTAGCAGCCACAGGGCGATCAAAGGTAAATTTCAGAGTGACTAAGGTCTTTTTTATGAAAATTTGCATTCAGCTTCTGGACTTAATTGTTATATGTATTAAACATTTGTTCAATGTCTTACGTTTCAAATGTGAAGTTTGTGAAAGAAGTTATTCCACACAAAGGAGCCTCACAATATAAAAAAGAATTTGACACAATAAACTTAATTATCAATTAAAGTTGATAAATTGATAATTAAAAACGTATAGAATGGATTTTCAATTACAATTATTTAGTAACAACGACTTCATTGTTTGTTTGTCACTTGAATAATTCAACAAATTTGCTTGCTAAGCGAAAAAACATGAACATAAACATAGCTGATATTAGTGAATTTGCGAAGCTTCGAAAGCAGTCTTTTCCATCAAAAAATCAAAAAAAGCCGCGCAAACTGCAAATATCAGTTGCGATCCGACGTTTTTGAAGAGATGCATTCGGGAATTTGCTTAATATATTAAATTATGTGCGCACAAATTAGCAGATGCATAAAGAATAAGTGTTGTTATTAATTCATTTTAAGTTTCATATTACGTATTATTAAAGTATTGAAAAGAATGAACTTAGTTAAACGCACCACAGTTTAAGATTTAAGTTCCGCTTAATTTGTAATAGATAAATCCAGTAAGCAAAAATACAAAATCAGTAAGTTAGACAGTTAGGTATCTAAACAGTAGCGTTTGTTCCCCCCAAATTTTGAACCCCCACACCGTTAAGCCAAGCTAACAGAAGATGTTGAATCAATAATTGGTTACTTATATTCATAAAGTACTTAAATCCGAGCAGGAAGTCTTTCTGGAACCGTTGCAAAATAGTTTCTAACTAAGAAACTAACTGTATCGCGAACGAAAAAAAATCGCCAGGTAATAGTCTTATGAAATTTAGCAATAAAAGTCAGCAACGCTAAAATAAGTCCAAACGAAAAGAAAACGAACTGGACAAAAATATTTCCGTTAATTGCCAGCTTTCGTGGCTGAATAGTCTTAGTTGTTGGCAGCTTGTAAGATATATTGAGCAGTTCATTGTACACACCACATTCCACAAGTGTCCACATTCTTTTTAGGTACTTGATACTTCCATACCGAACCAAATGCCATCCTTTGCGTCGAGTAAAAATAAATTCCTCTCCTAAGGAAATATGTGCACTCTTGTGCTTCATGCGTAACTTCCTTTCCAAATCAACAAGGCCATCTTCACTACGCCATCCCAACAACGCCTTCTTCTCTCGACACTCTCCAAACCATTCCGACCCTCGATTAAGTACATCTTTATCGGTGTCGATTACGTCTACATAATCCAATGGTTCCCAAAGTCTATATTGCTTATCGGTGTACTGGTTCCTACTGTACTGCGCTACATTATAGAACTCCTCTTTAAGGCATACAAGTGGATCCATCGAATCATCAGCAAAAACAAAGCATTGTCTACTGTTGTATTTTTTGTATCCGGCACTAATTAACTGTTCCATGTGTGTTAAGGGAACCAAATCAAATGACTTCGTTAGTGCTCGAATGTTGTCTCCTTTGTAGGCGTTGGACAAGATCAATATAGCAAGGAGGACGCAACCACAATAGCAATAGAGGGGACCCCTCCCTTTGTAGTTGGTGGCTCGAAGATGAGATTGTTCCAGAATCATTGCCCATCCGATAAACAAGGCATCGAAGTCTCTTAAAACCTTTTTTAAACTTAAATCGTTTTCTATGAGGGAAAGAACTAACGGCCAACCGAAAATCGTCATGAATGTCAAAGCCCAAGTTATTTTTGTGAATGGCATGAACAAAGCTAGAAAATCTGGGGCATCATAAGTCGGGTCTCCGCAGCTTAAGAATGTGTAGTCGTCTTTACTTGTGGTTAGGAGAAATGAGTAAAATCTTTCGTTTAGGACCAACTGCGGAGCTTTATAATTATTATAATGGTGTTGAAGAATCCCATTATTCCTATCATCGGAGGCATTAAAGTATTCGATACTTCCAAGCAGTGAATCGTTATTATTTGTAAGATGAAATTTGCAGCAAAAACACGTTCTGTCTCTCTCATTAATAAAAGTTGTGTTGGGGAAAATAAATTCGGCAAGTCCCCTGTCCATCAAAGAAGCCTTTGACCGCAGTAGAAGATTACGCAGAGTAAACTTAGTGTGGAAAAAATCCCATAGAACTGATTTAGGGTCCCTAAGATAGGAATGATGTGCATAACTCACTATGAGAGGGAGATATGTAGAAAAATCTGAGAAAAGCGTCGCTTCAATTTCCCAGGTTTTCTTAGAAATGGGAATGATAATGAAATTCATTAGGCAGAATGGAAAAACAAAATGCATACTGTGGATTGATACGGTGGGTCTGGTGATTGCGTTTGTGGCGTGAGCGATCTCTAAATTACTCGTTTTCAGGTGGAACATCCAAAACGTCTGGCCTCGTATTTGATTATAGTTCCAATATAGTCCGATATGATTGTTCCAGAAGGTTCTCATCCGCATTGATGCATTTTCATTGTGCACTAAGAAGTGGTAGGTGGGTTGAGGATTTGCAGCAACAAAACCTGAATAATGAGTTTAAATTTAAACTGTCTGATTTAGTTTCATTTTTTATTAAAAGGATCTTACTCCAATTTTCCCTGTAGTCATCCACCTGAGTATATTCAGGAGAAACATCAAACAAATCTTTTTTAAATTCAGAAGCTGCCAATTGGGAAAAGTAAGCTATATGCGGAGCGTCCACAGGCTCAGGGAAGAATAAATCAAATTCAGCTTTGCAGTACCAACGTGAAGAGATTGATTTGTCTGGATATTGCAGATATTTGTCATATCGGGTAGAACAGTTTTGTGCAGATTTTGGTGGAATTTTACCGAATAAAAAACGATACATATCTTTTCTGCGAGATGAATCGGAAAAGCCATAGCAGTGTTCCAAATATGCTACGTCAAATCTGGTAATGTAAATTGGAGATTTAATTCCGATAATTTCTATTCCTTGGCGGTTTTGGATGTTCACGAGACAGTGACTAAAGAGCGAAACGTATTCGTTCAAGTTGTCTATAGTGAGGCCAGGATACCCAGCTTGTAAAGGCCAGTGGGCGCTTTCACTATTCCCCATCAACTGTTTTAAATCGGGTTGATTTGCAAAAATGTTCAAGATTCGATTGCATTGCAAACAGAGTGTAATAAATATCCCTCGAAATGATGTGAACATCATGGATATAATAACTTATAATAATATCAAATGTCTTGGAGTAAAAAAAAGTTGTATGATTCTATGATGCGGCTTTGAAGAAAAAGATGAACGTTATATCGTTTGGTGGCGATTTCTTTCTATAAAGGCCTAAATGAAACTCCAGCTCGTACAACTTCTGTTCTTCAGCAAATAAATACAGAATTAGATTATATTGCAAATACAGTGGGAATAATATCCCATGAAATGATGTTGACATCATGAATAGAATACAAAATTCCTTCGAGGGAACTGAAGTTTTTTATTGTACTACGTGGCACTGAAGACAAAAATGAGACGTAATTGAAACCCCAAACTCATTAGACATAAAAGCTTAAAAGAACGGGTGAAATGGAATTTATAATCAATTCATTATCGTATGGAATTAATGCACCACCAAAAAAGATTAAATCGACCACTGTTATAACTGAATGTCCCATAATGTTGACAACAAATAAAACATTATTATGTGGTGGTATGTGTGTACTTTGCAGGGGAGTAACGACGGACATTTTGCGGCAGATTAATTGCCTCAACAAATTTAATTTTCGTGCTAAGCTGAGCTTAGGTGATTTATGTAATCCCCACACTTTCAATATAGTAATCATCTACCTGAATTTCATTGGAAAAATGGCCGTTAGTTGATTTGTTCGGATGTCAGGGATTAAAATTTATGCAATTTTCAAACGGAAAATACTCTTGAACTGTATAGTGCGGAAAGTCGCTTTTGAGCTGATGTAAATCAAAAATTGTTTTTCTGAAATACGTAATGAACCCACTTTCAATTTGGGTCTGGTTTCAGACGTAAATTCTTTTGGGTATAACTTTTCTCAAGCTAACAAAATTAAAAATTTGGTCATTATGAACTACGAATTATTAAACAACTTTTTGTGATTCCATTAAGCAAAAAAGTGAATTTTTGCAACATACAGTTATTAATACAGTGAGTGAGTTATTTTTACAGTTGGTTATTATCGTTTTTAAATTGTATTTTTTCATGAAATATGTCGTATCTAAATACTGATCCGAAAACTCTGTTTCTTTTGCAAAAATCTGTGATGTATTCTTTTATGAATTTTTCGTGTAAACTTTAAAACGATTTTGTAATGGGAACTTGGTGCAATAATATTATACCGTTGAATTCAAATTTGCATTAAAAGGAACAGGATAAAAATATGCGTTGGAACTTTCACAAAATTCAAAAATATTCAAAAATGCTATTTTGCCAAACAATTAAAGCTTGATTTGATATGGCATACTGGTAAACACCATATTAAGCTGTTTTAAATTAATTCGAATAACAAGCACAAACATGACTAAAAATAAGATTGAATTAGTGTAAAAAAACATCATATCTTGAGAAATAAATAGATTAATTCGATAAAAGTTTGAAAGAATTGTTTTTAGGGCATTTTACAACTATAAATTAATCAAACCAAAAAGACTAAGTAAGTATAATTTTCCTAAGTGTCTTATATGGTTTGTTTCTTAATCACATTTCGTGATTAACTTTTGTCATGGTCGATGTAAATCATTAATTAGTTTATTTTGGCAACGTGTTAGAAACATAGCTAAAGTAAAAATTAAAGCTTAGCTTAAAAAGAGTGTTTATTTGACTTGTTTACTCCTGTTTGATATTACACATTTTATTCAGATGCAAACTACAACTAATGTTTTCAAGACGCTTGTGAACGGTTTGGAAATGGAGAGTACAGAGGGTTTTATTTAAGCTGGCAGTTTGGCGAGGTTTCCAGCCGTAGAGAACTCGATTGAGTAACAATACACTGTAATGTGTCGGGTCTTCAGTGACACTTTCATTTGAATAAATGTCAATTACCGTAAAACCCGGATTAGCCCCCCACAAATATAC
>Ga0194135_10001867_pt1 | contig 12699 bp, 7 predicted proteins | sample LitLau_LLRF_2013_FD_134024 | JGI IMG/M metagenome (GOLD analysis project Ga0194135, IMG submission 134024) | Freshwater sediment microbial communities in response to fracking from North America - Little Laurel Run_MetaG_LLRF_2013 (version 2) | ecosystem: Environmental > Aquatic > Freshwater >... | reverse complement strand
CTATCTACATAGAACAGAGTGCAGACACATAGTAAACACTCACTGAACGGTAATAGTAATAATAATCTTTATTGATAATACAGAGTATATCCAGAGTATAGACAGTGAATTCATCTTCTTTCAATGTTTATTTACTTTTGTCAACAATAAAATTATCATTTAGTGTACACACGCACGTGAGAGATAATATTTTATATTATTATGTGACGGAAAGCAAGGAAGAAGAAGGAAGACAGGTAATTTTCCGATCCGACACCTGATGATGATAACGTATTGTTTAATGTCATCGTTATCATTTGTTAGATATAAAAAGAGGGTTCTAAGGGTGTTTTATATAGTGTGTTTCTAATTGGAGTTTGGAATAATTTTTTTAGATCCGGAAGATGTGGATATTAACGAGAGGGAACGACTGACGACATGGGATCAATTTACTTATTAGCTGTTGTGTTGTTTAGTGGAACGACTGGGGATGAAGGGAGGTTTTGAAACGACATGTTCTTCATCGTCATCTTGTCAGGCAGTTTGGATTTGGAGCAAGTCACCTCTTGGAGATTTATTTAATAGTATTGACGGCGCTCTACTATGCTGGGGAAATGGAGAGTTGGTTCCTTTTTTGTGGTGCTTGGATTAGTTTTTATATCATTTGAATTTTGTGATGGAGATCCCCCACCAACGACGTTGGAAAGAGGTGTTATTCGAGTGAAAGATGCTGGAAGGAATCCTTCTAGTGGTCTTCATGAAATCGCACCGTGTAATAGATCTAGAGTTGTTATCAAAGATTCTACTTTTGGAATCATTTCGGATGGGCTGACTAATTACACACAAGATACTACGTGTGAATGGCTTATTACAGGTGACTTTGAATTTTCATAAGATCTGATCAATTATTTGAAGTGAATTTGAGGTGGCGAGATAACGATTGATTTTGTGTTTAATAGCTCCTCCTGGACACTGGATAAGCTTGAAGATCGATCGTGTACGGACAGAATGCTCATATGACTACTTGTTCATAATTGACGGATTGTCTTATGTGAACAATGGGAGTCGCTTATTGGCTTCTTTTAGTGGAGCGACGGATCCGTATACAACTTTACTAGCCCAGTCGGGCCATATGCTTATCTTACTCTATTCCGATCCAAATTACGTACTGGAAGGATTCACAGCGCAATATCATGTTTCTCCGTGTCCACTTAATTGTTCGGGACGTGGAGAATGTACTAAGAAAAGCAATGACAGCACTTTATATGAATGCAATTGCCATGAGCAAAGCTCTGGTTTCGCGTGCCAAAACAGATTTCAAACAAATAACCTTATTTTAGTCTCACCTAACAATGCAAATTCTACAATTAGTGATAGTGAAGAAAATAGCAATAAGTCGTCCTCATCAGAGGCATCTCAAGAAATTTTCGCAACTAGTGAAGAGCAAGATATCTCAGACAGTCCATTACTTATCACTGCGGCTTGGCAATCTCGTTTTGCAAGAGTCGATCATTCTGCGGTGAAAATAGGTGAAAGCCTCTGGATTTATGGAGGCTTTGATCTCAATCGTATTCTTAGTGATCTCGTGACATTGGACCTCCGTAATAACTTTGTAAAAATTATTGGGGATCGAAATGTTTCGGCCAATTCAACTTGGCCAGCAGGACGATTTGGTCATTCAGCTGTACAAATATCTCAAGGATTTATCATCCATGGAGGGAAGAATGACAAACGGAAGATTAATGACGAGCTGTATGTGTACAATATATCTAATGGGGAATGGATAGAATTGAAGGACCCGTCGATTCCAGCTCTCATGTATCATTCCATGACCAGAACAGCCTCACAAGAAATATTTGTCTATGGTGGAGGAACTCCAGCTGGAGGATTTTCATCAGCGTTGTATCGCTTTAATGAAGACTCTCCATCAAAGTGGTCAGTTGTTCAAAGCTCTTGTTGTGGAAAAGCAGTTCAGCGGAGTGTCCTGGGACATTCTATGACATTTTGGCCAGACAAAAATGCTCTTATACTGTTTGGAGGAGTAGGTTCTTCAGATTTTGGACATTTTTCTAAATTATCAAGCCAAATGTGGATCTTTAGTATCGATACATTTACGTGGCTTCACTTAGACTATAGAAGGACCGGAGGTGTTCCTTCAGGTTTACACCTTGAAAGAGCTTTTCACACAGCACATCTCTTTAATCATTACCTCACCATTGTTGGTGGTTATACTCACGTTCACAATCGCGATGAAACTTGCTACTCCGACGAGATGGTAGTTTACAATGTCGATTGTCAAATTTTTCTTCCTCCAATACCTTCTACCGAAGTTTCTCCTTCCCAGGGAGTATTTGGACATCAATCTACATTATACCGGGACGAAGTTCTAGTAATCGGGGGGTATAGAGGCTACTTAAATCCTAATCTAAAAAAGTATGCTTTTCCATTTTCTAAATCTAAATCTCGCTTCGAGTGCCATTCTTTTGACCGTTGGAGGTGCTCAGGAGAGCCTAAATGTGGCTGGTGTACTACAAATTCTAAGTGTTTCGATAAAGTTTCCGGAGCATCAAATTGTACCACTAACTTGCAGACAGCTCAGTGTCCAGGGTTGTGTCCTCTGCTTTCTAGTTGTCAATCATGTGTCATACCAGGTTGCGTTTGGTGTGGAATTCAAGAACAATGCTCGACCAAACCTAAGGACAAGGAAGAAGCCACACGCTTTTGCAATCCGCATTCTCAAGACCAGTCAATTCAGTTTCAAACGACTGAAGAAGAATGTTCTGCACAAAATTGGAGAATGGGCTTGACACAATATGAATTCCGATGGCCACCTGATCCTAAGTATCCAGATGGAGTGAAGATAGTCAACTCTTCCGTACTGTTGATAAGTAAGGAACATAGTTCAGTTTTACCTGCAAACTCACCAGTAACTTTTGTGCTTCGAGGTTCTATCCGAGGGTTGACTTTTTCTCACAACAAGAAATTGGAAATGTGTTCCTTGCAGTCTGGTGTCAATGTTACATTATGGAGTCCAGAGGAAAGCTTGCATATGTCTCACAAATGGACTGATTATCAGTGTTTCAACTTAACTTGGCCATCAGGCAAACCTGTTTTGTTACTTCCAGGCCTAAGAATTCATCTTAATTTATCTGCCACAAGTTTTGGAAAAGAAATTCTTCAAGAAAAATCTGGTAGAGTTTCTATTCAACAGAAATACTCAACTGGAAGTAGTTCTGTACCCCGTTATCTCCGACGAGAGCATTTGTTTCCATTTTCAAGTAGCTCAGAAGACACTCAATGTTTCAATAATTTGATTTGTACGTCATGCACTGGAGACGCGTCTTGCTTATGGAACAAAGACACATCTTCTTGTATCCCAAGGAAAAGCACTCTTAAGGATCTCAAATTGAGAAATACTTCTCTAATTTTGCAACCTGAAGATTGTACACTATGCTCTGACAATAATTTCTGTGAAGAATGTGTTAGCCAAAGAGGAGCAATGTGCGAGTGGTGGCCAGATGACATGACGTGTCACAGAAGAGGTCGACTTCTAGAAGGGTTTCCAATTCATCATTCCTCCGATTGCCCCACGTCATGTAGTTCCAGGACAAATTGTAGCTCATGCCTTGAATCTCCTGGAAAATGTGTATGGTGTGAACAAAAGCAAGAATGTTTCATCTTCTCTATTTATACGAGTATGTATCAATATGGACAATGTTTTCAATGGATTGACAAAGCTGAGCAATGTAGACGATGCGACAAGCAGCCAACTTGTGAATCTTGTATTCTAAACATGGGATGTGGTTGGAGTTATGACGAGAGTGGGGGAGTTTGTTCAGAAGGGGACTTTGGTGGGCCATATACCAATGGAATGAATGGCAGCAACAACGGTTTTCTTGATTCTTTACTTGGTGATTTGAGTAATCGGACTTGGACTTACGGAGAATGTCCCGATGTTGACGAATGCGAACTTGGAATCCACGATTGTCACGAAAACGCTACTTGCGTGAACTCTCCTGGCTCCTTTAGCTGCATCTGCAGACAGGGATTCACTGGAGATGGAAGAAGTGCATGTGATCAAACTTGTGCTGAACCCTGTGTTCACGGCACCTGTTCCCCGAATTTCGAATGTGAATGTGACTTGGGGTGGACTGGTACAGCTTGTTCCATAGACTGCGGCTGTAACAATCATTCATTTTGCGAGAGTGGATCCTGTGATGAATGCAAAGAGTATACGACAGGGGAGAAATGTGAATTATGTTTTGAAGGAAGCTACGGAAATGCCACTGATCCGCTTATTGGATGTACCCCTTGTCATTGCAATGGACATGGAGATGCATCGCTTGGGCTTTGTGATTCAGAGACTGGACATTGCTTTTGTTTGCATAATACAGGAGGAAAAGACTGTTCAGAATGCAAACCTGGCTTTTATGGAGACCCAGGGGACAGCAGACATTGCTACAAGAGTTGTACTGGAAGAGCTTTGCTACACGATAGGAGTGAAGGTTATTTTGGACTTCCACAAGCAGATGTTTTCTCAAGGTATCTCGGGTTTCCTTTGAAGAAAAAAGATATTTTTTCGGGGTACCCAGGGAAAAGATGGTTTAATGTTACACAGCAGAAATCTCCTCCTATACAGCACTGCATGTGGATTATAAGAGTTCCAGACTCTTCTGAAGATGATGACACTCCTATTAAACTGGATCCTTCAGAACCCAAGAGTATTGTAATAACGATTGAGCCAGGCTTTCACATTCCTTGTGCGCAAAATGTGCTACTAATTTACCGAGGCTACTCAAACTATGGAGTGGACGGTAGAAAAATACCTCTAGTAGCAGCCGTATGTAATCCTGAGGGAGAAGTAAAAGGAGAAAGCTCAAAAGTTCGAGTTGTCGTTGTTGGAAAGGAAGCTACAGTTGTGCTGAAATACGGAAGAATGGGATCAGTTGCAAAGTTTCATTTTAATGCTCACTATAAAACCGTTATCAGTAGAGATATTGAAGAAGAACGTACTGGAGAAGGAATGCACTTAAGTAAAAGCTTAGGGGTAGCAGGAGGCGTCATAAATGTCACGAAGCTTTACGAAGGCCCGTCACAATCGGTGTTAAGTCGGTTTGGGCACAGTCTTCATGTTGATCAAAGGAATTTATGGATATTTGGTGGTTACTCTTTGTCTCATGGGCCGGATGGGCCATTAAATGACATTAGACATTTCAGTAGGGACTCCAACTCCTGGGTTCCTCTTACTATAACAGTAAGCCAAAATGAAGAAGCTGTTCCTCCACCAAGATACTTCCACGGAGGAGTAATGGTTCCTAGTCAGGAGGTGCTTATTCATGGTGGAATATCTGTCAATCTAACATTTCTTGCTGGTAAGAATAATCATGATTTTGTGGCTTCTATCATGTTTAAACAATGCTATAATAATTTTGGCTATACAATAACTGTACTGGTTCGTAATTTACAGACAGTTGGAAATTTGACACTAAAACATCTCACTGGGAAAAATTTTGCAAAGGACCAAGCGAATCTCCTAAACTTGCTGGGCATACTTTAACTCTTAGAGAAGGCAAAAGTTCAGAAACCGCTGCGCCTTCATATGCTGTGATAATGATTGGAGGATTTAATCCAGAAGATGGGTTTTCGGATAAAGTATATACAGCAGGATCGTCTGGCTTAGAATGCTGGACAGAAATAGAAACCAGTGGTTCAGCTCCTCTAGGTATTTATGGTCACTCTACAGTATACCATAAAACGACCGATACCGTTTATGTATTTGGAGGAGTGCTTCATGATATCATGGGACTCCATCAAGTTTCCATTTCTTCAAGATTGTTCGTCCTGCATTGGCCTACAAAGCGATGGTCTGTCTTAGCACCAATGGAAGAAAAACAAATAGGATTGCTGCCACCACCAAGATTTTTGCATTCATCAGTTGTAACAGACAGTTATATGACAGTTCTAGGAGGAATCGGAAATTCGTCAAAGAATTCTTCCGCCCTTATATATGTCATTCAATGCAACTTGTGGTTACTTCTTGGTACAAATGAAGATGTTGTAAAAGAGTCATCCATTTTAGAAGAACACAACATTTACAGACAGGCTGCTGCCATTGCCGTGTGGAACAATTCCGAAATCTTTCAAATGGGAGGATGGGCAGAGGGTACCACGTCTGAAAGCTTATTTTTCTACTCGGTTCCAGAAGATGCGTGCAACTTACAACCTACTAAAGGAAGATGCAAAGGGACCTTTGGTTGCTCGTATTGCTCTTCTAACAATAATCGAACTCAGCAATGTTACAATTCAGAAATAGAAATGCCCTCATTATGTTCATCAGGAGCTTCAAATATTGAATTTTGGCAAGGGAGTAAATGCTCCTCATTGAAGCAGCAAAATTGTGAGAGATTTGCTACTTGTACTGAATGTTTAGCTGGATGGCCGAATCACCCAAATGTCACTCAAGGGTGCCATTGGTGTACTAATGGAAAAATTGGTCGGTGCATCAAATCTGAAAAGTATGAAGAAGATAGTCCTTGTGGCAAGCAGTGGGAAATTACAGACTCTAACCAGTGTCCTGAGAGATCTTGTTCCTCTCCTCAATGTGACAAATGCACTGCGTCTGGAAAATGTATATGGACAAGACAGATACTTCGTTCACGTAAGTATTCTTGGCTAACTAAATCTATGGAAAGTTGAACATTCATTTCAGATCTTTATTGATTGTACAACCGTTTTCAGGTGAGCGAAGCTGGGAATTGCGACTGCAGCCAATGTATGACTGGAATTGCGTTAGGAAACAAATCCAAGATTCTTCTCCAAGTGTTTCAATTGTAGCGTCACCTCCAGCTTCATGTCCGATTCCGTGCTGGCACTTTGACTCCTGTCAAGAATGCTTGGAGTCGCCAGGTGCTGAAGGGGGCTTTCATCAATGTTTATGGAGTGTGAATCAAAATCGCTGCGTTTCTCCAACCTATGTTGGACTAATTTGTTTTGGTGGAATTTGTGGACCTATTTTGAAAGGATCACCAGCTGTGTGTCCTAGATCTTGTGCTACGTTTCGAAGTTGCTCGTCTTGCTTGGAAAACCCTTCTTGCGGGTATGCAACATATTTACAATAATTCCAATATATCAATGTCAATGTTAGTAGCGTTTCATGTAGTATAAATATATATTTTAGGTGGTGTGCTATTGAAGGAGAAAATGGAGAAGGCGTTTGTGTTTCCCCCGAATCTCTATCAGAGAATGGAATGTGTGCGAATAAATCGAAATGGCATTACTTGCAGTGCCCTCAAGAAAATGAATGCATGAATGGCCATCATAGTTGTGATTCTACTTCAGAACAGTGCATTGATTTAGATGAAGGGTATCGTTGTCAGTGTCGAGAAGGTTATGAGAGATCAGATACATCCTGTATCCCAATTTGTAGTGAGGGATGTATTCACGGGACATGCAAAGAACCTGGAAAGTGCGTTTGTAACTTCGGCTATGTGGGAACTAATTGCTCATTTCAATGTGATTGTAATGGTCACTCGGATTGTGCTGGAGTTGACCGACTAGATGACTGCTTGGATTGCAAAAACAACACTATGGTTAGGAGACATTTTGGATTTATGTTATGTTAAGTTTTGAAACTTAACGCATTATGTAACTTCATTGATTATGTTTCAGGGACCTAAGTGCTCCAAGTGCAAGCCAATGTATGTTGGGGATCCAAAAAACAATGGTGCTTGCATTGCTTGCATTGACTATTGCAATGGCCATTCTTCAATTTGTTTGTCAGAAGTTGATTACAACAAGTGGTGCAATGAAACTAACAAGTATCTTCCAGCATCTCAGCTTATGTCAAAGATTCTTGCTAGTGGTATACAATCTGGACCTTCCACAACAGCGTTTTGCTGCCACTGTAAAAATCAAACTAGCGGAGATACGTGCAATGATTGCATTCATGGTTATTTTCGAGGCTATGATGATAAAAGGCTGTCCTGTCGGAAGTGCGAGTGCCAAGGGCATGGTGATACCTGTGATCCAGTCACAGGAAACTTGTGTAACTGCCATAATAATACTGATAGTGAACATTGCTCTCAAAACTCATTAAAACAAAACCCTCTCCATCAATGCTGGAAGCATCAGTGCTCTAAGTGCAAAGAATTTTATTTGGGCACTCCAACTAATGGACATCAGTGCTATAAGCAGATGCACGTTGATAAAGATTATTGTTTTGATCCTAAAACTCAAGGTATCAGTAGTATTAGTTTTCGCATTTTGAACTGTTTGATGGTTGCTTATAATGAATTCTTTATGTTAACAGAGGCGTGTACTACAAAACAAAAGCCATTACTATCTGGTCGAACTGTCTTCTTTGCTGTTCAGCCCAAGTTCATGAATGTAAATATTAGAGTTACATTAGATGTTACGCATGGAGCTATTAATGTGTATTTGAGTCCGAAAGATGATACCTTTGTGATAAAACAAGATGAATACAACTGGGTGCATAGGGTATGTAAATCATTCAAACAAATTGGAAATCAGTACGAAAAATTGTTATTATGATTCTTATTATTCATACCTAGGTTGAGTTTGATGCAAAGTATGGTCTAAGTGGAGAGAAAAAAGAAGGCTCTTTCTTTAAAGAAACATTCGGAACAGGCACGGAGAACAATAAAGTTGAACCAGACTATGAATACTCAGGAAACAATAAGTCAGATTTCGAGAATAACATAACAAATAGAATTATACCAAAACTTAGTCGAAGCTCGTTAAATACACCAGCTTATCGTTTCATTGAGCAAGAAGCAGCGGGTTATGCGACTTATTATTCTGTACAAGACTCTAAGGCCGTTTTACTTGTAAAAAATTTAAGAAATCGTCTGGTCATCACGCTGCCTCAAGTATGCCTCGTATAATATCAGACAAAATGCATTAATGTCTCTAAATACATTTTTTATCTGTAATTCCAGGACAGCCACGACCTAAGACTGACTAGATTTTACCTCGTTTTAGAAGGTGTTGGGGATGTATCCTATGGATCAATTTTTTTCAGACAAGATCAACTCCATATTGATCTCTTTGTATTCTTTTCTGTATTTTTTTCTGCCTTCTTTCTGTTCTTAGCTGCTTGTGGTGTTGCCTGGAAAGTAAAACAAAATGTGAGCTGTTCTTCTAAATTACTTCATTTTTTACTTCTGTTTCTGAGCTGGCTAAGGCTAATTCGACTATGTATGTTGCAGATGGAATATAGACGAGCGAGGCACAGACATGTAGCAGAGATGCTGTCAATGGCTAAACGTCCTTTTGGCGTGTGGACATTACTTATGGAACCTACTTCTGGAAATGATCTTATAGAAGCATACAATCAGTGTCGAAAATCTTGCAGAAAGGTAATTTTATACCTGATTTAACGGATTGTTCACAATTAACACAAACAATGTTTTGTGATTTTGTTGTATAGGGATGTATTTGTATTCGGCCTGTGGCTGTGGAATGGACAGCCGGATCGAATTCCACTATTGGAGTTTGTTCCATGTTTATTAGATTACCTGGAGGATCAAATGCCCCTGTACGTCTGTGTATAGGCTCCGTTCTTTCTAATTTACAACGCTCACATGTCCCGTATCACGCGAGGAGACGCAGACTTCACCAATCATGAAGTAGTTGAAAGATTTCTCTTACCTGTTCTATTTAACATACTATACTTCCTACTTTAGTCATCCGAAGTATTACTAATTTTTCAATCCCCTGTTTATAATGATGCAACAAATAAAACATCGTCGAACAAGACAATTTTTATTAAAATTTATATGATGCAATGGTATCTATTGTTATAATGGTTTACTTTACTAATATCATCACGTCCGTGGTTTTATTGCTCCCACAGCTGAAAAGAGCTTCGAAAACTAACATTATAATGGCCAATCCAAGTATGACGCCATATGCAATGAATGCAGCCAGAACAGATTCCAATAAAATTGGTTGCTCTGTCCGAGTCAAACCCGAAGTTCCCTCAGCCGTATGTTTTAAAAACAGTTGAGCCAAATAGTTAACATCCATGAAGGTTTGATTTTGCTCTTTGTACTTTCTCTTCATTTCTCCCAATTGTGTGTAGATTTCATTATTCGATTTCCAGTAATTATAAATTCCACTTTCATACAATCGCCCCAATCCTTCGTTGAAGAAAACTGAGAAGAATGTCCTGTCTCCATACCACGGGTATCGTGTGATGAAAGGGCTTAAATCTTTGTTTAAAATTCCCTTTAAATTAGTGAATTTCATCATGAGTCGTGTGAACGAAAGAACGTCTTTCTCAATACTAATAACTGCAAAAGTACTTGGCATGAACGCAAGTGAATTTCCTAAGCGAATCGGATTATTTTGAGAAATATTTGAAACAAGGTCCATATCGGAGCCGTTGAAGAATTGGCATTTTTGGAGAAAATTGTGCAAGAAATTGTTGTACGACCAGTCTTTGGCGTTGTTGTCCCAAAGGTCTGTTATTACTTGATCCCTCAAAGTTGAATAGGGATTTCCAAGATAGTAGTGCTTGGTAGTGGAACCATACATAATTCCAGTGTTCATGAGTTCTCGAATACTCTGGGGAACAGTTGGGGGCAGTAATGCGGTAAGAACAGATGAAAATGCTGCTTTGTACCCAGCCCCTAGTACGAAGCAAGTTATTAGCCAACTTGCAGCTAGAAATGCTGCAGAGTCCCCCATGAGCTCACGTAATCTGAACTCCCTGGTCATAGATTCATCGCTCTGCTCTAATAAAGCTGCGATGCTCCACAAGAAAATGTTTCTAAATCTTCTCACAATTCCACTTCGCATGTAGTTTGATGTAAGCCAGGTCATCAGGATCGGAAGAACAAATAAGAATATTATGCTGAGGATCCATATAGTGGAGTCAAATGGTTTTAGCAGAGTAGTTGCATACATGTGTCGCATATGAAAAAACGTGACAAATATGTACGGATTATACGAACATCCATAAATAGACCAGAATTGCTTAGTGAAGCCACGACGTAGGAAATGAATTTCCGTAAAACCCCTGCTGGCTACTGCGCCTTGATTAATATTGCTAACCGGATATTGATCTGGATAGCTTTGGTACCTAGAAAAGTTGAGTAACTTGCTAAGAACAAATATAGTACAATATTTTTCGTTTACTGGATAAAATATGTTCAACTGGAAACGATCCTTGCATGAATTATCTAAAAATGGATGAGAATAATCATAGGCAACCCAGGACCGCTGCATGTTGCTGTGAATTTTTTTCCACGATTTGATCGCATCGAAGGTGTTCGGTTGTGACTTTGAAGTTGTAGGACCTCTGAAAACAACTAGTTTGACAGTGTTCGGCACCCAACATACTTGGCATATCACCTGTAGCTCGAAAGTACCGTGTAATTGATTCAAAACAAAGAAGTTGGATGTCAAAGTAAACGGAAGTCCTGTAGAGGGGTTTATAAGCATGTTTGTCCAGAAGAACTGATCCAACGCAATAATAGACTTCCAATTTAAAAAACACAAAATGTCAGGATTCTCTTGAGTAAGTATCAATCTTGACAAAACATTTTGACTCGTTAAAATGTCTGCATATATTCTATTTCCTCCAAACGTAAATATTCTATTAATGTTGAGTAATGTCACAAGACAAGAAGTGAATTTAGTACGATAAATTTTATAAACACTTGATGGAGGTTGATCTTTGAACTTCTTATCAAACACGTCTACAACAGTTGGAATCTGGAAGTCTACGTCGAACTTCAGACTTTGATCTTCGTAGCTGAATGGAGAAATTGTAATGTAGTGTAATACGCAATTGTCTAAATTTCCAAAAAAGTACGTAAGATTGATTACACTATTATTGCATGCCACTATAGGAAAGTTAAAGAGAATTGTTGCAAAAATATCGACAAAATGTAGTAGTATTAGATGAAGATAAGCTCCTGAGCTACCCGATCGAGTGGTCAAAGTTCTCGTTGGTGTTTTGAGAAGTATCATTACAATTTCAGTACCCTTTGAAATCTGATCGAAGTCATGTAGACACGGTTGAAGAAGTGTACAATATTCTTATTTGGTCTTACAACTAGGTCTGATTTTGCAATAGACAGTTGACAGTTCTAGACGCTACGTACTGTACTGTACACCAGTTTCTACCACTTGACCCTTTGAAAGGACATGGTAAAGAAACAGATTACATGATTAATTGAACTAAATAACTTACATAAAATACAGTTTACAAAAATAGTTTACGTATTTTCGTTGTCTTTGTACTGGTATTTCTTTTTTCTCCCCACTTCATTTAGTTTAGTTGTCTGTCCTTATGTTCTATTGAATATTTTCACAAAAGGTGCAAGATGGATATAATATGTTGTAGTTGTTCATTCATTGTATAAAATGTTTTGAACAACACTCGATTCAATAAAAGGCCCTATAGTTTATCAGACTCAAACTTAACTTTATATTCGTTTCAGTAAAAATTCATTTTTATAAAAATTCTAACAAGAGTATATTACGAAACTTGTACACAATGTCTTTTGAATCCCACGTCGTAGTATATCAACATGTAATACTCGCTAAGGCTTACGATTAGGAGGCACGCCATTTGCTTCACTTGCTTTCAGCTTAAGATACTTCACGACTTCATCAATATCAATATTGGACAACCGTCTTGATTGATGAGGATTTAAGAACGGATACTGACTTAACAAACGTCTTCTTCTT
>Ga0194135_10001866_pt1 | contig 12699 bp, 5 predicted proteins | sample LitLau_LLRF_2013_FD_134024 | JGI IMG/M metagenome (GOLD analysis project Ga0194135, IMG submission 134024) | Freshwater sediment microbial communities in response to fracking from North America - Little Laurel Run_MetaG_LLRF_2013 (version 2) | ecosystem: Environmental > Aquatic > Freshwater >... | reverse complement strand
GACGAAATCGCATGACAACATTTTTTAAAAGGGCCTTATCCACATAGGGAGATTATGAGGTCACAATATCCCCATTTGATTTAAAATTACTCCAGACAGTAAATTCAATTAAACTTTCAAACACAAAATTCCAAATTCACTCTCAATAAACCTGTAGCTCTACAGCTGCCGATATCGTACTTTTAGGTAAAGATAATAATTATAGTTTATGGTAACCTGATAATCTCCTTATGTGGATAAGGCCCTTTTAAAAAATGTTGTCATGCGATTTCGTCAAGTTTCTAATGGAAGTTTTTGTCGATTTGGGGACTCACTAAAGGAGCGGAGCAGTACTTTTATTGAATATGATGATTTATCGTGACTCCGTGGGAATCTCGCAGATAATTTTTGGAAGATTCGCACTGTCTCAAGTCAACGTAAAACCTCGCACACTCACACACCACTATTTATGTAGTCACTTCATTTACTTCATTATTATTAACTATATGAACTAGCAAAAATGTCCGCCAATACACACGAGTTTTAATGCAAGAGCAACAATCAGTCAGGAATTTAACGTCTTTTCAACTAGCAAAAGTAAATGGTTCATGAGATGTGTGTCAAATTATCCATAAAAAGTTCCTTTTACTGTGTGAGCTGTAAAACTCTCGGTGTGCTCTCGTGTAAATTGAAAAATAGATCTATCTGTACAGAAGAATCTTCTTTTTACAGAGACACATCTGTACTTCATATACACGATAATTCACTATTTTACAACCGAATCAAACGATTAGACCAAACTTGTCGTAAACTGCATCCGGAGGAGGACTGCAGTCTCAAACTGACTATGTTTAATGTAATCTCTCTTCATGGATTCAACTCTGAAAAGTCTCAGCAAGGAAGTAAATATCACACAACTCACTTCTCGCTTGTCTTGTCTCTAATGTAAACTTTCTGAGGACCAAAATAGCAATCCAAAAAGCACTCTCTTCGAGTTTTTTCCAAGCAGCAGGCGATATTAGACCCCCTCTTATTTAGCCAAGAGGATCTCAATTTGATTTAAACATTTGAAAGTATATGATGGTAACTGTAACTAGTAACACACCTATATATTATGCATTATCAAACCCACGCTTGCTCCAGCCACACAATTCAAATTAGAAAATATGTCGCAATCCACTTTAACCCTTCTTGTATGCCTGTATGAGCACACTCACCTATTAAAAACCTTCGCTCAAGAGAAAAGTTAATAAATTGCCTACGTAGCTTTAACTGTTTAACCTTAACCACAATAATATTATAAATACACCACATACAGACTTGTATGGAACCACAGAGTGAACCAATTAAAAGTCAACAGGCAACTGAGCAGGAATTCGAGGTTTAATAATCATACATAGAAGAACCAATATTGAATGTATGCATTATTATAACATGTTAGGATTTCTCGATGATTAGTGTGAATAGAACGGAGTTCAGCGTCTAATCTCCGGACAACATCCTATCCAGCCTTATAACAGAGTGTTAGTTTCACTTCCTGTAAGGCCCTCAGAGTTTGTTGAATGTGAACATGATGTGAACACACACAATACAGCCTTTTCAGTCTTATTCACACACTGAGAATGAACACATACATTTACAAGTGTGAAATGGAATTTTAGATAAGGACGTTAATAATAAAACTGTAGAAAATAAAGTATCATGCACGAGTCGTGATGCAAGTGACTAATCAGTGTGGAATTGCAATGAACACGAATGATGATAAACCTGACGGTAATAATAACTGCCCAATTCAGAATAGAAATATCAAACGTCTTTCATCTGCTCTTGCAAATGAAACATTGATTCAATAAGAAAGTGCGATAATAATAATAATGATCCCAGCAGATGTATTTGCCATTCTTGTTTGCATATGGACGAGAATTATGCATGCTTCGTGTATATCTGCGAGTTATGTCGCAAAACGAGTCATTATAAAAGCTTACTTAGATAGATTGCACATGTAAAAATATATAATATAACCAGATCACATTATTTATAAATATGCAAATCGCTAGCTGGATGAGTCTTTCGTGTAATCTGATATTGCATTTATTAAGTTGCACACAATAATGTGCTGTGGGCATGCATGCGAACAAGTGTGGCTTGTTAATTCACTTTATGTACAGAATGACTCATTTTCGAGTCATATTCACATGTCCCTGTATTGACTGTTGTGTAGATTATTGTGGATAGACTTAATAATCATTTAACAGCTCTCATAAACATTGTTTACTTGGGCTAGACGCCTACATATACTTTTATTATGAAACTAATGAGGCATCGTCTTTCTATTGATGAGCGTATTTTTTGCCTTGTTTTCCCAACATTTATCTCTCTACTTTGAGTGATAATCTCTTGCGCACTTAAACTTTGACCTTATACAGTGTCACTATAACCGTATGTTTTAAAGATTAAAAGGAAATTAGCACCGACTAAACACACATCCCAAAAACCCACATCATCACTTTCATCTTAAAATGATCTGTTTGATTCGCTGATTAGTGACAAGCGTATAATACAAATGTCACTAATGTGTAATAGGATCACTCTCCCCGCATCTTACCAGTCTTGATGGCCATGTCCAATGTCACAGAGACTCACATTCTCTGTCAGACTCACATGTCGCAGAGGTCAGAAGCAGTTAAATAGTGCAAAAATAGTCATGACATAATAACTAGCTGAAATACGACACGCGAAACGGAGTCAAATGATGTACGAATTTTTGAAACCCAAGAAGGCTCTCATCGAATCTGCTTGCAGAAGTTGAGCACTAGCACAAAGTCAGCAACTAGGTGCCAGCCACTAAATGATCGATTGCCGTATTGACTGGCCAGACTCATCTCGAATTTATATATGCTAATGACAAAGAATAACCCTTGGCTGATTGATGAATTGTTGTGGCTGTGGCTGTGCAATGAAACTTGACTTTTTAATGCCTGTGTTGACACAAGAAAGTCTTTGAGAGAGACAACCTGTTGACTTTTTTTTATTGAACTATTGGAATTAAATCTGCAAGGGAGCTTTAAAAGTCCAAAGCATCACGTTGGTGTTGTCTTATGGATTCCCTAATGGGCACCGATTCCAAATACGGGTGAAGACAACAAAGTTGAATGAAATGGGCAGATCGTAGGACAAGATATTTTACTCAAAATGTCAATCTGCATTTGTCAAGTGTGTGATTCTTCTGCATGTTAGAAGCTGCAACAACAGCACACACATCGTTTCACTTGTCTCATCGTCTTCGCGATGTCTTCAGACTTGTCAAGTCGATGCTTAGTTCTGTTCTGCCTGCTTTTGCTTTGAAAAATAACACATAAAAATGAGTGTATGCTTATCTCTAAAAATCTCTTTTTCAATGTTCAACAAGGCACTCCCTTCCTCTCAACAGAGAGCTCCCCTACTTACATGGCTTCGCTTATTACGTTTGATTGCATAAAAAGTGCATACTAAACTCTGCCAAATTTCACACTTTACACACTGCACAGCTTGAGTTTCACTAAAACATCCACATATTTATTTTCGCCGTACATTTGATTCACCTCTTTCAATGAGAAACAGGTGAAATTAATTTTTCTGGAATTAGCATTTAATCTAGTTCAGGCAGATTGATTGTACTGGTGGAATGTCTTGTTGACAGTTAGTACTTCTAGGAAAATAAAACGTGCACTTTGAGCAAGAACTACAGAAAGAAAACCGAGTTAATTAAGCCAATGGTAAAAATGGTAAAAGCATTTGTAACGGGGCAGATCTGACATGTGGTCAAATGATGATTGGGTGCCTTAGATGGACAAATCCACTTGGTCTTGGGTTTTTATTCAGACACATATCATCAAACTGGTTCGTCGGAACTGGTGAATTCCTTTCCTTGTCTCAACCTTAACCTAATCTTTAACAATCACTCTCATCTGGTTCTCCCAGATCTTTTGTCTACAAGAGCTGGGGAGAAAGAGAGATAGACATCTTTTATGTGAGATTTTATTAGCTCTTAGAACACAAATGCATCTTCATCCTTTATATTCCCTCTCTCACTCTAATTCTAATTACATGCACCAACAATCACTAAACACCGAACAGCAGCAATACCAACTAAAGACCAGTACAATAATTTACATCTCTCCATAAATATTTTATATTCCATTGCAAGCCTCTCCTTTCTTTACATGCATAATCATAACAAAAACTATTAACATGCAATAATACACTTTTCTCAGTCGATATACGTTATTGTGCTTCTTATATACTTAAATCCAATCAGGGAAATATTTCTCAGCTTTTTTTCATTCACACACCTTTATTATTACGCAACTTACGTAGCTGGAATCTCAACCTACTTCCACACTCACTTTTTGTAACTTCGTTCAACTAATCAGACAGGAATCTCCTCAATGATTGAACAGATTTCGATATCACCATTTTTCTTTTAAATGATTGCGTGTGCAACGCTTTACAAGTGAATATGAAGATAAAGAACAGAAGTTCTGTTGGAAGAGGGTGATAATTTGAGAAAAATAAGAAGAGATTTTTAGGCCCACCAACCTCGGAGGAACTCACATAGTAGTCGCCTTTCTTACCAGTCAAAATAATAATAATATCCCCTTTTCTATACAATCATGTTACAATCCAAAAATGTTTCCGAGATTGAGGATTTCTCTTCCCCGTCACGAAAAAGAAGAAGAAGGAATACGAAACTCTTTGCAAGTAGCCAGCGAAGCGATTCTAGCAATCTATTCCATTATGACGAGTAGCTGTGTACAAGCGTGTATAACAGAATAACAGAATTTCGAAGATGAAGATGAAGTAGCTCAAGAATGAGACGATCCAGGAGGGATATCTTTTTGTTCCTTGTTTTTTTCTCCTTGAAGTGGAAAGAAACCCTTCGTCTACTAATAACTCCTACACTAACCGTAAGAATAAAAGATGATCTGACCAAGATGATTAGACATAACCCAGGGGAGAGGGACTTTTTTTTACTCCTTTTGGAACGTTAAAAAGTTACGTGTGAAACAAATCTCAGTTTTCTTCTTCTTTTTGGTAGTAAGTATATAAAGAACGATGCATGCGATGATGGTTGGTAGGGAGGTGACTTGGACAATAATGCGATGATGATTAGGAAAAGGGCCTTCAATGTCGAAACTCATAAACATCTCCAATTATAATGCTCAACATATCTACAAGTGTATTCGTCTTCTCGGTTTGTGTTTACTCCTTCAAAGAGCTACACGTTTAAAAATCTCAACTGGTTTTACCCGAAAAAGACGCAATGGAATTCTGTAAGGGTCTCACATGTCATTTCCCACGGTGGTTGTTGTACCCTTCCCAATATATTTGATACTTAACAAGATGCGTTCAAGTATAACGTCAAGTTTTGTTTGACACCCTGTGGGTACTTAATGTGAATATACTATTTAACGCTAGCCTATTAATGCATTCTGACAGTCCTTCGATCATTAAGTTATTCAAGAGGAATCCTCCTCACCCGAAGGTCACAACCTACTCGCATCAAAAACATATCGTAGTGTGCACTTTGCAAGCAAGACTGCATATCTTCATGCATGACAGAATATATTATGGACTAGATATTTCTCGTGTCTGAATTTGCATACGAACTGCTGCAGCTTCTTAACGTATCAATTAAAGTATAGTTACACTTACAAAATAAGGGTCAAGCTGACAGTAGACATGTTCGTAGTCCTCAGGCTCAACTTGATGGTGGTGATGAAGAGGGAGACTTGTAGGGGATGAAGTATTACAATTACTGGCCCCACTTCCAAGTCCCGAGCTTTCTCCGTCCGTCATGGTCATCGTGACCAAGCCAATGACAGGGCTTCTCTTGTTTCCAGGAGTGGAGAGAATAGAAAGTTCCCGTATCATAAGCCCTTCTTCATCATCTTCTTCAAGAACATCAATGCCCGGATCCTGGTTGATGATGTGTTGCGGGGGTGTTGGTGGATGTGCAAGTGACACAATTCCACTAGAAGTAGGTTCGAATAGAGAAGCACTTCCACTACTCAATCCAGCCACAGATGAGGTCCTGTGTCCACCTCCAAGGGCATCTAAGATGTTATTCACACTCCCATCGTCTTCGGTTGTCTCACCGAAATCTATAATGTAAAAAGGACGGGAATAAGAAAACTTGTACATTATTAAGGGAGGCAGAGAGAGAGAGAGAGAGAGATCTCACGATGATTTACTAAAGTTTACAGCCTCACATTACAATGATAAATGAACCATATCTTCTTCTTCTTGCTTGTAATGAAACCTCTCTTTGGTTCAATAGGCTTGTGAATTAATCCACGATTAAATTCCCACTTGGACACACACTTTTCTAACTAATACTCTGGTGGTGTACATACCAAGGTCACAAATTAAACTGAAACCTCAAGAAGGACAATCAAAGAGCAACGGATAGTTGGTTGATGGAATTGATCGCAGCTACACAGAATAAAGGCAAACACTCACATACATTTGATGCACTACACTGTGGTGGAAACAAGATCTACACACAATTTTCTTGCAAAAGCCAAGGATGCTAATGATGCACAGTGACTGACTGACTTCTCTGATGTAATAATGATGACTGGTGGTGATGATGGTGTGGTAAAGTGTGGTAATGACGATCTCACTGAAGAAGGGGCACACTACGTCTTCAAGAAATGGTTCATTTACATTTAGTCACTCCCCACAACAGCTTTACCCTTAAAGCTGTATATGGTTGAAATACAAGTCATTCTTTCTCATGGTCTCATTATTATCACTGTGAGCTCCTTTACAGAACAGACCAACGCTAACTAAAGTCTCCGACGATGATGAAGAAGCTGAGAGCATAAATATATAGTTGCTCAGTGTGTTTTCTCACTGCTATATTCTTTCTATTCCATATCCTGCAAAAAATAGCTCATCTGCAATCTCCTGCCATCATCAGTGTCAACAACTCTGCCCCGAACAAGTGGCTCTCCAAGAAAGATGCAATTTTGTTCAGCATATATACAGCTAGATGTATTTGTGAATTAGGAGCCAAGAATGTGCAAGTGTGTATGCACTACACCTGATAGAAACGATACGAAACAATACACATAACAGGTAGGTAGGAGGTGAGGTAATATTGGTCTGCTGCCTATTTACTAGCTGTGAGCTTCTTTAGAATTTGTTACTTTTGAGGAGGAATAATAGGAAAGTTTAAGAAGGCAAATTGTTTGGTTCACTAAACTCGTAACAATCAAAATAATAGTAAATGCGTGTTTGAAATGAGAAGTCAAGTCAAAGTCAATCTCTCTCTGGTGCAATGATGCATGTACAACTCTCTGTTCAAGTACGAGAGTTGAGAGTTGCATGAAAAACACTTATCGACAACTTGTGGATGGTGTCGTGTGGGATACAATAAAACCCGTTGCACCGGTCTCGAAAAATTTTAAACTACAATAAAGTTCATCTTTGATTACACAATCATTTTTCTCTCTTTAAAAGCCACACGGACCAACCATGTCTATTAGTATAGGCACAACAGCAGTTCACTATTTCATACAGCTTCGGTGTTTTAATCATCTCCACATATCTCCCAGTTTCATTGTTTCAAGTTTTTAGCAACTTTTCAAAAAAGCTGTTTGAGACGAAACGGCAGCTTTGTCTAATCTCTGGTGAGATTAATCAGTTTTAAAACACCGAGAGTCTTTTAAGAAGACTTTCTCACGCGGAGATGGAGTCTTCAGAGAATGTCGTTAATCTTTTGGAGGTACATGTGTCATAATTATGTGCAATAAGGCACATATAAGATGTTTTCCCAAATGTTTAGCCCAGCAAGAGGATGTGACCATTAAAGAGACGAAGTTTTTGTTACAAGTGTAATCAATGCAAACTTAATGTATTTTGCAATAAAGCCTCCGGCTGGCTTCCCTTGACTTGACGGATGAAGTAATTGCCAGTATGGCTCATTTGTCCTCTATTTACATGGTAATTGAGTAGGTAGGTTGCCTCCTGCATCTATACAAACTCTGTTCAGTGCTGTTGATGAGTCAAAATGAATATAATGCGAGTGGAAAACTTCGTGCTTTTCTAAAAGTAGGAAGATGGAGAGTAAAAAGACGAGCAATAAAGTTCTCAGACACTCGAGGAATGTTGAATGATCTCTCTCAAATAGTCTGCTGTATACTTTAACCTAAGATCTCGACTAGAGATAATCCTAAATCTCTTTCTCGGAGGGAGTTGTCTGTTGAATAAGATACGACACTGTATGGCTTTAATGCAATCAAAGATAACGTTTTAAATATGCGTAGGTGCGAATGTTGCATAAACAGGCAATGGCTAACGAAAGAGAGTCAAATTCGCTATTTCCCAAAACAGGATGGACTCATCAGAGAAGGAGTCACCTGAGATATCATACAGCGTGAATGGAAATGAATAATTGCACGAGAAACCTTTGATGATCTTACACTGTTTGCTTTGTGCCTTCGCTTTTCGCATGTTATGCAGATAAATGCCAATCTCAATTACCATCTGAGGTACATAAATGGCTTACTCTGAATTGAGACACTTTTATTTCTCATACAAATGCGAGCCACTAATACAGACGAAGAGTAATTACAATTCAATCAATAATTTCTTGTACGTCCTTTTTTATTTTGGTAGTTTGTTTGCCGAAACCATCTACAAGAATGTTATCTCTCTCTGACCACATAATTTATGCTTAATCACAAACATGGTCAGAATTGTGTGCAACACATTTTTCATGTTGAACAACTCAATTAACAACTTTTATTGCCTCAGTTCTTCCACGTGTAGACAATATTCAGATACTTCACACCTCAAGATGCTTATTATTTCTTGTTAAAAAACTTTAATTGCACTCACCTGGACAATTGTTCAGTGACCCTATGGACGAAAGAAAGTCATTGTCCATGTAAGGAATCGAGTCCACTGATGCGCTTAAGCGAACGGCAACTCGCTTTCTCCTTCCTTCCTTTAGTGCAGACCACGAAGACCAACTTGAGAGGTCATCTCCTGCAATCATCGCTTTGGCTGGCGGAATTGGAATAGTTGGTCTTTTTATCTTTGTACCTTCTTCCATAGTATTTGTAAGTTATGGTTCCTTATAGTGGGACGAAGTCTTGTGACTCAGACTCAGTAATTCATGTTTCCCATGTACATACGATGAAAAGTTTGTGTGATACTCTTAAGGAAATTCTGAAAGAGATTTTGTCTCCGAATTGGATTCACGCTTCAGATTAAGCGACAAAAAGTCTCGTCGTGAGGTTTCCCACACGATGAAGTGTATGCACGGTAAATTCGTTAATTACTCACTTTGCTTTACACACTTTTTAATCTCCTTTTAATCTTTCAACTCTCACTCTCTTGTGAATTTCATTGTGTCTTATTGTGATTCTCTTTAAGGACTAATCCCTTGTTAGAGATCATAACCAGATGGATTTTAATGTTCACGAACACCGTGTATTGCACAAATTGAACATTGTAGTAACATCACTTTCTCTATATCAGTTAAGCTTTTAGCTTGAATGCAACTGGCTCCAACTGAAAGATGCGTGTCTATTTTTACGTAAAAAGTGATTTGCGAAAGCTGTTTAGCTCAGCCCCTTGTGCCAATGTGTATTTGACTTTCTTGTGTTATTTAGTTTTCAGCAAACTTTATGGGTTTTGATTCATTCGATATAAACTTGGTATTATAGCATAGCTGCTGCTCTTGAGATTGGACAACACTGATTGAAATGTTTATGAAGATGATATTCGTCTCAAGTTAACTTAAAGCTTACAGTGTGTTATTCCAGGAAGCGATTTGGCAGTAACAAGTGAGAGTCAACAACTCGCAAGACCACAACCAGGCCGACACTGACAAATATTTCGAAATGATGGTAGTATTTGCTAAAACAAGTCGAGTCTCTGCGTACTAGTTCGTAAATGATTGTGTATAGTATATAGCTAGGCTTGAAGGAAATGCAGCTGAAATAAAACAGAACCGAACGTTAAATGTACAATGAAATTTTGGAGGTGATCCAATATTGAAGCACACGATGATAAGTTTTGGGTGTTTCTCGATTTGTTCCGAGTATTTAAATAGTTTAATCCTATGTTGACCCCAAAATGACATGTGGAGTCCTTCTAAAGTCCACAAGCATATTTAACGTGCCTTCTCTGTCTGTATGAAATGGTTTGTGTAAATATACACTAATACGAGATTTTTGTGAGATTGTGAGAATAAGGAAGATGCAGAACGGTTCTCATAAACCTGCTGTGTACAAGTGGACTTGTACGAATGAACTGGAGATGAAATGAAGAAGAATCCACAGTAAATCTTATACACTCAAAAGAATGTACACTTTGGGAAGGATAAACCTTCGACGAAGAAATGAATAGAATAAAAATGTGTATTGGGTCCCTAGCTATATATCTCCGTTGAAATACATGCATTCAACTTGTTCGTTGTTGGTAATAATGATGACTAACTAAACCATGCAGCAACAGTACGCTTACTATAGTGTTTAGTGCTTTAGTATTAGTAAACTATATGTATACGAGTACAAATAACACAGAGTTTATAATATATTAGTGATCATGGATGGATGGACCGACCATTTTTGTATGTATGGGTCGTGTTAAAGGATATTTTTTGGTCGTGGTAGTGCAGTAGATTTAATGTTCACCAAGTCATTCATGCATTCATTACTTCATTGTTGGGTTGGCTTTGCCTGCAGCCATGTACTTTTTAATATTTGAGCACATCATCTTCGGTAAAAAATCATGATCATCATGCACTTCTTGTATCTCCATACTCATCCCTATATATATAATATGCTATGCAAGCTGATAAAGAGATTGAATTACTTAAGATTCACTCTCAAATACCTGTGGATTTTAATATGTTTTGTCTGCGTAGATATGCGAACGATGAGCCAAAGATTTGTGTCAGATTGAATTGTGCTTCGGAGAGCCACATGAACGTGTGGTTTATGAGTAGTCAGGTCTGGCAAGGAACATAAATTCTGAGTAAAATGTTGTTGGCTTCACTTATCGGCAGACTATGTTGACATTGATCACGACAATGAGTAAATATTGAAATTGTTGAACAGTGGAATGCCCATCAAAATGTTCACAAAAGAAGATGGAAGTCATTGTGGCCTTTCTGAATGAATGAATATCCTCGTCAGAAACACAGTGTGTAATTATTTATTCGCCGTAATTACGCACACAGTATATGTTTATAGAGATCCATCCCTTAATTAGGGGACACGCAATTTATTTTTAGATTTAGCAATCCTTGGTTGGGTCGTAATTAAGGGATGGTTAGTTAGAGTCAAATGTCATAAATGGTGGTTAGATGATTACATTATTTGCTTCACGTTGCAGAGTAGTTAAAAAATGTCTACAGAATACGGCTAAAAACCAACCATTCGTATTGAATTTTTCACATGAATTTAACTCAACATGAGACCAACAAATGCTGTAATTACTGTAAATTGTTTGAGAGCCTCTGTTAAACAGTCCTTAAAAACCTACAACCGTAACGAAATAGTGGGTTGGAACGTTTTTCGGGTTATTTACTACACTCTTTTGGGTCAAGTTCCGACCCTGAAATTCCATGAAAATTACTTCATTGTGGAAATGCAAGCATCAATTGAGGAACTGAATTGGGCCTAAAACGGTGAGCTCCTTCTCAATTCCTGTCCATTCTTCGTAAACGTCTTTGGTTTCGTTTTCGTCTATTCCAGTCTACTGGATGGGAAAAGTGAGAGGGTCACCGATGAGGGTATTGAATAACTTTTGTATCATCATAACAGCGTGTAATGCAAAAAGACTCTTTCGTTTATGAGATGAATGAAAAGAAAAAGGTTCTTTTCAATCAAATGACACATCGTGTGAAGTGGAAGCTTCCAAACTGCCACGTTTCCTATGCTCTATGTAAATTATAAAATATTTGTGATCATGATCAATAAGAGTAAAGAAGTGTGGAATCTTAAGCAAAAGCGCAGACCGGATCCGAGTTCATTTGGAAGTAGTACAAAGTCTGGACTGGGGGACTAGGCATTCTTTCTACTTACTAAAAGTAATTGGATGAGACACAAAAGAGGAAATAATAATAAGTGAGGATTTTGGAGATGAGATGTGGAATCCCTTTGATTCTTAAAGTCATATTCCGACACGAAGAAAAAGCACTTTCTTTAAGTGTGAGATGATTTTTCAACTCCAGACCAACCCACCCATCTTCATCTCTCCCTTTAAGAGAGATCTAGTTCCAGGAACTGGTCATATCGTATTTGGTGCCTTGAAGTATATACGTGCCTGTACAGCAGACTCTTCCTTTCTTCGACTAACCTGTTCCTCTGAAAGCCTTCTCGTTCATAAATGCCTACAAATATGATACAGAACACCAATAGTCCTTGAAGGCCTTCTTGTAGCTTACACTTGTTCATGTAAACACATCGATCGTCTGCATTTTATGGGACTGCTGAAGTACCCTTATTTTCATTATTGTATTCCTGATGATTCTTGAATGTCCCAAGCTCTTTTGTTATCGTTAATACCTGCGCGTCGAATCAACGAATGCTTTATAGTTTATAGTGTAGCTATTATACCTGAAAATGCTAGAAATGCTTCTTGGTAAACGGCCAAAACTTATTGTGAACTCACCACTCTATCAGGACACAAATGTAAATAGAAAAGTCTCTACCACTG
>Ga0194135_10001865_pt1 | contig 12704 bp, 10 predicted proteins | sample LitLau_LLRF_2013_FD_134024 | JGI IMG/M metagenome (GOLD analysis project Ga0194135, IMG submission 134024) | Freshwater sediment microbial communities in response to fracking from North America - Little Laurel Run_MetaG_LLRF_2013 (version 2) | ecosystem: Environmental > Aquatic > Freshwater >... | reverse complement strand
TTTTCCTCAGTAATTATAACTACTGCTAACTTTGTTTTAATGAAGGAGTTTAAGCGTGCCACAACAATAATATGTAAGTATGTACAAAGTACGTCTGCTTAAGGTAACTAATACAAACTACTTGCTGAGTTTTGTATGATTAGAATTATCAATTATAAGAGTTCGCGTGCATTTTTAACCGTCCAATGTTTGATTATTAAGAAAACATGAATACTGAATATCTAATAATGAAAGGTTGAGACTCAGGTACATAATTTTCTTGGTAGAAAAATGCAATTATCATTTAAACACGATCTCTGTTCGTTTGTAATTTGCACAAAAAGGATCCAACAAGGTAATGAGCATGATGTAGGCAAAAGCATGCTATATTATAGTTGGTACATAGTTTAATGATAATCCATTAGATTAGTAAAAAATCCAATAGAATGTTTCTGCTTGCGTGAGCACATACATGATTTTCGTTAACTTGCACATTCCGTAGCCCGTAGTAGTTTGTTATGCAAGGCGTACATAGCAATTTTAAACATGGTGAAAAAGCATCTAAAAGAGACTATACACAGACGAGACGAAGACTCATGAAAGGGTTAAGCCTTAAAGAGTAAATCGATAGACTATGAATAAAAAGCAAGTGGTATGCGCTGACAGAGGGAAAAGCCCGTTTTAAAGTGATCGATATGTAAATCCAACCTTTTTGCATATGAAACACCTCAGCGCAAGGCTCGACTCCTCCTCCTTCCATTTCACATCTTAGCTCCAACCAAGAACGACGACGACTACATTCAAAAAGATTTCCAAAGCGCAGTGGTAGGTGTTTTTTACTCGCTCTCTCTCGTATTAGCATATCCATAACTCAACCCTTTCAATGTGAGAGAAAGATGAGATTGCATATAATAATCAACTAAAGAAATATATGTATATTATGTGTGACTCGTATTATTTTTTACACGAGCTTTTTATCAAAAGAAATGAGAGTCTCTCTGAAAGAGAATATGGATCGTAGTGCTGCACACCTTTAGACTCTGGAGATGATATAGAGGCCCGTATGAGTGTGTGGATTTGATGTATGTTATTATTAGCATGAAAAGGGTTCTTCTCTCTCTCTCTCTCAGTTTGTCCTGTCAGTTAAGACTTTTTTTGTTCCTCCGATTAAATTGATATGCAATGGGTACTGGCAATACGTGTGCAATACGATGCCAGGGTGTAAAAGGGTTTGTAAATGGAGTCTTCAGACAAAAAATGATTGAATGGAAAGGGTTGGGAGTGAACGCACGTGAGCCTAGCACACTGCCAGTGCTTACTTGGACTTATGGTGATGAAGATGATGGTTAAAGCATACACAAGCCTTTGAACACTATTATAAACATATTACAAGGAGAAATCATCGTTCAAAAATCTCTTGACTATTCATGAAAGCCTGAGAGAGAGATACATAGTACGTATGTATAAGTTCCCTTCCTTCCGCATTCATTTCCTTAGTGGAGAGTCCTGCGATCGACTGCGCGTTCCCTTAGATGATGAAAACGCGATAGGAGAGAGAAAGAAGAACAAGTAAAGGTTCAATTTTATAAAAATAACATTCCTTTGACTTTTAGCAAAGGGAATGAGAAGACGAGGTTTTGGTTTCTCTAAAAAGAATGTTTTGATTGATAAGATGCATTCAAGTTTACATGGAAAGAGGAAGCCAATTTTGATCGAGAGAGGGGTTAGAATTTAGAAAAGCGTCTGTTTACTCTACATTTTAATTCCAAAGCTTTATTTGCTCCCTGTTTTACTATCAAATTTTACAACATTCACTGGGAGAAACAAGAATTCCTTCGTGGCTAGCTCGTCACAGACTTTAAAATAGAATGAAGAATCAATCTCTCTCTGTGTATACACCATGGAACTTATCAAGTTCCATGGTATACACAAACACAAGTATTTACTACTAAAAGTTGTATTGCATCTAAAAGTTCTGCTGCGTGTACTTGTGTAGTTGTGTGTGTATAGATTTGATAGTCAATTGTGCCATGCGTTCTCATCTCTTTTACGGGGGAATTGCATCTGTTTCATTTCCATTTCATGAACTCATTGGCAGGTAGTAGGAAAATAGGTACAAACTGAATAAAAAGGGAAAAAGGGTATAGTTCTTGCATGTGTAAAGCCATCTAAAGTAATTGCACTTTCTATCGCCAACACACACACACAAACATATTTGCCATGAAGTCTCTCTGGTGAGATGACTATGGAAAGAATCAATTGAACTCCTTTATGTTCTATAAAAACCAGCAGTATGGTCCATTTGATCGGCAAATCCGGGATTCTTGCATGTCTCTCCCTAAAATGCCGAGAAATTGGACCTGTGAACAACACACACAGACAGACACACACACTACATAACACTGTGAGCATTGCAACAACACTTTCCACTGCTGCTGCATGTAAGAGAGAAAGCCAGATGGATTCATTCAAATGGGATAACCAGTTAAAGTAAATCCAACCAGGGAGGTAATCTCCATGTTCATGCAACCAGTTCAATAATGCAAAGAGACGATATTAAATATAAAAACCTTCTGGGAAAAGTCTTTCTTTCTGACGCAAGTCTTTCATTTCCTTTTTGTTAGTTTTTCGACAAATATTCTCCAGTAGTATTTGCAAAAATGTATTATATCCAAATTCTCCGTATTTTTCTCCATTCAACTTCCTTTCATATTTCATACAACAACAATAAATAAACTTCCTTCGTTAAATGTTTAATTTCTTTTATATCACGGCGGACCGTAGCTTTTTTTGTATACAAGAAGTAATATTACATATTGTGAGAGAATACAAGACTAAACCTTCCGGTTAGATTTGCTGTCGTCATTCGGATTTAATATTACTTTTTACAGTAGAACACAAACTACGTGTAATGATATCCACGCAGCATCCGTCATCATCTTATAAGTACGGACGGAGCTAAAGAAAAACGATTTACACAGAAGAACATACAGAGGAGATATTGTTATTGTATTCATCTCTGAGATTTATTCCACTGGTCTCAAGATTTTTATTGCATTACCGTGCACACTCACACATATATATATATATACTTCATCCTACTTCTTGTGTACATTTCCTCTACTTCCTTATTTTATTATGTCTTGGAGTGTTTCAAGCAAAATGGAGTTTTTTCTCCGCTTTGATAAAAGAAACAAGTGGGATGTGTCAACACCCCAGAGCCATTTCAATCGAAAAGGAACCTCTCCACTTGCATGGGATATGATTATTATTTGTACGAAATATATATCAACGTGTGTGCAAGATATTTACTACAAATACTTCCTCGCTCAATGTGGATATTACAATAGGAAAACAATTTTTTCTCTCTCACGCATTTCTGGACTAAATAATAATAATATTCCTTCTGTCAGGGAGTTTTTTCACTCCCATCCATCCGTTTTTATGGTAAAAAGACTAGAAAATTCAGAGAGCACCCACGCCACAACAACTACCACATAGTAATGCACTAATACTATATATTATTATGTATACACTATTTGTATATATCTGCTGGAGGTTTCGTAGGAGTAATAACTCACAGGCCAAGTTTTGCGTGGACCGCACACACTCACATCATGGAATATACAATACATTTATTATTACACCGGTAGAAAGAACGAGGAATAAATATTGTGTCCAGCCCACTTTCGGGATAAATAATATTTTCCATGTAAAATTGGGGGAAGTTTGGGAATAAATTGTAGATGAGTTGTATTGTCAATTGCCCAATTGTTCATTTCATACAAACATGCATTTATACATTCAACATTTGTACTGTGTGTTTGTGTTGTGCTAATGCTCAACTTGTAATTTTCTTTCGTTCCGAGTCTTGTGTCTTGGGGAATTATTTCCAGGTAATGTAAAGTAGTCATTCCTGTTTGTAAAAGTAGTAAACTTGAGTTTGGTGTAAAAAGGCAGGAGTATATTATTAAACCTTGTATGCACAAAGCTGGTGAAGTAACAGCAGCAGGAGCAGTTCATTCCATTTTCATAACAAATTATCCAAGGAGAGAGCTCTTTGTGTCCGCTTGTTTTGTATTTGCTCTTTGTAGTCATGCAATCTAGCATGCCAGTTTGGAATGAAAGGAGTCAAAACTGAATTGCTTTTTCTCCATTTCTTGTCCGTGAAAAAGTATCAAAAATGTAATAATACTCTTCTTCTCAATCCCAATGCAAACAACGAGAGGTTTTGCTAATGCCAACTTTTCTATACATTCTCTAACATTGCACTACATACATACCCCGTACTACGTATTATAATACGAGCCATTCAATGTGTGAGAAGTTCTCGTGTAGAAAGGAATAAAAAGTTGAAAAAATTGTACATAAGTGACCGAAGGGAACTGGTGTTGCTAAATATTTAACAAGTTGAATAAACTACACAAGACGAAGTGAAGTGGCTACGCCTTCTTCTTGCAACTCGCATGTTTGTATATATATAGACACACAATAGCCCAAGAAATGCTACAAATGATAATAATGTTCTATTCCATACAAATTGTTTTTGTTCGAGTGGACTTCATTTAATATTCCGCTTGCAATTTACCATGAATTTCTTTTTCTTTTGTCCGAGAAGCTTTCGTCTTTCGATCGTACTTAAATATTTATGAGAATTTGGGTTTATACTCTTTCTTCTCCTGTGGTGAGGAATTAAAGTATACAAGAATAATCATCACACACTCCTCTTAAAGAGGTTATGATTATTGTTAGGAGATTTCGTAAAATAATAATAATAGTCGGAGTGCGCCTATATGCGTCGTTGAATTGCTATGAATATTTGTGACAATTTCAGCTACTTTTTATTATAGAAGAATGATACGAAAAGAATAGGAAGCAGAGACATATTTGGTTGAAGTATATATATTGTAATTTGAAATTGAATAATAGAAGACAATAATATATAATAGATTGGAGTTAGAAAGCGATAAGTTCCCTTCAAAATGACGAGGATATGATGATGGATCATTATTGTTTATGAATTGGGGGAGAATTTGTAGAAAACTTTTGGAGTGCCAGTATGGATTTCATGTTGAGCTCATTGAAAAGTGACACAACAAAAACACAGAAAACTACAGCAGAGCAATAGTAGTTGGCTGCTTTCATACTTTTTTTATATAGATACTCAAGTCTGGCTCTCGTATTGTCTATATAGACAGTTGGAGACACAAATTATCAGAAACTTATTTGATTGCCGTGTTTCCTGTATCCATACTTGAGTGTGCGATGGTCTCATGGTGTGTGTGTCTCTATTTTAATAGACTCCCTCAGAATACTAACGAATTCTAAAGAGTAAAGAATAAATGACCAGAGCGGATTATATTCCTCTCCACTTGAGTCGCATCACACGCAGTCATCATTTCCCAAGCTGTGTACAATTACAATGGTTAACTCATCATTATCTGAAATTCAAAAATATTTTAAGTCAAAAAGTACAAGTTCTTTTTATAGTCTCACGCTGGGACTAAAAAGGAAGTTGTTCTAAAGTCGAGTAGTTTTATTAAAAAAGAGAAAAAAATGTGTCTTGTATTATAATAAGGCTATACACTTGTTATTGAATAAAAGATCTTCCATTTCAAAAATCATTAAGTAACGGAAACCTAAATTAAAATTCGGATTAATCCAATAAGTATCAAATCTAATACGGTGGGAATATACAGCATAGTCGCTCGTGCCAAAATTAGGTAAAAAATGAGGCCATCATGCAGCCCAAGTTGTCTCTCTGCACAAGCGAAGGGTTACTATTACTATTATATATAGACTTGCATTAGACTTACGAGTGAATCGGCGGCTGTGGGTCCTTCTTTTATTCAATTCAATTTGGGATGAGATGAATGGGTGTCCTGTAACTTTTTATACACAGAGGGTTTTTTATTCCATTGACAAACATGATTCAACCCTTTTGATTCATGGTTAATTACTAACCTGAGCTAGACACGAGTCCAACCAAAGCAAACGCGAGGTAGTATAAAACTTGCTTTTGCACATTGCCGTGATTTTATGATGCAGGAAAACATCAGACCTACGATAATGCACTTTACATGGTTCTGCGTGTTAGTAAGTTTGTATTTTTAAATCTCATCATTCGGCAGAATAACGGGTTAGTTAAGGGTAATTAATTACCCAAGTAAAGGCGAAAAATTCATAAAATCTCCTATTGATTAATTAGACATGGAAGGACCTTATTCTGTTTTGGGTCTCTTTACGGAAGGACACCAAAATCGTACGGAGCAGCAGATATCTCTGTAGAATATAAAAATTATAGAAGAGCCACACACATATAATGCAACTGGAGAGAGAGATGAATTATTGTAATATTTTATTGAGCTCTAAGTGTAATTGTGTAACAGGGAATTTATGGATTGGTGTGTGTGTGTGGGATTGTAATTGAGGACTTTTTACAAGGAACACGATGGCCATAAGCTGATATTCCAAGTGTTTTTTTGCTCACCCCTTTTGGATCGTTACTTTGAATAAAGTGTTGAGAAGTGTAGAGGAGACTGAGAGAGAGACTCCGCCTCGTCAATATTTCACATCTTGTTCCACACACGTCCACTTTATAGTCTTCTATGTGAAAGGGTCACAATGTCAAAAGCATTATTCGAGCATAAATATCACTTATTATGTAATAAGAATAAGTAATTCATGTCCGATCCATATGCACCCACCGACTGAGTTCCCTACTTTATTATTCCTTTGGTACAAAACTTCTTCGAACTTTCTTCAAGAACTCAAGAAGAGGAAACAGCGTCGCGTCTTGTGTGTCGCAGTTTTGTAAGGTGTGAAAATCCCGGAGAAAGTAGTTGGAAAGCAGACCATTTCTATTTTTGAATTACGATGACTTCCATTACTACAATCGGGAAAATGAGCTTCTCTCTCCTTTGCTTATATTCTCAGTAGTTCGTAAATTGTGTGCCTATGGACCATACCATTTCCATTTTCACATTTCCACTTCCATTCTCACACAATTGGTGGCAGTTTGACTTGGCACATGCGATTATTTTGTATTCGCTTTCGAAGGAGAGCCACCAGAGTGACTTATTTCAATTTCTAGTGTATTCAATTTCTATTTGATTTCCTAATGTTATTTCAAGAGGTTCCCAAAGAGGAGGAGGTGGTGGAAGGAAAGTCTCGCGTCGTAGGTTGCATGCATAGTCAATAGTGAGAGTGGACAGGCAAATAGACTATTGTGCCAAGTGTGAAGAAAGGAATCAAAAATGGAATACATTTCTTTTGAGAGGGTGAGTGGACATTTGATGAATGCCCAGGGAGTCCGGAGAAAGTTAAATTCACTCAGCCCAAAGAAAAGAGACTTGACGATGACGAGTTGGTTTCGAAGACTTAAGTGGAGAGTGTGTTGGTCGATATGAGAGCCTCAAGGAAAAGTCACCACACTTTTCGATGCTTTCCTTCAACTTCAGCATTCGCCACTCAATTCTCCCACAAACTCTCTCTCTGTGTGATATGTGAAAAGTCTTTTATATGGAAAACACCTTAGATTGCATCTCTTTCTACCTTCTCTGTCGTAATGCCCTGTGTGTACGTTATGACTGAACCCCAAGAGATTTAGATGGAGACTGGATGGACCCAAAATTAGAAAAGGTACATATGAAGAACGACGACGACGCTTTGTCCCTTCTTGATGGAAAAATGATACCCTTAAAATAGTCTAAAATTTCTTTAACCTTCCTCCTTAAATATACGCCATATGCTAAGCAAGTCTTATGCAATCCACCTGAAACTTTTATCTTTTATTCTTTTATCCCGTTACTCTTCATTTTTTCCTTTTGGTCTTTTGCAAGTCATCCTTTCGTGATATTTCTGATAAATAATAATAACAATAATAATAATGATGATGGGCATTAACTCTCGAAAGTAGTGGGAGAGAGATAGCTGCGTTTTTACACAAAAAAGCAACAGAGACTAATGATGTTGCAGTGCATTCAAGGGCAGCCAATAATAGCCGTGTGATGGCGAGAAGAGCAAAAGGTGTCGAGAAAAAGGTAAACAACAGAGAAATCTGATGTAGGAAGTTTTCGAGACTCTTTTGTATTGACGGGATATTCTTCTTCGTTATGGAAGTAATAATAATAAGCATGACCTGCCAAAGTCTAAACACTCTCTCTATAAGGTGGAGGTGGAAAGATGTATAGGGATGGTGTAGCATGGAAGGAAGCTATGCGCTAGCATACAGTGAGAGAAGACTTTTTCGTTAAAAATACTTTTCTTGTGGAATAAAAATGGAGTGTGTAGAGTGAAGAAGCATTTACGCAGCCTGAGGCTTTGCAATCCTCTCTACCTTTTTAGAGCAATAAAGAAATTGCACCATCATCAGGAATGAAGGCAGTTTTGTATTCACTCGTAAAGCTGTCCTTTATGAGTGAGACTCGATTTATAGAGTTCTTATTCTCTACACACTTTATTATTGGAATCTTAAGAAGATGAATAAGAAAATAAAGGATCTTTCCATCAATTTTTCATGCCACGTAGATTTCGTCATCAGACTGAGAAGGAATTTTAACTAATCTTTTTATTTTCTAGGTTCTCTTTGAGAAAAAATGTGTGCTGGTAGAATAGAAGAACTAGTAGAACTACAGTAAATAAAATCGAGAGATCGCGGAGATGTTCTTAAAGAATATAGTCTAGGAATATTTGTAAGTACCTGTGTATAGTACTCACACATGGAATCTTGGACTCATTCTACAGCAAAAGATTACGTTAAGTAGATTGAAATTCGTAAGGAAGGAGGAAATAGAAAGTGTGGGCGAGTAGTACAGTGTCGCTGGGAAGTTTTTTAATTCTATCAAATCGTGTGAAAGTCTTAAGTCGAAGCGAGGGAGTGTTCGGGTCTTTTAATTAACTATTTTATTGGAGAGTGGATGGTCAAGTGGGTCTTTGGGCTTTGTCTTCGTCCTTCCTTTCATCAGCTTTCCATTTCCCATCGAGATTCATTTTTATGTGGACTGATGTCCACACTGCTGCTCCTGCTTTTACGTAATGCGGAATGAATTGTAGAAAGCTCTTTATTCCCATCGTTTTGGGTGTAGCCCTAAGCCTTTGCTACTCTGCTTAAAAAGGATTTTGAAGTGAAAGTGTGTTGATATCTTTAAGAATAAATAGATCTGATTGAAATCGTCGTCGTCGTCGTCGTCGAGAAGAAAAAGAATTGATCAGAGAGAGAGAGAGAGTAAAGCTTTTATCTTCGATGGAAAGTAAGAACTACTATATAGTACTTGTACGTGGCGGATGATGCGATGGAATGGAATTGTTGTGTGAGATGAGACAAGTGCTGGAGGTGGTGGTGGTGGTGGTGGTCGCAGTAGAGAAAAGTGTGTGGACAAGTGAACTGCATTGTGCTTAGTGCACGGGATTAAGGAAAGGCAGATGAAAGAAAGTGTGAGAGAAAGGCTTCTTCGTTTTTTGCAATGAAAAACGAAAGGATGTTCTGACTCAAAGAGAAAAAGTAGGAAGTAGCCGATGTTCACAAGGAATATCGTGTCGGTTGTATTACGTCGTATAGAATCCAAGTGTCGAATATAATTAAAGGCTTACACTTCCCAGTGTTCTGTTTATAGTCTATATATATCCTGGATGGACTTGACCTGAAAGGAAGTCGTCTTCGTATGCACATCTCTCGATAACAACACAAGCTCATGTAGTTGGATAGTTGGGTCTCATGTGTGTGTGTGGTCATTCAAATCAGAAGAAGAGATGATGATGCTGCATGGCAAAGGAATTGGATGTGGGAAAGTACATTTCTCAATCGATACGGGGTGTCGGGGGAGGTCAATTGACTAAAGAAAGAGTATAGGGAAAGTTTCTCCCCAAAATCTTTTTTCCAAGAGTCCAAGTGCAGAAGTATATACGGAGCAGTAGTTGTGGCAGTGGTGGTGGTGGTTGTCTAAAGTAGTAGTGGACACTGGACACTCTCACCATCATCATCATCATCATCATCACCAGACCATTAAATACTCCATTTGTATGCTGATGTATTCTGTCGTACTTTCTTTCACTAGACTCCATCGATTCCTTCTCTCTCTCTCTCTCTGAATTACTTTTTCTTTCTCTGCAGTAATAATAGAATCTTCGAAGGTCCATTTTTGTACAGAAAGCAATAAACCTAGCAATGCAGATAGAGAAATATGTATTCCCTTTTGACTCGTATAAATTTACCCTGACTGCTGTGATGCTCCTTCTATCTAAACTAGTTTGAGCTTGAAAGAGAATAATATTCCTAATGAATCTCATGGTAATAATAATGAACCATGGTACTTCCTTTCTTATAAGTTACGCGTACTCTTCTCTATTTCCTGAGTGAGATTGCTTTATTCTTAAATAAGTGAGAAAATCGCAAAGTTTCCGTAAAGAATGCGAAGCCAGAATTATATTATTATGTTTGTATGCACCAGTGAGGTAACAACAAAGGTTTGATGAGGATGATGGCATAATCATGCAAATAGGCTGAGGATATTATGCATTATTTCCCTAATGATGATTATGGTAAAGAATAAGTTCGTGTTTATTCCACACACACTCGTCTGGTTTAGCAAGCAAATTGCTCAATACAAGAATTGGTTAAAATACAAGTGGAATGAATACGAAGACACACGGATGCGTAATCAAATGAGAACAAGTAGAACAAAAGATACTCGTTTGTTGGCGACTACTTGTCGGTTGGTCCAGACAGGTGGATGAATGATTGCTCTCAACGAAACAGGAATGAATTGGAAGAAAGACACATGAGTACACTCAAAGTTGATAAGTTAATTAGTACCCTTCTTTCCTTGTGAATAATTATATGCGAAAGACAGACTCACTTTTATTGTTTCCTCTCTCTCTCTCTCGCTTATTGTCAGGTTAAGTTTGGCTAAAATTGACTGGCCGACGCTCTGATATGATATTCTCATTTCGCTGAGGATTTTTTGCGAAATACTGGAGACAGTCGGATGGAAGAAAGAGGAAACCGATAATCGATTCTTTAAACAGAGCGTCTAGTAATTTGTGTGTGTGTATGGACCTAGACGGAGTGTTTACGTAGGCAGGATGAAGTATAGATTCAAGCATACATTATTTCGAGGAGAGATCTTTAGAGAGAGAGAGAGAGCTGGTGAGCTGGAACAAAAGGCAAGGAGGAGACGAAGTTCACAAGTATTCGAGAAGTTGCTCAAACTTTTTTGGGTTGAAGAAGGTAAAGAAGAGAGAGAAGACCCTAATGGATTCATAAAGAAGAGAGAAACCTTCTCTCGTTGCATTGCATAGTGATGAAGAAGATGATGATGAGGAGGTTTTTCGGCCAGGAAACGAAAAAAGAGGAAATTGAAGGGTCTCTCCTGCTGAAATATGATTTGAGGGTAAATATGCATAGGAAGTCTGGGAGTAATTTACGATTTCTAGGAAAACTTGAGGGTGAGGAGGGACCCTATATAGACAGACCTTCAGTAAGTACTTAACCTGACCTGAGTTAGCCAACAACAAGGCAGAGTCCACGGTGGTGGTGATTATGGGATATGAGGATGATCATTTCGAAAGTATTCCAGGCTCTCCAACTGTGGGCATAATTTACGAAGAAGCGAGCCTTACACATTTCTTCCTTAGATGATATCGTCCTCCTCGTTATTATTGTGTCCCTTTACTCGTTCATGCAAAAGTCAACCTATGCACTTGTACTTTTCTTGAGTAACCAATTATATTCTTATCATTACTCGTAGTTTTAATACTTTCAAAGACCAGCAAGGGACCACGAACGAAGAGAGACATAAAATATTCCTAACAAATTTTTATGTGGAAACATATGGCATACATTTCGCTCTCATCTGGACTTCACTATGTAGGCAGGCACACATTTCCTCACTCAAAAAACTGAATGTCCACTTGTTCGCGTCATTATTTATACATGTATGGAGATTGTATAAAAATATTGTGATAGTCAATAGAGAGTGGCCTCATTGATGGTTCGCCTTGGACTCTGAAATTGAATATGATAAGTGGGGTGTTGTTGTTAGACGTGGACATGAGAACTACTCGAACAGTATCAGAAGAAGAGACGACGAGAATACATTAGAGAGAATAGGGGAGCTATTTGCCCGGAAGAAGATGCGCTCTTTAAGTAGAAGAAAGGTATACATTATGCTATTAAGCGTTTGGCTCAGCAAAAGAACCCCTATTTGCATTGGTGGCGAGTAATTTGCATGAAAATAAAATGTGTAGAAAAGGGACGCTTTGTTTACTTTGAAGTGACCATATATATAGATGAAGTTTGGTCGTGCTGTATGAGTCAGGGAAAGATACGCGATGAGGATTTTATTGTAAAAGAAGAGACAGAGAGAGAGAGACCCGCAGGAGAGCAAAAAGAATCCTTCAAAGATGACAATGTTTTATGCATTTTCTCGTGAAAAAGCTTTCATCCGTAGGTTGAACAAACATTCCTCCTCATACATAGGCAGACCAGTTGAAGAGTAAGTAAAGCTCTTCTGCTTAACATATTCAGGGTGGAATATAAGAACTAACTAAAAGAACTCCTGTGCTGGGTGACCAGAAGAAGAAGAAGATGCCTTCTCAAAATCTTCTTTCCAATTCAGATTAGAACTTGGAGACCATCACCGCAACTAGAGATGAGAGATTTTCGTGTGTAGAAACCTAGAAACGACCTTTTCATACGGGTCTCTCTTTAACCAACACACACACAC
>Ga0194135_10001864_pt1 | contig 12707 bp, 7 predicted proteins | sample LitLau_LLRF_2013_FD_134024 | JGI IMG/M metagenome (GOLD analysis project Ga0194135, IMG submission 134024) | Freshwater sediment microbial communities in response to fracking from North America - Little Laurel Run_MetaG_LLRF_2013 (version 2) | ecosystem: Environmental > Aquatic > Freshwater >... | reverse complement strand
GTACGAAAATACACATAACACATCATAAGTGTAAATTCCAACAAATACAATCAGTGTACAACAACTTCCAATGAATTAATAAAAGTGACCCCGTCACAGTCACCTCTCTTATCAGATTGACCTTTAGTTGGGCAAGGCCACAGCAGTCACAGCAGAGTTTTTCCTCTTCCTCCTTAATAAATCCGCCGTTGATTAAGTTCTCCATGATTGTGCACCCTCTCTTGCACTTCCAACCCAATATTTCCGGTTTCCCACCCACTAACCACAATTTATTTCTTATTTTGATCCAAGAAGACAGTTTTGTTTTCTTAAGAACAGTAATCAGACTGAAGAGTGCCACTGACTCAGAGTGACTCATATTCCTCTCTCCTTGTGTAGTCCTTATCTCACTCACCTTTCCATTCATACAATAAAATTGTACCTGACATCCTCAAATGTAAAAAATGTCTTTCATACATCTCCCATACACTCAATACACACACACGTTCACCTGAACTCCAAATGTATCCTTAATATATATGATATACAATTTGTACATCCCAGTATGCTCCGAACCGTATTTATTATTATTTTATTAGTCGCATTCGTTCTATTCTACCTATTACTTGTACCTTTTTCCAAGTTGAAGGTCTACACCATTGTAAGTTCATTCCTTACAAACTCTTCTACACATTCTCATAAACTCAAACTCATAGTTAAATATACCATGAATTGGACACGTATGCATTGACAATGAATTTGTGGTCAATGTCTCATCTCCGAAAGGTTAAATATTAATTCATTAATCAAAATACTACAGCTAGCAACAAAGCAATGTAGTATCGCTTAAAAATACCATCACGAATTTTGTGCTAATAACTCAACAGTTTCATCCACGCGAAATCAGTTTCAGTGAAATTCTTCTTCTTCCAATTCTATTGATTCAGTTACTCGGTAATAAAAAATCATTTATATTGTCCGTGTAGTCATTTCAGAACACAACTCTTAGATTAAATTGTTGTACAGCAATGCCTGGATTACTTAGCAAGTGAGTGCCATTGGGATGAAGTATTGCACGAAGCGTCCGCACATCCACACACTCTTTAATAAAACATCCAAACTATTCGCAGTACTTTGAACGGGCATGCTCTTCTTCACAATGCTTCAGGACCATGGACGGCTTGCGGTTAAAATCGTCGCCAAAATGTCATCACTAGTCACACGACTTTAGTTAGTCAGTGAGATTACATCATCATCAGTCACATAAATGTATTTAGTATGCAAAATTTATTTAGGCACATGTTGTATAAAAGTTCAAATCGTCCTTTGGTATGTTTTTCATGCCTGATTGATAGTTTTTTTTACCTTTTTGTACATTGAGCAAAGAACAGTAAACACGACTTTTGATTTGATCTTGAAAACTAATACATACATGACTTCGCATTAAACTAGATATAATGTAAATGATTGAAGGATAAACAAAAATAGTTACCTATGTAGGTTATAAATGTTGAGCATAAGATGCAGCATTCAATTTTTTCAAAGGATGGCTGGTTTTCTATTTGAATAGTTTTTTCTGATTTAAGTTATAACGGGACCTGCTTAAATTCTGACTTGGACCGAATTAGTAATACATCTTTGTTGAGTTTTTGGTTGCATATTTTATTTGTTTTTTTTTCAATGAAACAATTGAAGGGTCAAACTAAATTAATGATACGGTAATTGAAGTTTGCTTCATTCGGCAGTTTTGAACCACTTCTGTTCTACAATTCTCCTGAAAAGTTCCATATTCTTGCAGGGAAACTTTGATGATTTTCCCATCATAGAAACCTGAATACTGACAAGGCAAGTTCGTAAGAAGAAGAGCAGCCAGCTCGCAATTATGAAAAAATGAAAGGTCTAACGAGACTGTTGAATCGCAATAAAAAATAATCATACAACCTGGGTTTATAAAAATCATAGACCATATTCAAATTTACTAAACTGATCACAATTTTATGGTTTCCAGTTTCCAGAAAGATTCGTCTTCGCCAGTAAAAATTTGGGTTGATTTTCCATGTGTGGAACTTCCAGAACACGACGAGCGGATGCTTATAGTAGCTTAAGGTTTTTATGCTACTCAAATACACCGGAAAATGAATTTACCATTAAATAATATTGCTCATTTTATAGGTAATTTTATTTCTTCTTGATTCATTTGGTGGAGATAATACAGGCGCTGATGGCGGGGACGAAGGTTTCAACCTTATGAGCTTCTGGCAGTGGTAAACTGGTAAGTAGATTAGTATAAGTGTAAACTTTACTAAAGCGAAGGACTGGGGCACGCGACTATGCATGACCTCTTAAGACTTGGCATTAAATGGAATTAATTCAAGACTAACTAAAAATGCACGAATTATTTTGAAGATAATTTATTTGCTACTACAATGGCAAAACTCGTTTTGTAATATTCAAGTTTGCTTTATATGAACCATTTTATTTGTATGTATTTGTTACTTTGGCTGAAAGATTTCTTATATCTATCACGTTATACGATTACAGTAGACTTGAAAGCGATTTAAAGGCGGCTTAAATGTTCAGAAAATTCATATCTTCTTCTTCCATGCAACAAGTTCTACTGTTTTCATTCAATTGTCACTTGTTTGAAAGTTATACATCATTCTGAGGTCTGCACTAAAGCTTCAATCTGAATTATTTCTGAATTTGGTCGAGTAAACTTCGGGTTTTATGTCCAATTTATTTGAACATAATGAACCAAGGGACGCACAAAAGTTAAATGAGTATCGATTGGAAGTTTTGTGATTGGTTTTTCCCGAGTACAAAATTCCGCAGTTCTGAATTTCCAAACGTTGATTACATTCACAAGAACTGATGGACTACGTAAATTAAAAGTATACAATATGAGAGAAATTTATCTTTGTTGTGCTGAAATAAATAAATAACTACAAAAAGTTAGTACTTCATGTAAGACAGACTAAAATCCCAAATTTAATTGGGTTGTTCGTCGGGCGACTCTCTGAAATTGTACGTAAACCACTGAATACGTAATTTACATCAAAGACAAATATTTTCCTATGCCACGAGTGTAGGAACATGTGGAAATTCCACAATTTGGTTATCAGATATAGCAAGTGCAAGTGAGTGTATGGAAAATTTTATTCAGTTTAATAAGAATTTCTTGTTGAGATTTTTGATGCACACGTCGTTTTAAGCACTGCATTGGTAAAAACACTCCAGAGGAATCATTTTTGTCACACTGTCACACATAAAAACCAAAAGCACATTCCAAAAAATAAAACCTGATTTTTAACTCACTTGAACGCCAAAAAGGGTAATGACGTTAATAACAACAATTTGTTAAGATCAAGAATTCCGTAAATTGTTTCAGTGATAGTGACTCTCGGAATGCGAATCATTTTATTCATGTTTTGCAGATGAAGCAAAGTTGATACACTTGGCAAACTCGGAATGTAACGAGTTCTTTCATTGTTGTTAAATTGTTCTCTTCCAGGGTAGTTTGAAAGGCAAAGGTCACCCATAAGGAAAGGTGACATGGGATTTAGAGAAAAGTAATCAGCTTGATGAAGATTTCAAGTGTTCATTAGTCATAAGTTTTGGTGACTATAAATGAGTCTCTAATTTTTCTATTCATTCTTTGCATTACTTTTGTAGCACCTTGTTGTCTTCAGCTGCAGACCGGCTTTGACTTCATTTAATGAACGAATCGCTTGTACTTGTAATTGAATGCAATAAAAATGAAAATTGCAGATGTGAAAACTACCTGTGAAGTATGAGTTTATATACGACACGCGTTTCTTATATAATTTTAGAATGGGAACTTATGCGAACTTTCAGGGAATCTCGGCCTTTACTGCAACACTTCCATATTTTTCGCAAATAAAGCATCCGAATTGTGTGTACTCGGACTGCTTGTAACAGCTTCAGCGTTTGCTAGATCAATTATATAAGTTCTCAATCACAGGCTTACCAGGTGGTCCTATGGATTATTTAAACTAAAATTGTTTAATGAGAGAAAAATTAATGTTTGTTATGTCGTGAAAAATAATTATGTCTTGAAGTAATTGAATTTTCCAAGGTAGAGTTTTATGATTAACGTCGCGCAATAAAATGGTGAGCATATTTTGCATAATTGGTGGACGAAATTGATATGATTTGCCGTTTACATTTTGGTGTACATCCAGAGAATCCTTGGGTTTTTAGACTTGTCTTCAAATCGCTGAGCTTAATTAACACCCTGGACATGGGACCGGAGTTTATCAAGGTAAGAGAAAATGAAGAATAACTTTGTGATAGCTAAGGAGGAAAAACAAGTTTCATGCTACGATTTAATGCTATAAAATTGTTTAATACAATTTTTTGTTACATTAAATTTCAAATGGGGAGTGGTCACTTATTTATATCCAGGTGACCCATCTTCTTTCGTTGCAGATGGAAAGGGGTGAGAGCAAATTTTTGTGCACAGAAAGGATATTTTCGTCGGTTGTAATTGTGGAAGTTTTTCCAAGTGTCACAATCCGAAAGACAAGGACATATACTAAGGTTGTTTCTTGCTGTACAAATACACCAGAAAATAAAGAAACTAATAAATATATTTACTAATATCTAAGATACATGTTCGGTTTTCCAGTTGTAATATCTTCTGATTGAGTGATTGACAAAAGAAGTTGGCCGAGCTCGTAACGTCTTGCCCTTTTGTGTCGGTTAAGGCTAAGAGAAGAATCAAAACTTTCAACTTTCAGATCCCCTCCGGAATCATTGATTTTTTCCCCATTATGGGAACCCGAATACTGTCAAGGTAAGTCAGTGAGAAATAGCCTAGTCTTGAATTAAAAACATTTTGTTTCTAAAAAGCCTAAACAGAAGTATAATATCAATCTCAATTACCTAGAGTTCCTTCTAGCAGCCCAACATGAAAAACATATATGCTGTAGTCCAACGGGAAAACTGTTCAGACAATTTGGAGTATCCTTGACCATAGTGACCAACCGTATAACTGGAGCTGTATTCCAACATTGCCAACCCTATACTTGCATTGCATAAAATTTAACAGTTGGTAGTGTTGACCGTTTGGATTTAATGTATTCTAGTTGAGACAACTTGAGATTCTCCACTCGAGAGGATCCTCCTTTCCAGTGTGAAGATTCATCATGACTCCTGGTCCAACTCCCTGTAATCCATTAGCTTGAGACCCACGGGAAGTCCTTCGCACAATTTTCGTCCGTACTTAATTCTTTCCTTTCCTTTACTAACGTTTAACATCTAACTGCCTGTTTCTCTGTCAAATTTTGCTCAGTAACCACACCCAATGTCAAGGACGCTCATTCCGGGTTTCAGTTTTAGTTCGAGTGCAATCAACTCAACTTTGGCCACTTAAGCGTCATTCAAGCTGTCGGAGTTTTCCCGATAAATTTATTGCATATTTGAAAGCCAAAAAGTTTCAAATTGTATGGAGAATGCTTTGAGCTTTTGGAGTTTTCTTTGATTTCGAGAAAGCGATAAAACAATTCTTTGAGGTTACTGTTGTCTGTGTTTTGTGCAAGACTGCAGGGAAATTTTATACTTGTGCTTTCAGTGACATTAAAAGTGCGTGAATGTATTTTGTTTTCAACCAGTTCACTTGGAAGTTTTATTATTACATTACCTTTCATCTTCAGATTCTGACGTTCCTGAAGACTTTAAGACATGCTCTCAAGTTTAATTTATTCGGAGTAAACCTTCCTAAAGGATAATTTTAGCACAGGGTTCGGGGTTATAGACCCACGTAAGGCGTCCGTTGTCATTCTGTCTTCTCTGGCTACTTATCCATTAATATCTTTAAAAGTTATGTCATCTGTAAATCAACTTGAAATTTTAACAAAGGTAGAAAAAGCGATTGAGTACATAACTTTACATCAATCCAAACCAAATATTTTTACCGGCGTGGGCCAACACTGCAACTTTTGCAGTTTTTTTAAAGAACAAATCAGAAACAAAGATAGGGACTGCTCTGATTTTTTGATATGCAATGAAACTTATTGAGCTGCACATTTTTTATGTTTACACCAAGAGTCTAAAACATGCGATACATCTTTATTTTGAAGGTCAAAGCAGACAGAAGTGAAACATACCCCTTATATCTTGAGCGTTTTTGAACTCGTAGCCAAGCATACAAAAAGTTGTTTATATCAACAAATTAACATTTTTGTGTGTCGGTCTTTCGATGCAATACCTGGGCGCAAAAGCGTGGCGTAGGTTTTCCTTTTTTTAAACATTTGTGAATTTATGGCACACTAGAACACCAAAAAAATCTTTAGAATTGAATTTTATTAATATATACTACAGATAGTAGCACGTATCTTTTGGGTTATGTATTTGTACATACAAGTGGGAGATTTAGAATTTGGTTTCAAAATGGGAATTTCCAAAAGTCGAAGGAAACTATTGCAGTCACCAAGGAGGGAAAGTGATGGAACGGGTATCGCAGGAAAGTCTCGGATCAGCCTGGCCATGATTTGGGTGGTTTAATTAAAAGGGAGAGGTCGAACATGAAGAAAGTTCGAATGGGAACCTGAGGAAAGTTTTATGAGCCTGAACTTGGTATCTGGCAGGTTCTGAGGTCATTTTGAACTTACGAATGCCATCAACTACGGCGATTGAATTCAAATTTCTCAATAAATAATTTTTTTTTCAAGATTAGCCAAGAGATTTCATAATTTTGTTCTCAGCCATTGGAAGTTAGTGCGTATGTTTAGTTTCACATTGTTGGTTTACATTTCTTGGCTAAATGTTTGTGCACTCTGCATAATATTCATCTGTCCAATGACAGGGTAACTGGAGATGAATTGGTTTTTGATTTATTTAAACAGTATTGATTGAAACACCGTTACTACAGAAGTACAGACAGAGGAAATTCAACTGAACTTTAGACTTTCAGACAGACTTGTACGTCAAAAAAGTAACTAATCGACTACAGTGGTATTTTCGTTATTAGATGTGAAATGTTAAGTTTGTGGACGACAATAGACAACAGATATTTCGGATCTGAATCTTCAGAAGGAAACTTCATGTGTATTTTTAAATCCTCGACTGTTTGTGTAGTTATTGTAGTACAAACCTGTCATCCATTTTAATGATGCCTTACAATTCTTTACATGATCAAGATAGATCATCAGGTTATGGAAATAGTTTTGAGTTCAACTTGGAAATAACAAATAAAAGAGTGATGGGGTACCTTTTCTCAATTGGACCAAAAAGTGTTGTTAATTTATTATGTGTTCTTTTTTACCTATCCCGTGAACACAGAATCGATCTGTTAAGCAAACAAATTGTACGCGTAATCATTTTCCTTGTAGCTGTGCGATTCAGAGTAATATATTTCACTGTTAATTGCAGGTATGAAGGGAAAGCTCGAATTGACTTCGGGATGATCGTAATTGTTCGGAATGCTACATCTTCTACAAGCCCTTGGTCGCTGAAGTTCCGTTTCCTAAACTTAGGTGTTGCTTATTAAGACTACTTGTGAGCATTGCGGAAAAGTATAATTGATATTCTTGTGCGTGTGGCAGGGGCTATTTTGGCTCAGCATTCGCAGCAAATTTTGCAAATTCAACATGGGACTCTAGTCTCTACAAGACAAGATGACAAATATAATAACAATGAAGCCACTAAATCAGAATAGGATGGCCATACTACTTAACCCCGTAATAATTGAGCTACTCAGCTACTGGACTTGTACATTTTTATCTCATCATTTGTTGTAAAAAATGTTCGAGTGATGATTACTGTAGAGTTAAATCGAACGTGAGTTGAATGTAAACCTAGACATTTCAAGGCCATAGTAGAATGTGGTTGCTTCTCACAGGAAGAACACATGCCAATGATATAGAACGGAATTGAATGGAAGGATGTAAAAATTCAAGGTATGAAATGTTGCATGTTGAACCAGGAATAAATGGGCTTGTGAGTAACTCACATTCAGCTGTCTGGAACTTACAGGTCTTCGAACACTCATTAGAATTTTTAAATGGATTTGCTTCGTCTGCCGAAGTTTTTTCGAATTGAAACAATGTAAATTCCTTTCCGTTCTATTTCAGCCCATTTTGGTCAAGCCATAAAGGTGAACTACACTGCAGTAAAGGCTGAAACTTGGGACAGATTCAATCGTTGGGTAAGTGTGACAAGCCTGCAAGAAAGGTTGGTGCAAAAATTTAGAATCATTGTTGAATGGATTGCAAAAAGTTGTATTTGCTGTCAATCTTGCAACGCTGGCCTCATGAAATATCAGAAAAACTAAGCAAATAATAAATCTGTTTATGCTAAATTTGATCTTCCCCTTTCCTGTGCGTTTTGTTTCTCTCATATGTCACAATTTTTCATTGCTGCATGATTTCCTTTTTGATTTGATTCATTTATTTTATTGAATGATAATTTTTCTTTGTTACAATATATGAATTTGATTCCCTTCGGTATTAGCTTTCATTACGTTCAATCAATCGCCTGAAGAAAAAAACTTCCTTACTTAACTTCACATTTATTTTACTTTGCAGAAAGTTCCGAATCTTTAGTGCACATATTTGTATCAATTTATTCTATACAATCACTTTTGACCATGGTTGAGTGTACTGGTGATTTCATTGCTTGTATAAATTAACATTTGTTTATTCAAGTAAAGGCCGACGGAACTAAATTACGACACTACTTCATGCTTAATCGAGCGACTTTTCTCTAGTAATTGGCTAATCATCGGAGAAAAGCCGTATACGAAAGGGAAAAACAGGAAGTATGCTGACCACAGAAAAACTTATTATTACACAGAAAAATGATTATGTCGGTGGCCTTGAGTGGAAATTGTAAATTGATTTTAATTCTGGATGACAATTGAAAAAATTTTCGTTGTGAAACAATAAGTGACCCCCCTCTATAACTGCACCCCCGTTTTAACTGCCCATGGCTTCGGAGGGGCTCGAAATATTAACTGCACATGGTCACTTATAACGGGATTTACGGCATCAAATTATGTCAATAAAAGCATAATTAAATTCAAGTATTTCAATCATTAATTTATGCTCACAATACAACTACTCGTGTGGGGTCAGTGGGATTGGCAAAAAGACACTCATAGTGACTCAAGCAGGTCCTAACTTAAACTTTTTGAAAATTTTTAGCTGCCCATATGCAGTTGGGGCAACGTAGATAAGCGCAGAGAGCGCGCGAGTTAACGTGCGTAAGAGTAGGAGGAGGTCTTGTTTACATTGTGGCGGTGCGGAGAGGTAAGGAATGCGGGACTTTCCTCTTCCTCTACCTCCCCTTTCATGACCGCCCGCTCCCTTATTATTACTAGGTCGCGCATTCTCTGGGCTTATCTACGTTGCCCCAACTGCATATGGGCAGCTAAAAATTGTCAAAAAGTTGAAGTTAGGACCTGCTCGAGTCACTATGAGTGTCTTTTTGCCAATCCCAGTGACCCCACACGAGTAGTTGTATTGTCAGTAGTGGTTGGTAAGTAGGCTGACTACTAAGCATGAAAAGAAGAACGAGAATTTTAGTCATTAACGGAGAAAAATTGTTCACTTTGAAATGTATTCATGAACCATATCTGACTGATTTTGAGTGTCATTCGTTCGCATAGAGAAACGGAGCTTGTGCTGTATACTACAGTAAAAAAAAATAAGGCCTGATGTTACGTACATTGAAATAAAAACTTGAATTAGTAACTCCTGCCTCAGTTCGATAAGTTCCGTTAAATAACGTTAAAATAGTAAAATGATTACCTTTTTTAATGTTTCAACAGCCTGGCCTAGACTTTCTCCACATCAATGGGTCAATTATATTTCTGGTAATAGTTTATCTAAACAATTGTAGAAAGTCAAGAAGCGTAAAAAGTGGAGAATAAATAATTAAACGCTTGTCAGTGAACATATTTGCACTACAACACACAAAACTTATTACATATTGAATTTCAAATGAGAACTGATTCCTTATTCATATCAAGGTGACCCATCCTCTTGAAATGGAAAGAGGTGACTGCAAATTTTTGTTTTTAGAAAGAATATTTTCGTCGGTTGTAATTGTGGAAGTTTTTCCAAGTGTCACAATTCGAAAGACAGCGACATACACTAAGGTTTTTTCTTGCTGTACACCAAAAAATAAAAAAACCAAGAAATTTCTAAGATTCATGATCGGTTTTCTCTTGAAACGTCTTCTGAAGGATTGGTTAAAAATGAAGGATGCCGAGCTCGAGATGTCTTGCATCTTTGTGTTGGTTAAGGCTAAGAGAAAAATTTCGAGTTTCGAGCGACACTACTCTTGAGATGGACGTGATTTCTTTGTCTAGCTGAGAAGGAGATGGGGAAAGGGTCAACCACATGAGCAACCGGAAGAGTCATGAGTGGGATTTCAAAATACTCGACTCTTTCTCTGTCGTCTTTTTCTTGAATTGATGAGGCCACAAAAGTAAATCTGAATACGGCTGCCCTATAAGCCACACTCTAAGCTCCTGATTTATGGACGATAAGCAGACTTCATGATCTCCTAAGAACTTAAATAAAAGCGACAGGAAATCGAAGATGATAAAGTAATTGTAAAATAAGTTAAAATTTATTGAAATAAAACTATTAACGTGTAGTATTAAACATTTAAGTCAATAGATATTCATTACATTAAACTGCAAATAATAACCCTTTATCTTTAATTTTCCATAATTTATATGGATATGAAAAACAAATCCACGATGGCATAGTTGACCAAAAAATGTTATTGTTGTTCACAATTATATTTCCAAATTTATTGACATTGTCTTCATTTTGTTACTTGAATGTGTCTTGCAGGATCAGCCTGAGTTTTCTCGCCCTGGGCCTTGCACACAACGACAGAGTTGGACCTCCTTTAACGCGTAAAAAGAAGCAACGAGAGATGAGAAATTTAACAAATAAATCTAAATCTAACATCAAGGGTCATAATTGTAAATAAATATGGCTCGACTTAAAAGATATGACAGAAAGTTATTAGTATATCCCATTCCAGATGGAAAATATCAAAATCATGGTGTTTGATATTTTGAAGAATTTAAGCTAAATCGTGAATATTACATAATGTTGGGATTGATTAGATCGATCACAGACGCAATTAAATTATACTGTTATTCTTATCCTCATAGAAAATTCCATAACCGTCAACCGTAAGTTTTAGTATTAGAGATTTAAAAATCAGTCGTAGGTTACAATGTACATGATTTTTTGTAGCGTCCAGTTCAGTTCTCAAATCATTTTCATTAGATTCAAAAGTGACCAAGAAGAAAATACTTCTAATTGACTTGGGAAATAAATGGAGTAGAAATTGTCGATTGAATAAAATATAGTGTAGATTTTGGCCCAGGAATCTTCTACAACAACTTCCGTGGTTTTTATTCAATACAGAAACTTGCTTGCAGTGATTTGTTTAAAAGTTAAGCATAGTTCTGAAATAAAGCTTCGAGTGATCTGAATTTATTTTGGGCTTAAGTGGGATGAGTGGAATGTGGGTTCTGTCTCGGTTTTATTCGAATGGAATGAATCAAGTGACGGACCACAAGAGTGAAGTGAGTAAAGAAATTTAATTACAGGTCCACTATAAATTGTGTGATTGAATTTTCTGGAGCAGAATAGTTCGTACTCTTTAGCAATCGATCAGGTTCCAAAAAACTTAAATGAAGACTTCATTTATTATGAAGTACTAAAAAATGTGTAAACGTTCGCCAGCTACTATGAAAGAGGTTTAGTTTTTGATTTTTAAAAGTTCCGAAATTAGTTTTCCGTAAATGAAATAGAAGAGTCGACTTCTACGCGTTTTTGTACGGAATATTAAAAAGAAAAATACGTTCCAAACGACATTTGGTGAGAAAAAGTAGTTTTATTTATTTATTGCAGTAGAATATATATATATAAATTGAGACTACGGGTTAGTTTCCGTAAAGATCTTTTAAACTCTCTTCTTATCATGCTAACGCTTTTAAATCTTTTAAACATGTTAAAAATTTATAGGAGAAGAATATATGGAAGTGACGTCTACGCGTGTTTGTGTCTGAGTAATTAAAAATTAAAAAAAATTGCAAACGGCATTTGGTGGCAAGAACGGTAGTTTTATTTATTACAGTATTTATATTTGCATGTTTATTGGGATACATTTGCAATGAATCGGTTCATATATAAATTCAGACTCCGGGTCAGTTTCCGCAAAAATCTTTTAAACTCCCTTCTCAGCAAGCTAACCTGAACTTTTGAAATAAATTTTCTTTTTACAATCTGTGCATAAAATTCCAACATTAATACAAATGCAGACAAGGAAATTAATAACAAATAAAGAATAAAGACGGTGTGGATCGAATCACTTAATTTAATTGGCTGAACGGGAAGCTTTCTAGATCTCATAACTGCCGTTCCTTTTCTTCTCAAAAGCATGGTAGTGTACTGATCAAAATAATTCAGTTTAGAAATGATTCCTGATTCAAAAAATCCTTTCAGTAACTTTGGAATTTTGGAGCTCTTGTGGTACGTGTAGATCCAACTTCCGCTCCATGTTAGATTAATTAAAATTCTGCTTAATCTTATAGAATTTAATGCGGTCGTGGGTTATCTTCAAATAAGAAATTTCCGTGTCAATTGCCTCTTTTGAAACGAAATATACTGATTTTTCACATTTGATTAGTTCTTTTTCAATTGCAGCTTCTCTTTCAAGAGCCACTCCATCCGAAG
>Ga0194135_10001863_pt1 | contig 12708 bp, 13 predicted proteins | sample LitLau_LLRF_2013_FD_134024 | JGI IMG/M metagenome (GOLD analysis project Ga0194135, IMG submission 134024) | Freshwater sediment microbial communities in response to fracking from North America - Little Laurel Run_MetaG_LLRF_2013 (version 2) | ecosystem: Environmental > Aquatic > Freshwater >... | reverse complement strand
TGCACAAAACGAATATGAATAAATATTTTAGTAAAAGGATAGGAATAAAAGAAATGAACAAAAAGAACAACCGGGTTTTACAACCTTTCCGCTGCCTTTGATCTGGATTTATAAGAGAGATATTTCTTGGCCGGTTTAGCTTCTTCCGATTTACTCAATCCAGACTTCTGAGAAACAATCAGGCGTTGTCCGGGAACGATGGTACTCCCCTTCAGCTTGTTCCAGACCTTCAGGTCCTGAACCTCTACATTGTATTCATCGGCTATAGTGTTGAGGTTTTGTCCGGCAGTAACCTTGTGGTATTTAACAGCATGGCGCGTTTCGGCAATCTCTCTTTGCTTCTTATGCAATCTTCTGTCATCATTTGAGGCTAATATAACTCTCGTGCTTGTTTCGACAGTATGATTATTCAGCACCTCGTATATATTGGCAAAGTTTGCCAGGCTGACTTTAGGAATGATAATTCTCTTTGGCTGATCTTCTGATCCGTTAACAATTTTCTTCTTGTATGAAGGATTCAATGTGCACAGATCAGTTTCTTCCATCGCCAGTGCTTCGGCCAGTTCGGTCAGGGATACAAACCTGCTCACCTGGATAGTATCTGTTTTGATTGCGAATAATGATTTCTGAGCCTTGATCTGATGTTTCTCCGGACAGTTCATTACATAAATTGCCGCAATAAAGGCAGGTACATAATTTCTGGTTTCCAAAGGTAAAAACGGTCTGATCGCCCAGAAATTCCGGGAATGCGCCTTTGCAATAGCCTTGTTTACGTTTCCTGTTCCGCAGTTGTAGGCTGCAATTGCCAGCAACCAGTCTCCCAATTCTTTATAGGCATCTTTAAAATAGGCCGCAGCCGCATAACTTGCCTGGATCGGATCTTTCCGTTCATCGACAAAATTATCCATATTCAGTCCGTATCCTTTAGCAGTAGAAAACATGAACTGCCATAATCCTGTCGCTCCAACTCTGGAAATCGCATGCGAATTCATGGATGACTCTATAATTGGTAAAAACTTAAGCTCCATCGGAACATTATAAGCTTTTAATGCATTTTCAAAAATCGGGAAATAATATTCTGACAGGCCGAGCATTTTACCCATCATATCTTTTCTGCTGCTGTAAACATCAATATAACGTTGTACAGCTTCATTATAATTAAGCGGGATGTCTCTTTGAATAGAGTCCAGGCGCTTTTTATAAGCAAAGTTATAATTGTAAAACAGAGGGTTCTCTATGACCTGGGGTACTGCTGTAGTATCACCGGTAAAAGTAGTGGAAAGAAAGCTGATCGGAGAAATGGAATCCAGCTTGTTAATTTTTTGCTGTGCGCGGCTGGTCAGTGCTGCGAGAGTAAATACACAAAATGAGAGGATAAGTACATTTCTTTTCATAGGCTGTTCTTGCAATCTGCAATGAAAATGGTTGGTTTATGATTTAGGTTTTACCAAGTTAGCAAAACTTTCCGAAAAGGAAAGTAAAGTTCCTTCTTCGAAGTGCCTGGCCATCAATTGCATACTTAACGGTAAACCTAACTTATTATTGCCCAGGGGAACCGCTATTGCTGGTACACCTGTCAACGAAGCCAGGACAGTAAAGATATCAGCCATATACATGACCAGAGGATCCTGCATGTTCTCGCCGATCTTAAATGCAGGTGTAGGTGACACCGGAGTCAGGATCAGATCAAAATCTGTAAGCAAAGCTTCGATTTTAGTTCTGATCATACGTCTTACCCGCTGTGCTTTTTGGTAATAGGCATCGTAATACCCCGCACTCAATACAAATGTGCCCAGTAAAATCCGTCTTTTGACTTCGTCACCAAAACCTTCAGCCCTGGATTTTTTGTATAAACTATTGAGGTTCTCTGCCTCCATGCTGCGGTGTCCATAATGCACTCCATCATATCTGGAAAGATTGGAAGAAGCTTCTGCAGCAGTTAACACGTAATAGGCAGGAACCAGATAATCGAGTAAATCGAAAGAAACGTATTCGATAGTATGTCCCTGTTTTTTAAACTGCCCGATGGCCTCCAGAATGGACTGCTTAATCTCGGGATCAAGTGCTTCACTTTCCAGAGTTTCTTTCAGTACAGCAATTTTTTTGGGTGATGTGTGGTCTATGGAAGACAGATAATCAGGAACGGGCAGGCGGGATACCGTACTGTCGTTTTCATCTGCACCAGCGAGTACTTCCAGTAATAATGCGGCATCGCTGACTGACGAAGTAATTGTACCGACCTGATCAAAAGAGGAAGCGTAGGCAATGACGCCATATCTGGAAATACGGCCATAAGTTGGTTTTAATCCGAAACAGCCACAAAATGCAGCAGGTTGTCTGACCGAACCACCAGTATCAGTACCCAGCGCAGCTAAACATAAATCAGCCTGTACTGCAACTGCCGATCCACCTGATGACCCTCCGGCTACCCTTTCGGTATCGGCAGCATTTCTTACCGGGCCATAAAAGGATGTTTCATTGGAGCCACCCATCGCAAATTCATCACAGTTTAACCTGCCGATAATAATCGCGTCTTCAAGGATTAAACGTTCTACGACAGTAGCAGAATAGGGAGAGATAAACCCTTCCAGCATTTTTGAAGAAGCAGTAGTAGTATGATCTTTATAAAGAATATTATCCTTGATACCAATCACCATACCTGCCAGTTTACCAGCAGTTCCGTCAGCTATCTTCTGCTGAATCAAAACTGCTTGTTTTTTAGCAGAAACAGTAAACACCTCATTGAATGCATTGAGGTGTTGTTGTTTTTCTATTTGTGTAAAGTAATAAGCGAGTAAGTCAGAAAGATCAAGCTTTTTTTGCGCAATAAGTGCTTGTATCTCTGATAAAGAGTTATACTTCTTCAATTAAAGGAAAGGAATTAAAGGGTTAGAAATTCAAAAAATAAATCTATGATTTATGTGAGTTATCAGGATCATTATCAGTTCCGTCTTTACCTTCTTTGAATTCTTTTACGCCTTTACCCAGACCACGCATTAGTTCAGGAATTTTTTTACCACCAAAAAGCAGTAAAACTACGACTAAAATAACAAGGATTTCCGGGGTACCGAGTGCTGCTAATAGGGTTGTATTCAACATGATTATTGATTTAGATTTTGTTTTTGTCTGATTCTGATGGTGTCACCGTTGGTGCTGAAGGATCAATATGTACAGAAGCACTTTCTTCTTTTGATAAGATTACTGGTTCTTTAGCTTCAGTTGACTTGATTTCATCATCGATATCCATCGAATTTATATTACGGTGAATTTCTCTCTTCACCCCTTCTGAGGCATCTTTAAAATCTCTTATCCCTTTTCCAAGACCTCTCGCTAATTCAGGCAGTTTTTTACCCCCGAATAACAACAGTACTACAGCCAGGATAAGCATGATTTCACTGCCTCCCATGTTTAAAAATTCTAATACTACTCCAGTATACATATCAATTTAATTATAATATTAACAAATATAAACATTTTCATTAGTATATATTTGTTTTTCAACGGTTATGAAACTATCATGATTGTATTTTAATCGTGATGATGACGTCCGTACTACTTTGCAATCCAGGACTCAGGATTCAGTTTTGACTGCCCCCTCATAATCTCAAAATGCAGCAGAGCTCCATCGGATGTCGTCGCAACTGTACCAATACTCTGACGGGTCTCTACTTTCTCTCCTTTCGACACACTGGAAGATTTCAGATTCTGATAAATCGTGAAATAATCACCATGGCGGATAGCCACCACATAGATACCTTGTATAATTCTGACAAATAAAACTTCACCTCCAAATACTGCGCGTACCGTTGCACCATCGCTGGTGAGGATATTCACCCCATCATTGGTATAGCCAGCCTGCCCTTCGGTATGTCTTCCAAAACCTTCGGTAATGGAGCCTGTCGCCACCGGCCATGGTAAACGGCCTCTGTTATTTTCAAATCCTGCAGATAATCTGGCTGCCTCAGGTGTTGAAGTCAGATAGTTACTATTTGTTTTTGCTTTTTCAACCGGCGCTGGTTTACTTTCAGCTCTGGCTTTTGCGGCAGCAATCCGGGCTTCTTCTTCTGCCTTTTTACGGGCCAGTGCAATTTCACGGTTAATCGCATTTCTGATCTCCCTATCTATAGCTGCCTGTTGTTTTTTCCTTTTAGCAATATCATGACTGAATTGTTTCTCCTGTTTACTGAATTTATTCAGCACCGAAGCCTGCTCAGTTTTATTTTTGGCCAGCTTGCTTTGTTCATTCTCCTGCTCACGCAATAAACTGCTTTTCGCCTTTAGGCTTTTATCGAGAACTACAATTTTATAGTTGAGGTTCTTCTCTGTCCCTTTAATATAATCAGCCTGCTTTTTACGGTACTGGCCAAATTGCTGTAAATATTTTATCCTTTTATAAGCCTGGTTAAAATCGCGCGCCGCAAAAATAAACATCATCTTATCGTATGAATTTTTATTGCGCTGCGCAAACCTGATCATGCCGGCATATTCTTTTTTAAGCTGTGCCAGCTGACCCTGCAATGAATGTACGGTATTTGTGTTTTCGTGGATTTCATTATCCAGATTTTTTATTTCTGAATTGATTACAGTAATCTTACTCTGCATCAACGAGATCTTTGTATTCAGAGCACGTATTTCACTCAAAGTAAGCTTTTTACTCTTAGCGGCTTTGTTCAGGTTTTTCTGTAAAAGTTCAATCTCACGCTGGATGGCTTCCTTCTTCCGCTTTAACTGCGCACTGCTCTGGGCAAAGCCAGTTGACGCAAACGTGATAAACAAAAGAAACAAAAGTAATTTGTGTAGCTTCATTGCATCAAAAGTATAAAAAAATTTAGTTTATTATCTCAAACCTTTTGGGAAGAGTAAATGGAAAATCAAGTTGAACGTTACGTTCTATTTTTGAAAAATCAAATGCCAGATTCGTTTTCTTAGTTCCAGACATGGAATTGATTTTCATCACCGAAGGAAATAGTGCATCAGTTACCTGCTGATAATCTGAATAAACAACCTTCAGCGATTTCCCTGCTTTCACCTCATTCATATTCAGTTCGGCTGTCTTCAGTAAAGTATTGAACAATACCCTGAATGCCAGTTCTCCCTGCACTCCTTTAGCCGTAAATATGCCTGAATCTGCATCGAGCGTAGCCTGGTCATTGGTAAATTCTGCAATTGTATTTCCTGACAGAATAGATTGCAACATTTTAAAGGTTACCTGTTTGCTGGTAAAACTATTCAGGTAATTAAAGGGTTTCTTCACCCCAACAGATTGTAAATTATTACGTAAAAAGACGCTATCCGGGGTAATCAGTGCTCTGGCGACTTCAATCCCGGCTATAGCAGTTACACTGGCCCAGATTTTCTGATCTTTCTGAATCCGGATAGTCATGTTCACATTATTTACATTTCCATTGATATCGAGACTGACTTTCCCTTTCATGGACAAGGTATTAAATGGAATATCTTTAGCCCGGAGCATCACTAAATTCTCTGTCTTCCTGGCATTGCTCACAGATACTGCAGTCAGGTCAGGTGTCTTCACTATTGCTTTTTTAGTTTTACAGGCCATTACTGTACTCAACAGTAACAGCACCATCAGACTATTTCGTGAAATATTTTTTTTCATCTATTTTTCGTTTTAACAGCATGGATTCATTCCCAGCATCCCTTGATTTTTTCCATTGAATCAAAGCCTCATCCAATGCCCCGCCCTTGAATAAAATATCACCGTAGTGCTCCAGGTAGATATTATTTCCAGCCTCAGTATTTTGTAATGCTTTTTCGATCCATAAGCGGGCAAGATCGAACTGTCCCATTTTAAATAAGACCAGTGCATAAGTATCTGCAATGGAAGCATCTCCAGGCAAAGCTTTGGCTGCCACAGCAATCAGTGCCACCGCCTTTTTCAGGCTTTCATTTCTTAACGCAAGGTAGTACGCATAATTGTTCATAATGAGAAAATTCTGCGGATCAAGCTGTACAGCATGTTCAAAGGCGTCATCAGCAGCAGCAGTTTTTCCCTCGTCTATCAGTATTTCTGCCTGAAGGGCAAAAATCAATGCCTGCAATTCTTTATTCTCCCCGTCCAGTGTCAAGGCAGATTGTATATGTTCAAGCGCTTCTTGATTCCGGTTTTCCCGGTGCAGGGCGAAAGCCATGTAATAGTAGAGAATGGCTTGATTGGGATATACGGAAAGAGCGTCTTCTCCAATTCTGATCATCTGCTGATATTGCCCCATCAGGATAGATATGTTGAGTACTTTCTCCCAGACACCATAAAGCTGATCAGTGAGTTTCAGCGCCTTTTTATAATTGGCAAGAGCAGCCGGCAAATTCCCTGTTTCATATAATACATCTCCATAAAGTGCAAGAAAAAGCGGATCGTCCTGATGTGTACCGGCAATATTTTCCAGGACTCTTGAGGCAGCCGAATATTTTTTCTGGGAAAGATACAGGGTGGCTACTCCCATGGCTTCGCCGGCATTGACAGGCGAAACGGTCTCCCTGGCTGACGGTCCTTCAGTAATCCTCCTGCGTGCATTATCGAGCGATTCTGAAGGTCCGAATTTCTTTTCGAGTAAAGTATAAGCAGCAAGGGCCTCTTCTTTTTTACCTGATATCGCAATTGCATTGGCCCGGTCAAACTGATAACTCTGCTGATTCGGAGCTAACTGGATCAACTGATCAAATACAGGAATTAAGCTGACCATATTACCCGTTGTTTTATAGACTTCAGCTAATAATTTCCAATACCAGATATTATTCCGGTCAATTGCAACTGCTGTCCTGATCGCCGTTTCAGCTTCAGCCATATTATTCTGTCTGAAACTTAACAAAGCAATCTCATACCATGCCGGAGCATTCCTGGCATCCAGAACGGTAATTTTACTGAAATTTTCCTTACTCCGCTGATAGTCTTCTTTGAGCTTATCACTGAGCCCGGCAAAGAAAAGTTGTTTAATGCGTATGCTGTCACCGGCAGAAACGGGTAGCTGCTGGGCAGCAGATGTCAGCCCCTGGATAAGTATACTGCATAAAACAACTATCCTCTTCATTATTAATTAACTATTTGCCTGTATGACCGTAACCACCTTCGCCACGTGCGGTATCACTTAATTCTTCCGCATTTTCCCAGGTAATGGTTTCATGTTTTGAAATCACCATCTGTGCAATCCTGTCTCCGTTATTCACCACAAAGTCGGTATCTGAAAGATTGATCAGTAATACTTTAATCTCTCCGCGGTAATCCGCATCAATCGTACCCGGAGAATTTACAATACTGATCCCGTGTTTATAGGCAAGACCACTACGGGGGCGGATCTGTGCCTCATACCCAACCGGTAACTCAATATGTAAACCTGTTGGCACTAATATACGCTGCATAGGTTTGATTACAATCTCTTCAGTTACAAATGCTCTCATGTCCATACCCGCCGCATGAGCTGTTTCGTACTGAGGCAATGCCAATCCTGATTTGTTGATAATATTAATCTTCATTTTATTCTGTATTTGTTATTATTTTCCTCTTGCTAAAAGCACTTTTACTTCATCTTTTTCTATGTAAGCTATCCCTGCAAAGAATAGCAGCAATAACAGGTTTCCGATATAAATATTTCTGTTAAACACCCAGAAAGACAGGATAACCAGGACTACTGAGGTAATCAGGTAACCTGCAATCCGCTTCAGTTTATAAGGAATCGGATAATATTTCTGTCCCAACACATAGGAGATAACCATCATGACAAAATAGGCCAGCATAGATACCCATGCTGAGCCCATGTAGCTATATTTTGGAATCAGCACAAAATTAAGGACAATAGTCAGAATCGCACCTACCAATGAAATATAAAGACCAAACCTGGTCTGATCAGACAATCTGTACCAGATAGACAGGTTCATATAGATCCCCAGACATACATAACCGAATAATAAATAAGGTACTGCTGGTAATCCTGACCAGTACTGGGCAAGATGGGCTTTATCTCTGCTGATAAAGTATTTCAGAATTTCGATGTTAGCAACCAGTGCAACAAACAGCAGGGAAAGAGCAATCACAAAATAATGCAGGATTGTTGCATAGGTTTTCCGCGCATTTTCATTTTTTGCATGACTGAAAAAGAAGGGTTCTGCCCCAAGTCTGAAAGCAGTGATAAAAATACTTAAAAACATTGCAATCTTACAGACTGCACCATATATCCCTACGTCAATATCGGCAACAGATTCAGGAAGTAATTTGCTCAGTACAATCTTATCCAGATTCTCGTTGATAATGAAAGATAAATTTGCAACCAGTATAGGCCAGCTGTAAGAAATCATCTTCAAGAACAAATCTTTATCAAACCTGAATCTGATTTGTAAAAACTCGGGTAACAATACCAGAAAAGTTAGTACGCTTGCGGCAAGATTGGAAATAAAAACATAGCCCACCCACTGATAACGATACCAGCTTTCAAACCAGCCGGACATCGGCCAGTGATGTTTAATCACTGCGGGAATAATATAAATGAAAATAAGATTAAGCCCTACAAAACTTCCAATGTTCAGAAATTTGACCACGCTGTATCTGAACGCCTTATTGTCCGCTCTTATTTTTGCGAAAGGGATTACACAAATGGCATCCACGAATAAAATTCCGACAAAATACTTCACATATTTCTGATAATCTGCCGCCTGTCCCATGTCGCCATTGCTAATCCATGCAGCAATTGAATCTGAGAAAACTGAACCCGTAATCAAAAATAAACCGGCTATAAAAGCTATGCAGATAAAGGAGTTATTATATACTGCATCTTTTTTGTCCTCGTATTTATTCAGATATCTGAAATAAGTACTTTCCATACCAAATGCAAGTACTGCATTAATCAATGAAGCATAGCTGAACAGTTTGGTTAATATACCAAATGTACCTGGCAAATAAGCCCTGACATAAATCGGGGTTAAGATAAAATTGAGTAGTCTGGATAATATGGTACTTACCCCATATACCGCAGTCTGACCTAAAAATTTTTTTAAAACTGACACTTGATCTGGTTAAACGGATAATAAAGGGAACTTATTTCTTGATGATTTCAAAATTACGATAGTTTTTCAGCTCACCGGGTGTGATGTCAACGTTTTCAATCTTCGCACGGTCTGGTCCTTCATTGCACCATTCTACAAAAACATCCAACAGGGTATCATCCCCTTCGGCTTCAATATATAAACTGCCATCTTTTTCATTTTTGATGATTCCGCGGACACCCATCTGATCGGCTACAACTTTTGTGGTATACCTGAACCCTACTCCCTGTACTTTTCCTGTTACTCTGATTATGATTTGCTTCATTTTTATGCTCTATTTTTAATAATTGAACTGGCAGATCCTGCTTTTTGCTGTTAAAAATCCATTCCAGATCTCTTTCAGAATTACTCCGGCTGGTCTGACTTCTTTCAGTAATGCAGAAACCTGACCGATTTCAAGTTCTCCTTCTTCTAAATTACCTTCAAACATACCTAATTTTGCTCTTGCACGCCCCAACAAGCGTTGTAATGTTTCTGCATCGGCACCTTCGGCTTCTGCAGCAGCAATCGCGGATTCGAATGAGTTTTTCAATAACCTTACCGGAACTAGTTTTTGCATACGCAGCTTAGTATCACCTTCTCCCGCGCTGATGATTTTCTGTTTGAAAGATGGGTGTGCCGAGGATTCTTCTGCAACGGCAAAGGCAGAACCTACCTGAACACCTTCGGCACCCAATGCCATCGCTGCCAGCATACTGCGCCCTGAAGAAATCCCTCCTGCTGCAATCACCGGTATTTTCACCGCATCTGCAATCATTGGGATCAGACAGAGCGTTGTAGTTTCTTCTCTTCCATTGTGCCCTCCGGCTTCAAAACCCTCTGCCACCAGGGCGTCTGCTCCACAGGCTTCTGCCTTCAGGGCAAATTTTGTGTTAGCTACTACATGAACGACAGTTATTCCGTTTTCTTTAAGAAAACCTGTCCATGTTGCGGGATTACCAGCCGAAGTGAACACGATCTTCACTCCTTCGGACACCAGGATCTGCATAATCTCTTCCACATTGGGATAAAGCAGGGGTACATTCACTGCAAATGGTTTTGATGTCGCTTGCTTAATTTTCTGAATATGCACTCTCAATACCTCTGGATACATAGAACCTGCACCTATAATTCCCAGTCCACCGGCGGAAGAGACTGCTGCTGCCAGCCGCCAGCCGCTGCACCAGATCATCCCAGCCTGGATAATGGGATACTGAATATTAAATAAACGTGTGATACGATCTGACATATATTATCATTTTATATGATGCGCTGAATTTGGGTCTGCGGAGTGATGCGCCCATTTTCCAGCTGCTGAATTAAATTTATTCCTGGTTTCTTTCCTTTCTCAAGGGTCCCCAGCAGCGCCTGCATCCCTAAAAAAACTGCACCATTAAGTGTTGCCCAGTTTAAAAGTTCATCAAAAGTTATATGGGTATGCATTTGCAATGTTCTCATTTCTGCAAGAATACTCAGCTGATGATTACTTGCCAGACTGTCTGTGCCTAATGTAATAGTCACTCCGGCATCTCTCAGCATTTCGACATCGGGTAATCTGTTTTCAATATAGAGATTGGCATTCGGACATAAACACCAGAACAAATTAGGATGGGTACTTTTTGCAAATTGAATATCTGCCTCGCTTGTAAATGTATTATGTACCAGCAATGTATTTGTCTGACCGCTCAGGGAAGGCAGATAACTCTGTAAAGAGGTCTTACCTTTTGCCTGAAAAAAATTGATATCTAAGCCCAGGAATTCATACAATTTCAGAAAATGCCCTTTCTTCTCTTCAAAAAAGGCATTTTCAGCTTCAGTCTCCTGATTGTGTATAGAAACAATATCATCTGCCGAACCTGATGTCTGTTTAATTTCATTGAATAATTCGGTCGAAACAGAATAAGGCGCATGAGGAACAATCGTTGCCTTCAAAGGCAAAAAGGTATCTCTGGTAGCCTTTGCTTTGGCTATGATTTCGGCCGCGCGCTCCGGGTTAAAACCCATCGCCTCTACGAAAGTATGGTAATAAACCTGGCTGCTTAGCTTCACCTTTCTTGAATCAGGCTGATTAGAGATATCCCCGGTTGCCACAATACCATTCGCATACATAGCCGCATCAGCCAGCTGCATAGCGTTTTCAATCTCCGACTCTGAAGCTTGTCTCTGCTGCATAACCTGCTGTACAAAACCTGGCAAACCAGTATGTTCAGCTATTTTTCCAGCAAGGTGTGACAGCTCCAGATGACAATGTGTATTGACCAAACCTGGCACCAGCACCCCATGATAATGCCTGACAGCTGTTATAGCTAAGGCTTTTCCCTCTTCAGCAGTCCAGACATTAAGTATAGTCCCTTCTTCATTAACTTCAATTATTCCATTTTGCAAAGGTGGGCTGCTCACGGGGTAAACCCATGATGCCGACAAATATGAACTCATACTTACAAAGTACGGTTATTCTGCCCAAAGCTTAAAAAAATCAGCTCAGATATAGCCTTTTTTACGAAGGATTAACCGAAAAAATCTGTGTATTAAATAATTTTGATAGCATATATGGGTATAAATTGATTACTTTGTAAAAAGAAATACTATTATGTCTGATTCTACCACCCGATTAAATAAATACATTAGTGAAAGCGGCATGTGCTCAAGGAGAGCAGCGGACAGATACATTGAACAGGGAAATGTGTTTATTAATGGCAGAAAAGCCAAAGTCGGTGACCAGGTTTTCTTCGGTGACGTGATCACGGTAAACGGACAAACTATCGAGCCTAAAGAAGTAGAAAATACAATCTTACTGGCCTTTAACAAACCTGTTGGTGTTACAAGCACCACTGAAGCCGGTGTAAAAAGCAATATTGTTGATTATGTAAATCACAGTGAAAGAGTTTTCCCTATCGGAAGACTGGACAAAGATTCACAGGGATTGATCTTCATGACCAATAATGGCGACCTGGTTAACAAAATTCTGCGCGCGGGGAATAACCACGAAAAAGAATATCTGGTTACAGTTAACAAACCATTGACCGAGCAGTTTATTACTGGCATGGCAAAGGGTGTTCCTGTTTTAGGTGTAATGACCAAAAAATGTAAAGTCACTAAAGAAAGTCCTTTCATTTTCAAAATCACACTGATCCAGGGCTTAAACAGACAAATCAGACGCATGTGTGAGCATTTCGGTTTCGAAGTAACCAAACTGGAACGTACACGGATTATGAATGTCAATCTTAAGGGTATTCCTGTAGGTGAATGGAGAGAACTCACTCCTGAAGAGATGACGGAGATCAATAAAATGGTTGCCAAATCCAGCTCTTCTGCAGCTGCAGCTCCTAAAAGAGTTACTAAAAAAGCGCCGAAAGAAGTTTCTGATGAGGTTAATGTAACGCCCAAAAAAGCAGCGAGACCAAGACCAGCAGGTCCCTCTAAAGGAAAAGCACCACGGGCTACAGCAGCCAGAGGCGAAAAATCAGAAAAACCATCAAGAGGTTCAAAAGCAAAACCATCAGGTTCTCCTTCTTTTAAAGCAGCTTCTACAACTTCGGACTGGAATAAAAGTAATGGTCCAAGCAGAAGATCGGTAAGACCATCAAATGGAAGACCAGGTGCAGCAGGAGCTAAAACCAAAAGCCCTAAACGCTAACACCTACTGACTTTCAGCTTCTTACAAAACATTACAAG
>Ga0194135_10001862_pt1 | contig 12709 bp, 17 predicted proteins | sample LitLau_LLRF_2013_FD_134024 | JGI IMG/M metagenome (GOLD analysis project Ga0194135, IMG submission 134024) | Freshwater sediment microbial communities in response to fracking from North America - Little Laurel Run_MetaG_LLRF_2013 (version 2) | ecosystem: Environmental > Aquatic > Freshwater >... | reverse complement strand
TAGTACATTGTGTTTTGCTACGAAATTTTCAGCTCAATACTATCTATCTGTGACGCATAGGTTATGTTATAATGATAGTTCTTCAGATTTGCTACGAGGCTTAGAAAACGTTTTGGCTTGCCTAGTGTTCCGTCGGTCTGCCTTTTGATATGATTACTTCCAGCTCCGCTTTGTTTAGTTTAGTACACAGTTTACAAACAGAGAAGCAGACAGTCTTTGTTTTACGACCATACGTAATTATTGTCAGTTTACTTTTACACTGAAGTTAAGTGAGAAGTATCAAGTATCACTTGTCTGGTAGCCCTTTATCATGTAGCTATCCCGTGTTGTTTTGACAGTTTGAACTTCAGCGATATTGCGACAGTGAGTCGCCTAAGTCTATTCTGCTCTAGTAGGACCTACTCTTTTATAGTCAAGTCTAACCCGTCTAACCCGAACCCGGTGTTCATTACACAATCTTTACAGAACCACTACTACTATTGGTAATCAATCATTCTGTATACTTTAGTTAATATTATTAACTCATTTACGTCTTGTTCATTTCATTTTACATCTTTCGATCCTCCTTACAAGTTAGAAGTAAGAGCACTGAAAATGAACTCCATGTTTGACTGGGTGTATCAGCCGAAGTGGAGGACACCAAATACTTCTTACAGTTCTTACAGAGATCAGGACTCAGACTCTAGTATTACTTCTACTCCTACTTCTTCGAATTTCGAAATCCGGGGAGTATCAGCGAAGATGCCATCAAGACCCGGTAGGGCATCTGTGAAAGGAATGACGTCTCTCCTTCCCGTCATTAATGAACTGCAGAATGTGTTCCAAACTGCAGGGATGGATAGTATTGACTTACCCCAGATTGTGGTAATAGGATCCCAGGTACCTTCTTTACAGTTTTTATGCAATTTACAATTGACATTGACAGCAATTGAGATATTAACGCATGCATCTATCCATAGCCAACAAGTTACAAGTACTAATACTAACATGGAAATATTTATTCTTTTATTGTAGAGCTGTGGAAAGAGTTCCGTGTTGGAATCTGTGATGAAGAAGTCGATTTTGCCCAGAGGAACCGGTATTGTCACCCGTTGCCCCATAATTCTTCAATTGTTACATTCCGAGGAAGACGGTAAGTAAAGTAGTGCTACTCAATAATTAAATAATTTGAGAATATTTTTGTAATTGGATTATTTTTTTACGAAAGTAGAGGAATATTGTGAATTTCGAGGGAAGGACGATGGTCGAAAATCCAGATTTACGGACTTTGAAGAAGTTCGGAAAGAAATAGAAGTGAGGACTGCTTTAATTGCTGGAAAAGACAAAGGAATTTCTGTCAACCCAATTATTCTGAAAGTTTCATCTCCACACGTGATCAACTTGACACTTGTTGACTTGCCTGGGATTGTGAAGGTGAGGCTACAGTTTTATTATTATACAGAATTGTTCAGATTTGGGTTGATGGCTCTATTTATAAATGTGATTCTTTTTTGTGCATTAATCCGTGTATAAATACGATTTGTCTTTTAATTTGTTTTCTAAGAATGCCATCAGTGGCCAACCGGATGATATTGAAGCTCAGCTACAGATGTTGGTTTTGAAGTACATTGAGAATCCGCACTCAATAATTCTTGCAGTGAGTTCTGCCACCGACGACATTGTGAACTCTGAAAGCATTAAGCTCGCCAAGATGGTAGATCCTCATGGAAAACGGACGTTGGGTGTTTTGACGAAGTTGGATTTGCTAGAGAAATATACTGATGCCGATGAAGTCTTGGATGGAAAGATTATCAAAATAAAACTAGGAATGATTGGAGTGGTACTCAGATCGAAAACTGATTTGGATGAGAACAAGTCCGTTGCTGAAGCTGTGAAAGATGAAGAAAAATACCTTAATCGACACTTCTCTAAGTACCAAGGTCGAATCGGTACTACCTTCTTGAGTGAAAGACTTAATAAGCTCCTCATGAAAAATATTGCTGAAAGTCTTCCACATGTCTATGTAAGTGATTAAGTAGTATTGAACTAAGAAATACATATTTTTATTTGTATGAATATTTTGGAATGCAACAAAAAACTAACTAACATTAACTGACTTTTTTCAGGACCGAATTGCTTCTCTTCAAAAACAGACAGAATCGAATTTAAATGACTTGGGTCAAGCTATTAATGACAATTACTTAACCAAAGTTCAAACGATGGTTAGAATTGTGAACGAATTTTCCAAAAGTGTGGAAAGTTCAATCAAAAGAAACGGAACAGTGAAATCTCTTGAAGGGGAGAACTTCGCTGTGAAGATTGCAGAGATATTCGATTCTTTCGACCAAGAAATGGGAGAGCGTACGTTTTTGGAGAACCTGGATTCAAGAGTGGAAATTGGAATGAGGAACTCCACTGACATACAGCGTTATCCTTCTATGAAAGTAAGCTAAGGTGCATTAATGCATTCTGTATATATTATTAAAAATTAAAATTTCGCTATACTATTAATTCAATGAATATATTCGCATCTCAGGATGTCTTCATTAGTATCGTCCAGGAGGAGATAATGAAGATGGAAACTCCAGCAGTTTTTTTGGCACAGACCATCCATGAAGTTTTGTATGCATTGGTGAAGCTTTTGGCGAAGAATGTGAGATTTGAGTCACTCAGGAATGCAATGCAAAAGGCTGCGAAAAACTTGCTAGACGATCAATTGAAGATTACCATTAAAGCCATTACTGAACATTTGCTAATTGAAACCAACATGATTTGTACTTCGGATGCGAAATTTCGTAATATGCTGCTGGTAATTTTTTAAAAATAATATTTAAAATTGACATTGACTTGGGTTAGTATCGTACAACTGTGTTTTAGAGTGGGACTTCAGGGGTAGACAATGATATCGACGCCCAGGAAGATGTTGAAGAAGCTGAAGATGTGTGTACCTAACAAAGTTATCTAATTCGCATTATTACATTATAATTTTGTACTATATTCAGAATGCTTGCGTTTACAGGCTGGAGGCGCAAATTGGATAATTAACAATAGGAGACCACAAAGGGCCGTTTTTGGCATGTCTGTTCGTGCTCAAAGGAACGACAGTACTAGGTACATCGGGAGAGTGATTTCGACTTACTTTAAAGTTATTAAATCACGCTTTACTGACTTCGCCCCGAAGTTGGTTGTGTATCACCTTTTCGAACGCTCCGTAAATGAGATGACTCAAACTATTGTAAGCCAAGATTCGTAAAACTTATTCAAAATCTAGAATAACCATCTAATTATGACATTTACTTTATTTATAGAACAAAGCCACTGAATCCAGGGTGGAAGAAATAATGCGCGAGTCACCAGAAGTCTTACGAGAACGAGAGCAAGCATCGAGACTTCTTGAGGTTAGTTAGTGGCTTAATTTCTTACATTACCTTGTTGCTTCTGATGTCCTAATAATGCACAATGTCTTATTTTAATTGATTCGTAGAATCTCAAGCAAGCCAGACAAATCATTGACGACATACAATTCAAGACAGAGGAATGCGACTTTGCCGACTTTTAAACTATTTAAACTACCAAGAAGTAAGAAGCCTGCCGTACAGTAATGAATTTTTAATTTAACTTCTACTATGTATATTTTTATTAGACAAGTAGTAATTCAAAAAGTAAATTAAAATCAACCATCCTGGATGGAATTTCGAAAAGTGTGCTTGACCTGTGTATCCTCCTCCTGCCAGTCTTGTACTCGTAAATTGTTAGAGTTCAACTCATTATCCATTCCATCAATTAACAAAGAAAACACCTCGACATCACATTTCATTGCTATTTCATAAAGTAGAAACCACGTTGAGAAATCGAGCTTTTCGTTCACACGTCTGACCTTACGTTGGTCGAGTTTCCACGCACTCTCACAAATTAGCATATACCGAAGTCGCATACTGAGCAAGCAAGTAAGGCGATAAACCAAATTCGCCGTATCAGCAAGCCATAAAAAGATTTCAGCCATCCTGTCCAAAATTATGAAAAATTATTGATTACTTTCCTGTCGATTAACACAATAGTAGTATCGATTCTTTCGATTCGAGAAATGTCTTCGATAAATATTTTACCAAAGGATGATGAAGCCTCTAGTAAGAATGATATTCCCAGGAAGAACACACAGACTTGAACGAAAGTCTTCTCCTCCCGAAGGCCCGTACTTTGAGAAATCACAGTGCACTGTAACAGGAAACCTCTCGGCCAACTCATCAGTCCTTACTTCCAGCGATGATTTGATCAAATGGTATAAGACATTCAAACCCTCTCCAGAAAACGAAAAGTTGGAGATGAAATCCAAGCCAGTGATCGACGCGACTGTAGCCATCCATGCTACAACTTCTACAAGGAAGAACCAGTGTACATATACCGCTGAACATTTCCTATTGAACCCTTCCACAAGAAACCGTGCCATTTTGTTGACTTTTTTCGGATCAAATGATTCCACTTCCTTTTTATCCACCTCCTCTTGGTAAAAGCGATCAAGATCTTGCGTTAGTTTTTGAAGTGATCCATGGCTGTCCCCAATTACCCATATAATATACGGAGCTATCAAAATGCCCAAGTGCATCCAGAACAATGAGTTTATCCAATTGTACAGCGTATGACTCGTTTTATGCGCCCGTGTCACTAAGAAAAATTAAGTGATAATACAACATTGTGAGATTATGAACAAGAACAAAGAAACTATCATAACAATTATTATTATACACACACGAAACTATAAATTCCTCTCCTTACCCGGTTTCGTAGAATTGACACCTTCAACTATAAAGAATCGTTCAGTCCAACACAACTCATCGAAATGATTATGAAGCGCCAGCTCATATTCCGCATTGGAAAGGGCACATTTGACTTCAGGTCCCAAATCCACGGCAATCATCATTAATATTGTACATACCAAAATGTGGGCTACCAAGTCCCGTCTCAGTTTCGAATACCATCTCCCTTTCCAAACAGTAGCTGGGAAGTCTTGAAATTGCTGAAGCAGCGGCGGCACGACTGCCGAAATTTGCCTTAACTGAACCATTCTTGCCTTTCTTCTTGTTGCCTTTCTCTTGAAACTTCCAACACCAACCTACTAGTGTACCAAAGTACCAAAGGCTAAATTAGTTGTAATTATTACTAACCACTCTTGAATATTATTATTATTCGTAATTCATAGTTTATTCTTGTGTACTTACTTGCTTTGAGTTTTTGAAGCAATTGAACTGACGAAACAAGGAAACCTTGTTAAATAAACGTAAACACAAAAACTACCGAAATCGCTGGTGGTGGTGGTGGCCAAAGGGCGGTTGCTGGAATAATAATTTGAATTTTCGTACAATTCGACAGTTGCGGAGGCAACGTTAAAGTTCCCGTGTAACTCAAGGCAACGCGTCGACAGTCGACACCAAAGACTCAACACCGAAGAGCTACTTGCACTTGCTCATGAAAAGTTTCACAGGTTCCGACTGGAATTTTCAAAGTGTATTTTTGAACGCGTGAAACTCTAAACTGCTACAGATTCTATATTGTTGCCTTCAGTGCCTCTCCAGGAGTCCTTACTCCCTCCTTTTACGAAGAAGATGAATTCCCTCATCCCAGTTGTGAATGATCTGCAAAAGATATTCAAAACTACTGACACCGAAGAATGCATTAAATTGCCACAGATTGTTGTCGTTGGTTCGCAGGTAGGTCGTGCTTTCTTTGGTTTATAAGAGGGGTTGCGTATTATGCAACACAATATCAATAATTAAGGGTAGGTAGGTGATAACTATAATAATAATATAGCGGCTATATTGTAACAATGTGGGTCATCATTTACAGAGTTGTGGAAAGAGTTCAGTTTTGGAATCGCTGGTGAAGAAGTCGTTTCTTCCCAACGGAAAGGGAATTGTCACAAGATGCCCCATAATTTTGCAACTCGTTCATTCCGAAAACGGTAATATTATTCATATAATTGGGAATTTAAGCATATTTTTTATAAGATTGTACGAATAATTCTAAGAATGGCTAAATGTAATACATATTTGTCTTTGTAGGGGAAGAGTACTGCGAATTCAACGAGGGGATGAGATACACAAATTTTGATAGAGTACGGGAAGAACTAGAACGGCAGACGGAGAAGATGGCTGGGAACAACAAAGGAATATCTATGATGCCGATCATTATGAAAGTTCTGTCCCCTCACGTTGTCAATCTGACACTTGTAGACTTACCAGGAATTGTGAAGGTAAGTATTAGAGTTTTTAGTTTAGACTTTTGTCTCATGTAAAACGATAAAGCAGCTTTAATTTATTGATGTATTTATCCTTTAGAATCCAGTTGGGGATCAGCCAGAAGATATAGAAGACCAAGTGAGAACGATGATCATGCAGTACATCAGCAATCCCTTGGCGATAATCCTTGCTGTAAGCTCTGCTACAGATGACATAGCGAACTCGGAGAGCATAAAGCTGGCGAAGATAGTGGATCCCATTGGAGAACGGACTTTGGGAGTTCTCACTAAACTGGATCTCTTGGAAAAACCAAGTGATGCTGATCCAGTGTTGAGTGGAAGCATCATCAAGATCCAGCTAGGGATGCTCGGAGTCATAAATAAGCCTACTGTAGATGGAGATATTGAATCTGCTTTCCAATTCGAAACGATGCATTTTAGAAACCATTTTTCGAAGTACGGGGAATGCATTGGCTCGAAATATCTCGCCACAACACTGAACAATATGCTGAAGAGCCATATCGGGAAGTGTCTCCCTGAACTTCGGGTATTTGTATAATAATAAGTTTTTAAATATCAATTAACTTATAAGTTCAAGGTACTTATATTATGTTTCATGCCTGTTGTAGACAAAGCTGTCTGAAAAAATTGAAGAAACAGAAAAGCAATTGGAAGAGTTGGGAAATGACATAACCGAAAACCCAGAGGCTATGACTCACTTGATGATCAAGAAAAGCCAGGAATATTTGGCGAATATTAAGAGGTCGATTGATGATAGAAGACAAGAGACACAGTCACAAGTGTATGCTTGCTTTCAGCAGCTTAAAAAAGAATTGGACAATAGTCCGTTATTTCTGAAAGACATTACTACAAAAGTGAATACGCTTTTGAAACAATCGGTCAACATTGAAGGCTTCACATCCATCGAGGTTAACACAATACATTTTGTGTAGAATTAAGGTTACATAGAATGTGTAAATAATAACTTGAACTTTACTTTACTTACTTTGTGACAGCATGTATTCAAATCGCTGATCAATGAAGAGGTTATGCTGCTTGAAGAACCAGCAATACAATGTGCGAAGAAGGTGTACGACATTTTTTATCGGTTAGCTGAAAAGGCTCTTGTCGACAAACAGTATGAAGACTTCAACTGTTTGATTTGTCAATGTGCAAGAAATGTTCTGGCTGCGGAGTTAAAGGAGACCATAAGTGACATTCAGAAGTTCTTGGAGATTCAGACGTGCATGATCTACACGACAGATGAAGAATTCAGATATTTACTGGTAATTTAATGTTTTGTTGATTATTCGTGAATATTGATACTGATAAAAACAATTTAAGTATATACTATAGACTATAGCTTCATTGCCACGTTTTTAACTACAGATGGAGAATGAACTGGAAGACCCAATAAGCTCCGATGACAGTGAAGAAGATAATTTACTAGCCACAGCTGCAAATCTTAAGCGATATGTTCAGAAGAATTCTGTAATGTCACCTGCCGATAAGAAAGTGACACGAGCTCGCTCCGCTCGTGGCGATGGGAATTCCGGCTGCAGCTCCTCAAATGGAAAGGGCATTGGAATGAGAACTTCATTTCCTCTGGCTGGTTCTGGAAATGATGAGTCGTTTTTTGGACAGTGCCGATATGTCGAGCTTATTACACGACTTTACTTCGATATTGTGAAGACCCGGGTGACAGAACATGTCCCACAATGCATTTGGCATAGGCTTCACAAAAGCTTCATTCATCAAACGGACAAAGAAATAGTAAGGGATGTAGCGTAAAGACACAAAGGGCATTTTCTGCACTGAAATTAATACTCTTAATAATTTCTAGCAAAATGCAACTCTTGGAAAGGCCGAAGAACTTATCAAAGATTCCTTCGCAGTCACTCAAAAGAGGAAGAAAGCCAAGCAATCACTGCAGGTAACATCAACTATGATAACCATTAATTTAATGGTTGATTTGAAAGTTTTAATTTATGTGAATTTGTTGTAGAATCTTCAAGAGGCATGGAGTAAAATCGCCAGAATCCAACAAACCCAATCATAAACCTTTAAAAAATACAACCTCAGCAACTACCTCTACAGTTAAACAATGTACCGTACAATACTGTCTGTAATTATACAGATAAGATAAATAGGATTGGATGAAGGTTACTAAAAACCAGAAACGAACTTCCATTTATAGTATAACATGTTGAAAATGTCTATAATACAATTATGCTGTAACTTACCAACTATTGTACTGATTCTGATATTCTATGATTTATGTTATCATTTCTTTATCGCTCCTTGGTGCAAAGGGTAGGACTTAAACACTTGCAGGCATATCTTTCAAACATGAGTAATAACTATGCAAAAGAACACTTATTGTCTTCAACACAATTACCATACGAAGAGTACATGCATGCGACTGGACTAGACTGGTTTCCAGTTCTTATTGTAAGCATCACAGCCTGGAGCTACATGAAATCTGGTTAGAAGGCAAAGTTACAAAACACTTTTAGTCGCAGTAGCTCTTTGCACTTGTATTCCAGCATGCTGGAGTTTGTCCACAAACATTTTGATTCATTTTAATTGGTTAACAATAACTAGTAAGCTTATTTTACCCAGATATCAGTCACATTCTTTGTTAACACGTTCTGATTTGATTCTTTAAGTGCTATGACCAGACATTAACTAACTGTAGGATATTTCAATTTGACAATTTATCTACAATTGTGCTTAAGGATTGTAAAGTTTTAAAAGTTATTTTAAAATGTTTCACTATAAGAGAATCTCTGTAACTGATCTCACCTTGATTGTATTGTGTGTCCTTTCCTTTGGGAGTTCAGGTATATAATCAAATATAAAATGCTACAATATTTGTAACGAATACTCAATCTTATAAATTGATATTGTTTAGCAGAAACTATTTTGTGTTCTCTGGTTTACAGGTTCATCTCAAGAGACTTACGATGAAGACTCAGTCACTTGGGGACTTCTTGATACTACTAGAACCAAGACATGTGTAATGCTATCTGGATTCTTTGAGTTGGCTGTGCCTTACGTGACTATCTTTGATACGGTATTTTGTTATGTATACGTTGTGAAATGAGGGATTATTAGAGAGAAAGAAGCTAATGATTTATTATTGATTGACTATTTGGTATTTTTAGCGTGCAATTGCGTCTATCAGAGTCCCTAAGAATGCAAATGTTTCCGGATCCTGTGAATTTGGAGGCGATAAGAATGTGCAAGAAATCACATTGGCTTGGTCTCCAAAGGATCATCCTGAACTCGGATTAACACATAATTTAACATTCATGTTTGTTCGACGAGGAATGGTAGATGACCAGTCGTATGTCTTGGAACCGTATTATGAGCTTTACACATTGGAGGCCTTCATTCGGCCTAATCAGCATGACTTTCCCAACATAATTGATGAAGGTTAGTTTCTCATGCTATCGGCTATCATTAAACTAAATCTACTAGTATGTATAATAATGCCTGTAAAAATGGTAGGCCAGCCGTATGTTATGATCGCTTCAAATTTGGGTCTCATGAGTGCCCCAGTTTCTTTGTCGTACACGTGCAAGTCGACTCAAGTTATCGAATTTGATGATGGGACAAATTCCATAACAGTTGCTTACAGCCGTGCAGAAGCATTCCACACAGAACTGGCTCTTGGAGATGGACGGGACTTCGGACCAAGTAATTACGAACTCGTTTGTAAACATTTTTTGCCAGTTTCCAACATCTACACCTCTGACAACTCTGTTCGATTTTTTTAGAGTCATTTTGTGCTAAAGATGGGTTTGAAGTAATCCTCATGGTGGTTACATATGTGACCATCTTGGCACTCATTGGATTGGGAGTTTTCTACATTGTGGACAGGCGGTCTAAGGGCTCCTACATTTACCTGTAGTATCCAACCTTCCTGCGAACATTTCATCAATACTGATTTTATTCTGAGACTGTCTTCTTATGAAATTTAATGAATAATCCATTAACATTAATACTACTTAACACCATTACAATGAAACAAAACACAATTTTACGAATGGTAACTGCTGTATTGCAAGCGATCCACCAATGACCAGATAATAAAGAATGAAACAATTCATAAACCATTTTTGTGGGTTAAGCACCCGATTTTTTTTATTTTCAGTTTTTTGAAAAAGATAGAATACAAAACAAATGCCGAAACGATTCTACATTGTGATAGTGAGAAAATAGTCATAAACGTCAATTTGTAATATCTATATCCAATAGGAGTACATAAACACAAGAGTTGAAGCTACTTCTGAAAAACCAATCATATAACAGGAATCTTGGTAGACGTGAACAAGTGATTTATAAAGTATAAATAAAATTCCAGATATTAATATAGGGCAGAGTCATAGTGTATAGAAATGCATGTAAACTGAGTGATTGAGTCACTACCAACCAGAAAAATCCGTGTTTAAGTTGTACACATCACAAGACTGATAGGACTTACAAAGACTCGGTTTACATCTTAAGTTCTGCTATCTCTACAAATCTGCAAGTTTCACCTGACATTTTCCCTTGAGTACAGATTTTAGTATATTATGGCTAACTTAAAACGTGTAATTCTAAACTTCTAACTATTTCGGAACAAAATGCTGTCGTGCTGTATAATCTTTTGCTTATTTATGCTAATTATTTTCGCCTATTTCGTCCCACTACACGTGAGACTGGTATACTACTTCTCACAACAGTCGAAGTTGTGCTCGATCCCTTTAAAATTGGCAAAGAAGACGCCTTCTTAGCATTGATGACTTCCCTAAGTAGCTGCTTCACCATAAGGATTTGACGATGGAGATCATCCTTTGATTTTTGCAAATTGTCGTGCTTTTCTTGAAGTTGGGCCTCGGTCTCAAGAGTAATAGCAACTTCCATTTTCTTCTTTTGTCGATATCGAGTGGCCGCGGTCTTGTTCTGTTCTTTCTTGCGCAGAGACTTGTCTCGGATGTACTCGATTGATCCCTTGGCTAGTCGTTTTCCGGGTTTGCGTCCCCTGCGAAGTACAACAAACGACATTATTAAACTTCGATTTGAACAAATACAGGAATAATGCAATAAATCGTGAAGGACAACTATTAAATCAGTATCCTTTTGGCAAAATCTCATGTGTGATCGTCGTTGGATTGTATCATCATTTTAAAACCCGACTATAGGGGTCAAAAAGGAAAAGAAAGTGTATAAAAAATTTACCTGCGCTCAGTTTTCCTTGGCGCGGCGGCAGGAGCAGAAACGACTGCTGGAGACTGGACTTCCTCAATATATCCAATTGATGAAGAGCTGCTGCAGCTGGAGCTGCACATTGAAGAATCATCCTGAATGGACACATAAGACTGTGCAGTAGACACATCTCCAATAAGAAGTGCGTCTAAGATCTTTTCTGCAGTATTTGCTTCTCGATCATCTTCATCTTCTACAGGGAAGCCTTCCTCAGCTAGACTTAGACTGTAAATTGAATCAGCATCAGGACTGTTAACACCTTCAAGTTCGCATTCGTCAATGATTTCCATTTCGGTGTCATTCATGGACTCGATTGGGATACCGTCAATGTCAATGTTAAGGTCTTTGAGGTCTTGCGAGGAAAGCAGAGACAAGTCGATTTCAACAGGTACTAGAGCCTCTCCGTCAATAACGGTTGTTGGAATACCACCTATGTCCAGGATGGTGTTTTCTTTGGGGAGAGATTCAAGAATTTTCTGGAACTCAGCGGTAAGTGCTGATACTGCTGCAGAGTCTGATGGAGGTAACGGCAGCTCTTCCACTGAGTTGAAATTAGCGATGGAGTGCTCTGAAAGTTGGTGCTGGGGATGAAGAGTCTTCTTGGGTGAGGCAGGTGGTGTGTACTCGATTTCGCTGAGTTCCTCAAAAAGACCAAGGTTGACAGACTCTTCTTCCCAGTTCATGCCGAAATCTGTTATTCATGAAAACAAAGATGATCATTAGACATGCTGGTTTAATTTTTATTAGTGAGTATTAATTAGTGGTTGATTCTTACCGTTCACATCAGTGCTGGATCCAAATAACTCGACATTTTTCAAGAGACTTGAAGCCATTTGAGCTCGTGAAGAGCTGATGTTGGTGGAAGGAACAAGTTCCTTCGCATGTTCTTTGCCAGTGAGGGGAGCAGGGATTCCATAACTGTAGAGAGTTGGGGAAGATGGTGGGACAGGTGAAACTGGCGGAGTTGAGAGCTTAGCAGACGAGAAGTTCTCGTACTGCCAGGAGACCAGACCGGACTCCATGGCGAATGCTGGCGGAATTGAATCGCTGTTGTTCTTCAGATGAGGATTCAATGGAGGTGATATTATTGATGACTCGCAAGGAGAAAATCGATGACGATATACTTTCTTCGTTCGAATTCGAAACGCTCTGTTGAGCGGAGATTGGATTGGTAAAAGTTGAAGACCTGCAATTCATAAAAATGTTGTAGTTCAGTTGTAAAACTTTCAAGCGAAAGTAAAGCAG
>Ga0194135_10001861_pt1 | contig 12709 bp, 6 predicted proteins | sample LitLau_LLRF_2013_FD_134024 | JGI IMG/M metagenome (GOLD analysis project Ga0194135, IMG submission 134024) | Freshwater sediment microbial communities in response to fracking from North America - Little Laurel Run_MetaG_LLRF_2013 (version 2) | ecosystem: Environmental > Aquatic > Freshwater >... | reverse complement strand
TATGCGTAATAAAGCTTGATTAGACCCCACTAAATTGATTGGTAATTGTTACACCCACTGATTAGAAACTCCTTGACCACACCCTGAAGAACTTAGAGTGAAATAGTCGAAGGATTTCGAACACACATATATACGAACTGCGGTTTTCAGCAAACTTTTCTCACAATTAGAGCCAACTTTCTCGCTCGTGTAATATCACCGGGCTATCTTTGAATTTATTACAGTTCTTATAGACCAACGACATCTTTTCGCTGCGATATTATTATGAATGTTAGCATAGTTTAAGATTAAGTTGCGATGTCTCATTAACTCTTCTTTGCGCAAAATCAATTTAGCAGCCTCATAAAGTCCTATAAAATGATGCACAAGCAATGCATGAGGTACACGCATAATATGTTGTTCACGAAGATAAATAATTCCGGTAGAATTGAATAAGTCCATTTCTCTCATCTCAATTAATCATCATGGAGTCCAAATTAACAGCGTTTGAAGCAAATGTGGGCGGTATGGAGAGTGGAAGAGTTGTTTTGTTGGAAAAAGGGAGGAATTTGATACAATTATCATAATTATCGTTATGATAATTACAAGTTCAAGGACTTCACTTACCAGCCTACCGTAGTAGTGTCTGCCTACTCGAGCCAAAAATGCGTAACGCGATAAACCATGGAGCTCAAAAAGAATAGCTATTTGCTGCACATTTATTACAACTATAAGTACATCGCACTACGAGAACTTTACGAGAACGAGACTACTACTACTTGACTGCTTTTAAACTGTAACAATACGACAGGTTAATTGCGAACCCAAAATTAATTTCATTTTAATTTATTACTTGAAACTTCATCCTCCTCCCTTCTCTTTTCCTTTCAAGCGAGTTACAGCTTTTTTACAATGAAGGGAACAATTACTCCGAAACATTTTATCCGTAATTCCTCTTGATTGCAAGTGTGTAAGCAGACATTTTTTCGTTCCCAAGACTTGTCTACAACTACTCGTTTTGTTACACATTGCTCTAAATTAATTTTAGTTCACTCAATTCTCTCTCTCTTCTAAATCTGTGTTTCAGCCTTCAAACCTGCTACTACAATGTTCTCTGTACACTACACACGAATGCAAAGTTGTAAAAGTATGTGAAATGCCTGACTGGCTCACTCTGACACAAACATGCTGAGCCAAAACTATATACAAGTGTCCTGTTTTTATCACATTAGATTTGGTTTTAGCTTTACACAAACTACGAGAAGTCATCTAGGAAAACCGTAGAAAAAGAATCGGAAGTTCAACTAAATACGACGTTTCCAGTTTATGTTGTTAATGTCATTCAGAGGACATGCGTATTATGATTTATAAGACTTACAAGGGTGTACACAGGAGATTACAGTTTATACACAAATACTAGGGAAGTATACATGCTCCATAAATAAATTTCATTTCATAAAATTCCATCAAACAAGTCTCTATCTTTCTCTCGCCCTCTTTCTTTGGATCTTCAAAGAATGAGTGAACCTCCACCACAGGTAATACATTCTAACAAGAACCTCTCAGTCATCAGCAGAAGAGAGGCAAGCCCTTTTTCTAGACCAACCACACGTCTCATATAGTTTCATCGTCTATCTGTCTTTCTAAGCACCATTATAATTTTACGCTCGAGTTATCAACTTCTGTGAGATTTTTTAATCAGCAGCAGAAGAAGGGAGGAAAAATTATTACATTTTTAAAGCGATATCTGTAAAGCGAAGAAGCAAGAGAACATTCCTGCAATAATCGGCAAAACACTTTGTTTTAAAAATCACACAATGTGTATAGGAGTATTATGTAATGCAAAGCGGATGTGGTCAAGTGGCTAATAAGCTTGTGGAGATTGTAATTTACCTCGCAAGTTATTAAACCTCATCGCTGTTATGTTTTTTGTTTAAAAATTTGTGATGAAAATCATTACACGTTGTGTGTGTAGAAGCTCGCCATTCTATCTTCACATTCTCAGCATGATCCGTCGAATAAAAGTCTAAAATGTGGTGGATGTGTGTTCGCTTGACTCCCTTTCAGTATCAAGTCACGCAATGATTTAGCTGCAAATGTAGAATTATTTCTAAAAATCATGCAGACTCTCTTCGTATTAGACGTCATTACAACTCATTGGCCTTCTTCTTATCCGTAGCAAAGCCAAAAGAGTAGGTTGCTGAAATTTTGGCCCGCTAAGTGATTAAATAGTAAAAGACACATGGAGGGGGAATGTGTGTATATTCAAGAGCATTAGCTCCATAAGAAGCACAATCAAGAGTTCATTTTCAGAGCACAATTAAGATACGTACACAACAACTGTTTGGAGAAAAATATTAATGGCTTTCGGAAAACCAAATAGGTCTGCATATAAAATCTCATATGCATCACAGTTAATCTCACAGAGCACGTACGTTGTGCGCAATTTATCTCGAACAATTATCCAAGAAGACTTCATTTCAGTTTTTATCGTAGACAATTGAGATAAAAGAGCCTAAAGTGTAAGTTTGATCGAGAAAAAATTGTGTATAGTGTGCGATTAGGCTGGATTGAGGCAGGAGATATCATTAAGATTACAATTATGATTACGTCTAATTCTTGATTATTGTTCCTGATTCATAGGAGGTCTCCACTTTTTATTATTTAATAAAGCCGGCTGGGAGTGGTCAATGTCCTCCTCCTTCTGTGACTTCAGTGTGAGTCGGTAGCTCTGCCGTTGTTATTAGATGTGGAATGCAATTTATGAAGAAGAGCTTTTACGAGCAAAAACTTCTTCATTCATTATTATACATTTCTAGAACTTGATTCTCGTCAGATAATGAATAAGACGTCAGTCGAATGATATTGATACATAAGATTTAATACAAACTTATTTTAATATTGTCAGCTGATTTTTACCCAGAATAAAATTCGTCGCAACATTTATTTGACTCTAATGAATTTAAGAGACTAAGCAAAACGATGAAAATTCAAAGCCGGGCCAACTGATCTTCGAGTATATTGCGGCACACAAAAGACAATCAACCGTTGTTAATACTGATAGCTTTGATTATACTGTATCTCCACTTACGAGAAATGGACAATTTGATTATTTAAGAGCATCAGTTAGTACACAAATATTCCTTGTGCGAAATTAGTCCCCATTTATGTTCGTGTAGTAGAAAGCTAACATGAAAGTATTTGAAAAGAGGCTCGAGGCAGAATATTGCAGCAATAAGAAGAATCTTTATTTGAATAAATAATGCTTGTAAAGTCAAAGTTAAATATAGCAGACACAGCGTTAGAGTCGAAATAATTCAGCCGGAGCTTTCTACGCGAGATGCTTAAGAGCGGAAACAGCGCGAGAGTGTTATACTCTGTAGAAGAAGAAGAAGTTACACAGAGAAATGAGAAAGATGACGTGATTTATTTGGTACCGGGATCGGCGTGGAAGTAAAAGAATTCAAAACAAGTTAAGGAGGTCATATCTCAATGAATAATATTTCCATACATACAAAGTCAGTTAGTTTCCGTGATATAGTGCTGCGGGTGTGGGAAGATGTGAAGGGAGTTTATACAGAGAATGTGTGATGCACTTAAAAGAAAAAATGGACACATTTAGAGAGGCGTTTAGATATTTGTATTGTAGGAAGGAAGGGAGGGGAGGCAGAGAGGGAGGCGAAGAAAGAGGACAGGAAGTAGAATATTTTTGTAGCGGAGAAAGTGTGGATGGTTTATGTAGCCTAAAGAGAGTAAAATTTCGTCCTGGGTTCAAATGGTGCGAGAGAAATGTGACAAAAAGAATTCTTTATGATCCGCATGTGACTTCTTTCCATGTGTAACACGGTACAGAGAGAGAGAGAGAGACAGTCAGAAAGCCCTAACTGCCGTTTGCATCCTTCCTCTCTCTCTCCTTCCTTATTTTACTTGCACGAAAGTGTGTGTATTCTGTATATGTTAGTACTAGCACTACTACTACAAGGAGAAGAAGTACGCCACCAATCTAACAAACAGACGGACCAAAATTACATCTGAGTTTGGAGAAGAAGGAATATTGCTTGTGCTTTTATGCAACACTTTGAAGGAGTTTGGACTTAGAGAGAGACAGGGAAAGTCAACAGGACGTCTGTGTTTTTTCATCCTTGCCTCAGTGTGTGTGTGTGTGTGTGCCTTTAACTCAAATAATATCTTTCGTTTCTCCAGTAAAAGTAATAATAATAGTAATAATGATAATATTTCCATTGCTTCACTTTCCCTTCTGCATTTACTTTATATGTATGGTTTCTGGAGAAGCTCTGGAGAAAATCATTTTATTGGAGAAGTAGGCAAAGAAAGAGACATTAAAGACATACCTTACCTTATACGACGAATTTTTTCACCCTCTCTCTCATAATATTCCTCCCACTTACTCTTTCTCTGTTCATTCGTGAATAACACTATTCATAAGTTATTGTGCAACTTTCTTTTGACTTATATATCTCTCCCTATTCGTATATACTTGTGTGTTTTTTCAGGAGCTTTTACTGGTGTTTATATGTACGAAACGAAAATGTCATTACACACGGAGCTTGTCGTGTACTCAAGTCTGTCTCTCTTGCTATCTCTCTATTTTACTGTTGATGCAAAGAATGTCTGGTTCAAAACTCTCTCTCTATCTCTTATTCGCTGCCTTTTGCTCATTAGTTTTTGCTTCTTTATTCTTGGCTTGTTTAATTTAATGCAAAGATGTCAACATTCTGCTGCAAAGCAAGACTAGGCAAGGTACTCAATTAAAAGCTATCAATAACTATTCTTGAATAGTGGAAGTGTGTGTGGAACTCTGCAAAAGTTTAAGTGTAGGCGTTCCTAAACTTAATTTAAAGGATTCTCGCGAATAAACACGGTAAAGTGGCAATACACCAGTAAATAAAGAGTTTTCCTTAAGTTTCAATTTCCGACCCAGAAATAGTGAAGCCACACTTGAATGAAGAATACGCAACGTCGATCAGCATTAAATGAGAAGAATGATATAGTGCAAAGCAACTTTCTCTCTCTCTGGCACACACTTGAGATTTCACCTTATGGCCAGCCAATGATGATGATGATAGTTCAGGTCTCCTTTCGCTTCTTGACCTTCGGCTATCATCTTAGATTACACTTTTATGTATTTGCTTTGATAGAATAGCTCGTGCAGCAATGATAACAACTTGAGCATCAGAGTGCAAACAAGAGAAAGCGAAGCACATTCATTAACCTCAACCTATGATGTGGTCTGGTGTCAGTAAGAATGCTTCTCTAGTCTCTTTCGATTGTTTACATTAACACGCTATTCCCAGCGACGGGGGAGGGTATGCACGTAAATGTCTACCCAGTGTGACGGTGGTGAAAGCAAGTGTCTTTTGAACAGCAGGACGTGAAAGATCCTGTCTCGAAAGAACATCAAAATCTATCCAACATTGACTTGAACTAACTTTCTCCCTTGAAAACAAACAACTCCCTCCCTTTCTCTCTCTCTCTCTCTCTCCTACAGACTTCTCTCGCTCTCTCTCTCTCTCTCTCTCTCTCTCTTGTCTATATTATTACTTCCTTCAACTTCTCCTTAATTAAACTTCTCCCGTTTCCTCTTTTCGTATAATGGTCTCTTTTATGGAAACAAATAACTTTTTCTATTTCATTGGGCACCCAATAGAAGAATAGTGGAAGAAGAGGGCAAGAGATTGACGCACTAACTCGCTTGTCTCGCTCACTTTCTTTCTCCTACTTCTTCTTACTACTACTACATGTGTACTTCTCATCTGATACTTATGTCCACAGCTTTGGTTACGATTCCAAATAGTCCCAACTCGCCTTCTAGAGATCACAAAGCCAGATATAAAATAAGGCCATGGAACCACAATGTCTGCCCTTCCACGTCTACGGATGGTGGCAATAATTCCAACCAATGCTTTCTCTCTCCCTCTCTCCTTATTGCCATTATTACCATTGCCTTCAGAGAATTCAGATGCAGCAACAGATTTTTCCCTTTGTCTCTTTTCAGTTAAATTACCTTCTTGCTTGTGCTGATAATGTGCCTCCTGATGTCAACGACAATATTCCTTTCTTGACTTTTGGAAACTCTCCAACCCAACCAGCAACGAATTGACTCACAAGAACTTAATTGAAGTGGCTTCTCGTGTGAAAAATGTGTGGCTAGAGAGGGAATCTATTTTATACCTTCTCTCTTTTATGCTGGCTTATACTCGAATTCTGATGCTCTGTTTCCTGCGGATCCTCTCAATTTAAAATGTCAAACTAATTTCAGTCCAATTCCGGTTTTATTGATATTTATACAATAAGCCAAAACAATATTGGTGCATCAATATGGATGAAAAACACTTGCACTACGTCATAGGGACTGCCTGCCGGGTCCTGCCTGGATAGAAGAATCAAAGATTGAGTTGTTCAATCACACAAATGGCTTTGTTAAACATTACCCGTGTAACAAAGGAATAATATGGAAGGGAAGTAACCTTTCTCGTTTTGTTTTGTACTGTCATTGGATGGTTTTATCGGTGTAGGGAAGAAATAATGGACCAAGTTTCCGGTCGTATATGTCAAGTGCAAGAGGGCAAGATAGACTGTCTTGATTCCTTCTTCTTGTCTTCCTAGTTTTAGGCTTACTTTCTTGTTCGTCGTCTTTGTCCTTTGGCTAATAATAATATTAACTTCCTTCGTACTTCGTGTCGTCTTCTATTTCTTTGGCTTTCTTTCCTTATTCATAAGTCGCAGCAGTGTTTCCATGTTCATGTATATATACTCACACAACGGTCTCTATATAACAGGCCCACACTGAAATTCCTCTCTAACTCGAGCAACTTAGTGGATGTCCACTGCAAACTACCAGCTCATATAAGAATGTATGTACAAGGCGATAAATCGAATAGAAAATTGCATCTTGCGTACTTGATACTTTTCCAAGAAGTACGAGAGGAGTTCAGAAGTGATGGCGATACTCTAGAACACACACACACACACGAGAAAGCTAACATCATGCTGACGATATCAAACTCATCTTGAAATGTGACCCTAACTTAACCTACACGAAGTCTCTTCAGTATCATATCTCGTGGACTTTGCTTTCTCCTCTGCAATATCTTTGGTAATATCGGTAGAATTTTTTTTGTACGGTAGTGGAGAAGTAACCTTTAATCGCTCGTCGCTCTACTCGTTGGTATACAGATCCACTACCCTTTTTATATACTTCTGAGAGTTGTTTTAAACTTAATGCATCCTCCTAATAGTAGTTAGCCTACCTTCGTTCTGTGACATTCGTCTCCGGTGAGATTTCTCAAGGAAGTATTTTTCTAATAAGGAGCTTTTAGATGAAAGTTGGTTGTGATGATGATAACATTAAGTTAGGAAAGAAAGTGCGGAGTGGGAGGATCTAAAAATCTTCAGTTAAAAGGGTTAACAGTTAACTGGACCTATCAGGGTTGTGTGGAGTAGAGAAATCTACTTTCTCCATTTGTAAAGAAAGGGGTTTTTACTGCGACTACATCTTTTGTGCCTGAGGAAAGCACAAGATTGCCATTTTAGGTGGCCAATAGCCTTAGGAAGCTTTTACTTACCGGCCGGTAAATTTTTTTTTATATCTTTCGTGAGACTACTCTATCTGTGAACGAGCACACACTATATATACAATATATATATGAACATTGAAGTGCTACCAAGCTTACGACTTCTACAATTACTGCCAGGTATATAAGTCTATGGAAGGTTAGTCTATAGATAACAATACTTCGGCTGAGACTTTCCTCTTTTTCAGTACTGCAAGCTTTTTCACTGCTGTCTTCAATGATGGTACTGGGCAGAGTTTTATACATTGTTGAAATTACTTCTACTGCTCCTTCTCCTAACTATTCTCATCTCTCTAGAGGAGTCTCGATCTTCTCCTCATGTCCAATACTTAATGTAAACTGTATATAGAGGGTCCATTAGGCCACATTAAACTAAATTCTTTCAGATACAATTACTATAATGAGCAATACCTTTGACCTGTTTGACCCGTTTGACCTCATATTCTTAGGAAATCAAATGCTTGGAATCTATGTTTAGGGATCGAAGGGTGTGCTTTGTATTTTATTGCGACCCTCCACTCCCGCCTCTTCTATAGGTCTTGAGAAAGCAAAAGATGAATGTATATATATTGTTGTGCAGATGATAATAGGTCAGACAGAAATTCAAGACTGTTTCTCCGAGAATCTGGTGACGTTTGAAACCTTCGGTGTAACTTCAAGTGTGTCATTAGTGAACAATATTTTGAGGAGTGAGGTTTCAACCTCCGGAAGTGAATGATACTTGTCACTAAAAATAATTAGGAGAGCGTAAAGCATTACACAATTCGAGATGAAAAGGGAAAGTGGACCGTGAACTAGGATTGATACATACTACAGTTGTCGTGGTGTGCAATTTATTGGGAGATGTCAACTTCAACTCATCCTGGATGCTCGATACGAGAGGAGGAAGAAGGAGAGGGATAGTAAAGTGGAAAGGTGACACTGACATGAGATGCTCGAGCTTTTGTAGTATCAAAAGTAGAGACTTTAAGGACATGTGCTATGTCTCTCCTTCTGTCTTGGTCTTCTCAACCGGGAGATCTCTAGAAGTACTTTCGTATATATATGTGCGAGGGAAATAACAGAAACGACTCTAGAAATGAAATGAGCATCGAATAATACCCCTACGGCCTACTTTGCACTAACAGACCTAAGAACATTCTGTTACTTCCTAGCTGCGCGACCTATTATTGCTGAATTGCTTCACTTTCCTCTCTCCATGCAGTGCATGGAATAACGGGACTACTGGAAATATAAGGATGCGACTTAACGAATATACATATAGAGCAAGAGAAAAGTAATGGGCTTGGATGGAAGAGAAATCATAAAGTAAAAGTGAAGTGGCTCTACTGCAGAAGAGAAATTTAATATGATTGAGCATGAGTTGATGGAATCGAAATGAAATGAAATGAGTTTACCCAACCGGAAAATTATTAGCTGATGGCTCTTACTATATTATTTCTTACGTCTTGTGTAATGCACTACACATCAGAGTCAGGATTTCACAGGCTTGCCTCACTTCTTGTACAGAAATGAATTTAGGTGTCAATGAGACAGTTAAGCAACACTGGATTTCCTAACTTGCCTCTCCTTCAGAACAGTCATCGTGACTGCTCCTGTCTACTTTTGTACATGTACACACGTAAAGACACCACGTACACTAATAGGCACAGTCCGTAGTCACCCAAAAGAATGTAATTCCAACTTCTCCACTTTCTCCTGCTTGCCATTTACTTTAAGTTACTTTTAGCTCATAACTGTTAATGGACATTGCGTGTTTGTAGTTATCTCGTCAATTTATTTCCCAAGCAATTTCATGCAGGAAATTGAGAAACATTAAAATTGACGAGTTAAATATTTTAAAAATTAGATTCTCTGCTGTGAAACGAATCTTCATGAGAAACTACTCAATTTTCAGAGTTTTTCATTTTCCCATGAAAAATCAAGCATCATTTTGGGATTAAATTACAAACGGAAATGAAAAGCCAGTTTCGATATATTTAATACAACGTTTATTTTGTTGTTATATATTTAGTTATTTACGGTTAGGTAAAATAAGAGGTCTATTTTCTAGTAAATATTTAAAATGAATAATGAGCTGCGTGCTGAAGTTTATGTGCGAATTTATGCGGCTTTATATGCTTAAATATACAAAGAAGTTCCATATAGAAATGACAAAATATGATACATAGAAATGATATATGGAAATGTCTTCATCACAGCCCACTAAAAACTGTCATTTCGTACCATTTGCATCTTCGGTTTTCATTGACTGCATTTGTAAAACTTGTCTTGATACGTAGTCAACATTTTACATCTTTCATTGAAATGACATGACACTCCAGATGGCTGTAAGACTCGAATCTCCATCAGCATTCTGAATATACATCTTCCTCACCTCAGACATCGCACACTGTTGTCGGAACTATTTATGTAATGACCAGACATGTAAGTGCGTGACACTGACTCGTAAAAATAAAGACCGAGCCTTGAAAAAATCATAGACACACGTGTCATTTTGATGAATCGAACACCACGCAGAGAGATAGAAACACATCTCTTGGTATTTAAGCAATCTCATCAAAAGTTCTGACAACTGACGAGTGAAAAGAAAGAAATGCGGCTAGGGTGAAATTAACTTGGTTCGTTTTTTGTGCTATCAAATTACATTCAGTTATTTGGAGTTCACTTTTTCAAATCTAGAGACAATGTTGAATGTGGAATGCTTCTGTTAGTAGCAATCTTTTACGAATGTTCTGAATTCTATTTTCAGACTACCGAGCGTTATATATCCGCTGAAATGACGGAAGAAGACACATCTCTAGTCTAAAGAGATGAAACATTGAAATGGAATATATACTGTGGATTCATCAATAAGAGAAGTTTCTTTCAATGAACCACACTGAAATAAAATACTACTTGATGAAAGATTGGAAAAGAAGGTTTCATGCAATTTTTGCATTGCTTTCTGCGTCTATAGATAGACCAACAGAGAAAAAGCAGCTTTGTGAGTTATATTTTAGGAAACATTAGACAGATCATGGAGAGTATACAATAATAATACGCACGCAGTTTGGCATTCAATACCCTCGTGTATTTCATGCATATGATGTGCTACTGCTTCATTTACAGTTTACTTTCTTTACAAGTAAGTTCTGCAGATGTGCAAAGTTTGATTTCAAGATACGCTTTTATAAACCATTCCATCATCATTGCGCACATCAAGGAAGCAAAAGTTTTGGACTTGTTTCATGCTACATGTTCTTGTTTTCTTGAGTTTGCGTTTCATTAAACTTTTAGATTACAAGTAAATGTTTTTTCAATAGTTGGAGCGGCTTATGAATGAGTTTACTCAGTCAAAAAAACCCCCAGTTCTTTATTGTGTAGATGTGGTTTTTAGAATCATGTACGATGTATTATTTTTTTATATACCACTCGATTTGCAGTGGTTTTTTCCTTAAATTCTGAAGAAGGTTTCCTCAGAGTTGAAATGAACAAGACTGACAAGTCCCCTGCCTTAGACAAAACTTTGGCAAAACTCTTTGCTCAAGTTTCGACACAAATCGCTCATTTAAATTGTTTATTCGTTTGCTTTCACTTGGTTTCTTATTGAGCATTTAAATCAGCCAATTTCTATTCACCTTGGATGATTCCCTCGTATGTATGTATATGGTAGCTCCAATTTCCCTTTAAATGGATCTTTGTATATCTCGCTGTTTTATGCGTATCTCTTCGCTCATACAACCGTAGAGACATTAGATCTAGACGAGGAAACAAACAACAAATAAATTCTGTTTGAAACAAGGGAGGAAACTTTGTCTTTAAATTTGTACAGTTAAAAGGACACACAACGGGAATTGAGCTTTTGTATTCTCAACTCAGCAACAAACAACTCATGTCTATATGATCAAGCAGAATAGAAATTTAGGGTGAAGAAGAATACATTTCTGTTTCAAGGAGAACGTAGAGATAGTTAAGAAATTTTATGTATTTCTTGGAGCTCATGTATCCATTTTCTTCAGTGTTTGTCCCATCCTACAAGTAAACCGAGAAAGTATAATATGAGCCTATACGTGTGTACGTACTTTTAACGCTACTTAGTTGAGCAGAGTCTACGAAATAAACTGAAATGAGACGCGAAAGTATGGAAGAATAGTCACGTCGTTAAGAGCAATGAAAGTATAAACGAGCTGAGTTAAGAGTGATAATTTCCCTTGAGCAATTCGAAACAGAAGTAAAACATAAAAGTCATATTTTTCAACCGTTGTCACCACCGTCGGGTTTTGTGTGTGTATATCGTCGTGCTAGATAGATACACGTTCGGAAGACGACTATCATTACAAATGAAGGCATGTGTGTGTTTGTTTCGACTCCTTCTTTCTTATACATATATATGTTTGCTCCCGCTAAGTTATCATTATTAAATTATGGATAATATGATATGCACGATTCAGAATGTTTATTTGATATGGTCTTGTGCTGTATACTTATTTCGTGTCCTTGTCCATCCAGTCATTTCCTTTTACTTTCAAGATATCTTTGCGGAGAATAAGTCAAGACGGGAGGGATTGATTAATCGGTGTTCCATTTCCTTCTTGGAGAGAAGAGGGAATCTGACTGAGTTACACACGTATAGATATATACAGACACAGATATATACACGATTCCCTCCAGTGCTTTCTCTCTGTAACTCACATCCACTTACCATTAGACAAAACTAATCACACAGCAATAATTAAGATTTGAGAGGAGAGCAAGTTGCAATAATATGGTATTATGATGTTGGGTGTGTGTTGTGAGAAATACTGTCTCATTAGTTCCGATGTTTCTCCGTGCCTCTGATTTGAGTTGGATATTTACTTTCAGCAAGCAGTGTTCTTGTAAAGCAGATGTACTATGTAATAATGGTTCTTCATCCATTCCCCTTGATGATACCCTATGAGAAGTTGTCAGAGGTGGATAGCTCCAGTATAATCTCATTTATTTACTTCTCCAGGCATTCTCATCGCCCGGCTACTTCTTTCTTCCTCACAAAATAGTCTTCATTTGGTGTCATCCATCTACTGCAAGTCAACTCCAGATAGTCTTCTCGAACTTTGGTTCTATACATGCCACAACAAGAGGAGAAATAAAGGAAGAAGAAATCCAGGCTAAAG
>Ga0194135_10001860_pt1 | contig 12709 bp, 7 predicted proteins | sample LitLau_LLRF_2013_FD_134024 | JGI IMG/M metagenome (GOLD analysis project Ga0194135, IMG submission 134024) | Freshwater sediment microbial communities in response to fracking from North America - Little Laurel Run_MetaG_LLRF_2013 (version 2) | ecosystem: Environmental > Aquatic > Freshwater >... | reverse complement strand
TAGGCAAGTACACAGTCACAAGTTGGAGCTTTCGGAGCCGCTCCGAACCTTGTCACATACTATACTGTTTATGGGAATAGGGTTAAGTGTATAAAGTCAGGGCTTTAATGTTATGCTCATCATGTCTCAACGTAATGCGCTGAGTAGCTTTTCCATTTTCTGGACGACCAAAAGATGGGAAATCCTCTCAGAAAACTCAACACGTAGCTGTCCCTTGACTTCCTCCACTTTCTCCCACCTCAGAAATATATAAGTTGGTGAAGGGACTCTAATGTAGTAGCCCAGCAGACCAAGTTAAAAACTTGGTGAGAAAGATGACGTGGAGCATGGAGTAGTGGAGCAGCATTGGTGTCGAGTGTCGAGGATCAAAATACATTTCGGGATATACAAGATATAGAAATAAACCAAAGTCCACCTTCTCCGCTTGCCGCGGAGACCTTTTCCAAAGGATTTTCTCTATGCTACTACAGAAACACCCAGAAATAAAGTGGGTTAGGCACACAGGGCGCAGTGATGCTCTGCATGAGAGTGTTGGAGGGTCCAACATTCTCTAGGTCCTTCCTCCAAAATGTCAAAAGTATCATGGAAATAGTTGTGAACCTGAGCACGGAGCCACTTGTCAAGGTCCAAAATATGTCCCAATTGAGATGCCCCCCAAAAGCATCCCACTTAAAAACTCAGGGATTCACAAAATCTTCACAAACACGTTGGAGTCGTTCAAAAGTCAGAGTCTGGTTTCCGATAAACTCACGTTCTCACAACCTGCCCTTTCTAATTCAATGGAAGTAGCCGCAAAGACACGGAAGAATTTCTTTTTGATAAATAAGACATGAGTGTGAAAGACTTTATCTTGGACATGCGGCTCTTGTCGGACTTTCCCATAAATGTAGTTGGAGTGTTGGAAAGGGTTCAATTTGTAAGGAGTAGAGTCAAAGACCGGATGTGAGGGCTATCCCAGGAATGACTTCAATTTACTTGGAGTCCAACATTATCTGCCGAATAAAGGCTCGAGTGGAGGGATTACTCGGATTCGGCTTGTAAGTTGGGGGTAGGAGGCGGGGAGAGAAAGTAACAGAGAGAAAGCGGGAGCGTGAGCGTGTGAGAAGTGATGCAATGCAGGTGGTGGACATGGGGAGTAAAATATGACTCAAATGCACTCTTCGATTCTGCTTGCCAAGTAAAGTCGTTCTTTCCTGATTGCTTTCTCCTCACACGCAGATCTCGAGGAGCAATTCATTCTCCGTTTTTTTGTCTCTTCCGCTTCCCTGCGAAATCGTCTAGGAGAAAGGGAATGAATTACTTTTAACCTTCTCTCTCTCTCTCTCCGGAATAAATCTTGGGAAGTTGGGTTAAAATAAGCATTTTATCTTTGGGCCAGATTCATTTGGGAGATCCAAGTAACACACACTTCCCCCTTTTTTACTCTTCTAAATTTTACAAGGAGTCTCCTCTAACTGCTAGCCGCACAAGTATTTTGCTAGTGTGAGGAGAAAGGGGAAAGGGCCTTTAAAGATCCGGGCTATTAAATCGTAAATAAGGAAGAACCAACAGAGAAAGTTAATTTCATGAAGCAAGGGGAGTTCATTAATCAAAAAATAAAGTGCTTAAATAAAACAAAAGAAAGGAACATTAAATAACTATTGACCATAGGAAGGGGGAGAATATTAATGCAGGAAGTGAAAGTTAAAAGTTTCATGCTTTCTCTAGTATATAATAATTCCGTATAGTGCCACTAACTTGCTTTATAGTCAAACATACGCAGGAGCCATAAAATCAAGCCCACGTCCTCCCTCCCCTCTCAGCAGTGTTTGAGGAAACTTTTACAAAACTATATTACTTTTCCAACAGGAAAGTAAGAGAGAAAGGACAGGTGCAGAGCATTACTACTTTTCATGAGTTTTCATCCTGAATTAAAGTTCAAAGGGAAAAAAGTTCTATGGAGCTAATATTGTCAATTTAGGACAATTCACATCATCTCTCTCATATAACTACTATTCCATAATTGAGTTTGAAAGGGGACTGGTGGAGGTCCTTTGCTCCTTTCTGATTCAAATTTAATTTAGAGTTTTGAATTTACTTTTTGACAAGTTAAAATATTTGGGAACTCTGATTATGAAAAGCGTTGCGTTTCTCCTTCATTCCCTACATGTTCCCTTCTGGACTATAATGTTTTCAAATTAATCCTGCTATAGTTGGGACTCGCCTAGCCCTGCACAAGTCATGCCATTTTAAATTCATAATTCCAGTGAGCCGGGTTCTGCAATTCTGGGATAATAAAGTGGAATGACACGCTCTTCTTTGGTATTCATTGTGTAAGCAGAGAATGAGAAAGTGACGGAGAAAGTGAAATTGCTTCATTCATTTATCTGTCCCCAGCTCATGTTCGATCCTCATCCCAGTTACTTGCGGAGAGGCGGAGGAGGAGGGCCAGGACGGCGTAGAGACTTTCCCTTGGAGGATGATACTTAGAGTCTCCTCGCCTTCTCTGAATGAGTTCCTTAAGGTAATTCACTTCATGACATTTGAAACTTTATGTTGCAAAGATATAAGACCCCAAAATGAGAAAATGAAATCGAAAGGAAAGAAAAGGAAGGGAAACCTTCCCTTAGTTGCGACTAACAAAAGAAACATGAGACGTGGAGTACTTTCCCCCATTTGGCTTAACTCAAGGTGGTCTAAACCCCTTTCCTTCCTTTAAGTCAAGCATTGACACAATTTCCTCTTTCAGGAATCTTCCTTCCCAACGCTACGTGATCTTACGCCTCTCCGTCTCCGGGGAAACATGGGGGTTGGGGAAGAGGTATTGAGTTTCATCTAATGTCTCCGTGAGGACCTCCACTGTCGTGTATGTCACATTTATTTTCAGCTTTGCTGTATACATGCGCTTGCCATCCTTATAATTTGGGCTACCCAATGCTTGGAACATACTTGGCAAGTATCATTCCATTGAATTAAAATAAATTTTCCGCATTACTATTCCCAGTGGGCTGTTGTTACTGGAGACATTCGGGGATATTCTGTGCTGAGATGTATGGAACCGGGATTTTTTTTGCATGCTCGTATTGGAAAAGAGTGAAAGTACATTTTTTAATTACGAGAAATTGCATTTTGTAGAAGCTCTCAATTTCCGGTTCCAAGTTGTCAAGTGTAGGCGCGCCTTTGGCGCGCTGGTGAAGGTGAACATGGATGTATTAAAATCTCCGTGGCACGACCATTAGGAATTGGACAGCATACGAGCAATAACAGTAAAAGAAGAACCTTACAATGGGACACGATTTGGGATAAAACGTCTTGAATTCGAACAATACTTGTCATTTCTCTATATCCGCTCAACCTCGAACTGTAACAAATTGCTCTCGACTTGACTACCTGCAAGAGCGGAACGGAGAACGACGACTTCCATTTCTCTGGTCAGTGAACCCGATAGGATTGCCTTATGCAAATCCATTATATAAGGAAATCCGTTTTAGTTCAACATGGACCCACTCCCAGTACTCACCATTAAAAAGGAACTGCATACCCTTCCAACCGAACCGGTAGAATTTAGCATCCGCTCAAATCCGAAACATGGCGGATCTCCAAGGATGACAAGGTCTCCATTTTATTCTGCGTAAAGCGAAGAGAAAAGGGAAAGTCGTGAAAGTCAGGATAATAAAAGTGTTCCGGTGTCCTTTAATCTTAGGACTTTATTTGGATAAAGTCATATCAGATCCCTCCGGATCCAATGATGATGACCTACAACTAAAAGAGACCCATTTCCTTTTTTATTTTTGGGAATCTAATTTGTTTTACGAGGATCGATGTGAATTCCTTATTAGAGAATGAGAGCCGGGCAAACGGATTTTAGTATCTTAATCTATTAGTTTCAGGATCCTTCCAGCGCCTGATAGGAAATGTTAGAAGATGGGGATGGTGCTTTTGCTCTCGTCGGAGATTACAAAGTTTCTTCCTATATTAGACTTGTCTATTTTATATTTAGTATTCTGAGCATTTTTTCGAGTTTTAGAACCAGTCAGGCCTGACTCCCTTGTGACCCGACAGTCTAGGCGAAAAGGCTAGAAGAAACCTACTTTGAAGAAAGGAGGCTTCATTCGCTCAAGAAATAGGACAGGGGATTTGAGAGCCCGAGTGTTCCAGCTCTCAACGTTGGATGGAAGATACAATGAACCTTATTCATGCAAATTAGGAAGCTATTGAACGAATTCTTCCTTAAAATCAGTTCTCTCAAATGAGGAGAGGCACTTGGTCGGAGGAGGAGAGGCGCATTTTTGTTTCAACGCCACCACCCGAATAGGGAATCAGCTTGAGGATGCAATGAATTTAACGCCATACTTATTGATTTATGAAACTATTCCAGATTCCTTTTCGTGAGATCAGGACGGAGCTGACTAGGTAACAGAAACTGCAGAGAATTGAAATGAGATTAATCATTAATGTCTTGCACAGACTTTACTTTAACAAACTCCGGCTCTTCGTTAGAGAGGGAGAATGGAGAGGAAGGACGAGAGAAAGCTTTGAGAGTTGGAACGTTATGCGTTACCCTTTTTAGAGTTGAAGCATGAGAGGATTATGCGAAAGTCTTGATGACTTTTTAATTTTACAAATTGGATTTGGATCCTACTAATAGGCCCAGACATGGCATGCATTTTACATCCGACTGGGGCCATATTCTCCTCTGCTCCCAGTTTGTTTAGACATTTTGGAGTCCTTGACAAACATGCCCTCCTGTCTTTCATTGACAGAATCTGGACAGATTCGAGTCAAGTCAGATGATGAAATTAAATTGGAGGATCCATGTCGAGTGAGTAGGACCGGAGCCTTAATCTATACTTTGTTAATAAAAGGCTCTAATTTCATCAAGAAGTGATGTTTGCCGTCGGAGAGAGTTGAGAAAAGAGGAGGAGGAGAAGGAGGAGAAAGATGAGAAAGTAGGATAATCGTAGCAGGTGGGTGAGCAAATATTGATAAGACGGAATTACATCTCTCTCATTTCTTTGAAGAACACAAGTGGGAAGATGAAGTGAGTGCGGGGGAGATATCCAAAAGTATAAGAATATGAGAGACCCATGGGATACTATGGGATCGTGTCAGATGCAAACGGACTCGGAAAGGAAGAAAGAGACATTCTGCTCTCCACTTCTACCCCTGCTGACTGAGAGGCTGGCTGCAGAGTTAGTTTAGTTAGTTGAAGGAGCCCTTTTTGCTTTCTCCCATCATGCTCCCGGTTCTTCCGTCCTCTCTCCTCCTCCACACTCACTTTGGAAGATCTCCACTTTTACTTTTACCGGGAAGGAAGGAAAGAGAAAGGGATCGATATAGAAGAAATTGCCAAGTTCCTTTTTTCGCACTGGCAAAGGCACAGAGAGACATTACGTCTTTACAGCCTTCCGCGTCCTACTCCTAGTCATCGTGGTTTTCTAATGGGACTGTCTCTGCTCTTCCAAAACTGTTTTCACGCTCCATCCCTTCGTAAAAAAAAAAAAAAACTTTGTCAAACAAGGATATGGCAACTTGAAGAAATAAAAATAGGCGGGGAAGATAGAAAAGTTATTAAAATTTATTTACATTTCTCATCTCATTCAGTTTTTTTTTTTTTTTCGATGAATTGGGCCGAGAGGCGGTGGAAGAAAGTAGGTTGCTAAGAAGTGCTGATCTATTGGAATCTCCTTAAAAGTGAGAATATATCCTCCAACCCCCCGTGGATAAATTTAAGCCACAAAACTCAAGCGCATAATATCGATTCCGCTCTTGACAAATTCGATCTTTCATCATCATCAAAAACCTCTCACCTCTGTGAGTAAATGTAGGCTAGTCCATCATCTGTCCAATGAAAGTAACTGACAGAATGTGCACGTTCTCACTCGCACCCACTTAATTGAATTTGTTATTTAACTTTTTCATCACTAGGGTACTAGCCTCTGATCCAACCAAGGAAAAGTAACAGCAGCGTCCTTTTTGCTATCAATTTTGCCGAAACAGAGTAAAAGCATGCAGACATGCATGAGAGTAATAAAACTCATTAAAGAAATTTACAGGAATGTCTAGATAACTTCATATTTTACAGACGACCTATGACTTTCTCCGGGATTTGCAGAAATCCCATTTGAAATCATGTTGCAAAAACGGTTCACATTCAGCGTGTGATTTGATTATGAATTTCTTTTCTTTTTAAAAAGAAATTAGTCTTTCAATTCATCAGAAGTCCGGTTCGTGAAGAACTTGCTTCTGAAAGTGAATACACAATCTCTGAATAAAGGTATCTTGAAACCTTTTCAATCGTAATTTAATTTAATTGCTCTGGAGTTAATGTAAATAATTTAATTTCCGGGAAATATTATAAATACGCTCTGATAAAATCTGCTTCTGTTATTCTTATTCAACGCTTTTGCGCTAATCTCACACTCTCGCTCCGGATTTGCGGAAAACGGAGCAATAATCGCAAGGCTTATCGCAATATTCAAGTATGCTGAGGAATCAAACTGAAACTATAGGATAAGCGTTGAATTATTTTAATTTAGGGTTCAAAATATTGCAAAAATATTTGCTCTTTTGAAAGTGTTTTCTCACAGAGGAGTTCAAGATAATGGGAAAATAATGAATAAAGAGGATTTCATCTCTCTCAATGTTACGTCACTCGTAGTACTTTGGTTATCGCCCGGTTTATTATTTGCCAATTTGCTGAATGACTACACCGTCACTGCCATTACAATGAACGATCCTCCTGGGAACCTATTCCGCCTCAGTCCCTCTTCCATCTTATAATGGTAGAAACAATAAAGAATTATATATTATCCCTTTAGTTGACTTCGAAAGATGTTAAACTGTGTTATTATGCTCCTATCTCCACACCAAATAACCCTTTCCTTTTTATTACATAATTTTAAAAGGCGGAACCCATGCGAGTGAAGTACGTTTTCATTAGAAATGTCTTGCCTCTGGAAATCCTTGTTATTCCAAATTCCACCAAGTAGCTACACTTAAATTGCGGCGGATGGATGTACCATATAATTTGAGTACCGTAAAACTCCAGTTTATACTCTCAACATGGCGCAAAGCACTGTAGTCAAGAGACAAGCTTATAGACGTATACCTAACTTTTAAACAAATCGTTTGATTTGTTTCAAGAATTCCAAGAAACGCAATTATTCCAAAAAAATATATGAAAAAATGAGTGAATTCCCATTTTTCCTGATATGAATTTCTTGATATTCTAGAGAAGTAATATATTGCAACAAGTTTTTAATTAAATTCGCGTGCTATGCTGACCTTTGCTCGCCAGTTAGACTCTCGTTTATCCTTTTGTGTTACTCGCATTGAATGGATTAACTCGAAATTGAGCGGCCGATGGCATTTTGTGGTCCGTCTAGTCTAAAGCCAAAACCGCAGTAGCTTCACTAATAATGGTGAGGCTGACCAAATGAGGGCATTGTGCCATGTTGACCAGGCTCGTCCCTGGGACTCTAAGTCAAATGGGCTAGTGGGTATAATTTATTTATTTGTTTTTGCATGGAATGAGTTTTATGGAAAAGGAAACGAAATTCCCGGGAGAAAGGAGTGAAAGGTGCATAAAATGTTTCTAGGATAGACCCGCAGCAGTTGTCATAAAACTCAGAGTTCATGGGGGAAAGTTTTTTTTTTATAAGGGAAAGGAACTGAATGAGACGTGGCGTATTGCGGCCGTTTCTGCAGTTTAGTTTAGAATGCAGGAGTGCGTAGTAGGTAGGAGTCCTAGTCCTAGTCAAGCTCACTGGTTCAAACTTATACGTAAGCGGATGGATGCATGAGGACGCGGTAGAAAAATAAAAGAAGAGAGATAACAAGAGAGAGCTAGCTTCCTTTCCCCGTCTGGTTTCCTTAACTTACTGCTCAGAAAATATTGTGATTCCTGTACGTTTCCACTTTCACTCGCAGTCACTACCACTACTACCACACAGTGTTTTCCCTTTTTTACGAAGCTTAAGGACTGAATTGTCAGTTCAAAGTGTTTTTGATGGACTATAAAGACCTTATTTTATTGCCGAGCCTCCTACTTTTTCCATTTGCTTTGTTTTTTTTATTCACTTCCACCTTGAGGCCCTTAAGCCCACGGAAATTTCGAAATAGACTTTAGTCTACTTTTTATTTCCACCAGGAGCTCTTGCCTAGAAGCACTTGGAATCTAAAGATGCAATTTTTCTCACATGGCTTCCACTACTTAAATTTACTACGCTCTCCTTCCCTAATCCCTAATATCATTTGAATGCTCTCCTTTCCTCATTCCGAGTCCAAAATCAGTTTTATTTCAAAATTTCAACCCTGATTTCAAATCCGTTTGTTTTATTTTGCCTTTGCAACACCACGCATAATTTTTGTTTTAATTAAATGACTTCAGTTCAGTTTGAAATTCCATTTTGAACGGATTGGCTCTTGCCTCCGCCCCACATAAATCCCTTGGAGCCTGCAATTCCAATTCCCCCAATTTAATTAGAGCAGTGTAAGGGAGTGCCGGACTGGCGCATTATCCCGTACAGGGCGGTTCTGTTCTAAAGTGTCCCTTTATCGACGTAAATGAATGAGAAACCCTTCCCCGCCTCTATTATACTAGTGTGGCCCAGAAATCCTCCTATCAGCCTGCCGTAGCGTGTGAGACTGACCAAGATTACTCGAGTCTTCAGTGAAAGCGGACTGTTCGGATGAGGCAGTGAAAGTAGGGGAGAACTCAAGTTTACGTGACACATTTAGTGGCAATAATGCTGAAATAGGAAGAGAAAAGAACGTCTCTCCTCTTTGTCTCTTTGCAAATGTTCCCGGCGAGTTCTTTCTTTAACGACACCCCACAAACCACAGAACATTAGGACACGCTGCACGGGAGCTGGACAATGGCGGCACTGGTGCCAACTATGCCAACCCAGGCAGGGGATCGTATTGAATTGAAATGCAGAGGTATCCTCCAACATCTCCAACCCAAGGCGGGTAATGGAGTGGGAAAGTAAGGAACGCGCTCTTTTAGGCTAATTGACCCCGAAAGAAAGTTGGTTTCTTTTTGGACGGCGGAAATTACGAGCCCATTTCAGCTGATCGTAAAAATATCTTGAGTCATTTAGGGCTAGGAAGTTGGAAAGGCCATGACGCTCTTGCCCTTCCGTGTTGTTTTGAGCAAGTCAAGGAGTTGTTGACTTTCTTTCTACCAAGATAGGAGGGAAATGCGAACTGACTGATTCGACTAATCTTGGATTCTGAGCAGTATGTCCTCTGAGCGCAAGTAACCTGGGGATTTCGGAGCTACTTTTCAGTTTGCTAAGGCCAAAGCCATTACATAATTTACACAAGTCTTCCACCTCTCTACGCAGCTTCTTTTCTCACCACCACTAGACAAACATAATAACACGAAATAGTTTCACTGATCTTCCTCCGCCACGACCACCACAGTATGTAAAACGTTTCCTATTCTCTTGTTTTTCTTTTGAACCTTTCTCCCGGAGTCCTGGAATGTGGTTTTATTCATAATGCCCTTCGGTTTTGAGCCTTCTCCTGGTTTGGGATTATTATGAATCCAAACTGGAATCATGGAACCCACTGCCGCCAGGAGCAATTGAGCCAAGTTAATAAATCTCACTCCGCCCTTGTGTCTTCGGATGAGAGTGAGGAAAGGAAGTTCTTATCCAGGAAGGAGGAACTCCAAGGAAACCATATCCGCGGGTCTCATTAATGAAAGAACTTTATACAGGCAGAGACCCACTTTATATATCCGCTTTTAGTTTAGTTTAACTCCAAGGGCTTTCTCTCCTATTCCGGCTGGAACTCCAAGATAACTTCACCATAGAGCGATAGAGCTAATGTAATTGTCTCTCTAAGACATGAAGAGTCGAAATGTACACAGAGAACGCGGGTCCCTATGTCGTAGGCTTGAGTTAATTAAGACTTTCTCCTCCTCTACTTTACCAAATGAAGCCTTAGAACAGGCCCAAATCTGAGCGAGCCCGTTTTCCATCTTATCGCTCACAGATAAGCTCCGCAGTCTACCCGACCCACTCCACCAAGAAGTGACAACGAGAGTGACATGAAACTTGAGAACAAACAGTCTGAAGGACGCTGGTGGTTTTAGTTTGGAATCATCAATTATTCAACCCGAAAGGCCCTCTCTCGGACTTACCAATTATGGTGAGGTTGACAAGGGAGTTGCTCGTTTGTGCCACCCGGAAGTCGACCCGACACCGATAAATGCCCTTATCCTCTTGGACAACATTCTCAATAGTTAAGAGGGCAGGTCGAACGCTGGAATGAAAGTAGGCCCGATTCCCAAACACGTTTTCATCCGACCATCGCTCCGCTTGTTGGAATGAGCGGTCACGAGCATCCACACTGAAAAAACATAGACAAAGAACATGCGAGGATTAAGAGAGTCCGCAGAGTCATTTGGGATTGCGGGAGTTTGGTTGGAAAAGTTGAAAGGATTTAACGCGTGTTGGTGAAAGTGATTTCCCCTAATTGCAAGGGAAAACCATTTGACATGTCCTGGCGGCTGGGGAATATGGAGACATCAGCCAAACTTGTCAACTCTTGTTTCCATAATTTGGACATACTAGTGGAGGAGGGAATTGTGAAATTCTCAACAGCAGTGTGTGTGGTCTGGGCCATAAGTTTTTTAAGGAATACTCACACGCGCTCTGCAATAAATCACGTCAGCCTCCTTCTTTCACTTTCCACTTTCCAAAAGTCCTTTCCATAACTTCTCCGGTTAGGAAACTTTTCCCATAAACTTTGGACCGCCAAAGAAAAAAAAACATAAACAGATCCTCTATTTTACAAATAATTGGGGCAATAAATTAGTTGATTTGCATTCATTATTTATATATGAAACTAAAACTGACTTGCGTTGTAATTTAGTTTACAAAAACACGGAAATGGGCAAAAGAAAGAGTGGTCTTGGACTAAAAATATAATTCTCAATTCTAAAATTAACTACAACCCGAATTCACGTTAAGGACAATGTGAGGGTGTTCGGAATAAGTAAAGACCACTTTCTTTCTTTCTCTTCATATAAGAGACGTGTGGGAATGAAAGAGGGTGAAATGTAAGGATTCTTTTGGCTCCTTTTTCTAATCAAGTAATCTCATGTGGTTCCTCCTATACAATATTGATGGATCCCCAACCACAACATGGAAACTTTCCCTGCGTAGTCCAGTTACTTGGTAAGAATCCTACTGCCAATTTTGGGATCAGAGAATCCAATGTCCAAAAAGAAATCCGGCTAGGCGCTTCTATGGGAAAGGAAAAGAAAGCAAAACCATCCGACTTTCTCCATGGCCATTCCCAAAAGGACTCCCCCCAGTTCAACTCTAATGTTATTTCTAGCCTTTCTATTTAATGTAATCTCGCACTCTCTCCCTCTCTGACGTTCCGGGCTCGTTACCTACATAATGCTTTCTGTGGGTCACGGAGGTGACGTCAGAAGATTGGATATGTCGTGCCTTTGACGTTTATATTTTATGCATGTCCTCCACCCTTGCCCGGGCCCGGAACGTGTTGGGACTTGGGACATCAATGGAAGGAAAGAGACAATGCCTATTTTGTGGCAGAAAGAAAATGAAATCATTTCTTCCAAGTCGCTCCTTGAAGGCTTTTCTGAAATGGACGCTCCACGGCCTTCCTGTTTACATGCTTAAGCCAATATGCCTCCAGAAAGGACTCACTTGGGAGAGTTACGGAGCCCTTCTAATCAAATTTCCTTTCCTTGTCCTTGTGAGTCTTGGATCGGCTTTTATATATGTTGTTTATCCAAAAAGGTTTTAGTCACCCGGCGCCTGGAGGTTAAATTGGAAAGGAGGATTTAGTTTGTATGAGAGCGTAACAAAACATAATGCAATTAATTGGAATGTAAACTTTGAATCCGACGCTGGTATTGACGTGAGTGAATCTTATTAAATTTCAGTTTACTTTTGCATAACTTCCCAAATATTAACCAAGGACATATTTGTTTCAAGTTAAAAATAAACTCCGGAAAAAACAGAAAACTAGAGCGGATATAAAGAATGCGATTTCATTTTTTCACGCTAGGAATGCATTGTCGACTCTTCGTCCATATAACTGTCAGCAAGATGTGTTTTATGAGAATAGAAAGGAGACATTCTCTAGCAGACTTTCTTTCTTTATTTGGAGAGAACTGCGAGGCAATTTAGAAAATTAACGAGCAAGGACTTTCCGTCCTTGGCTTAAAGCATTTTCTGAAAGTAGGTAGAGAAGAACGCATCATTGCCTCCTACACTGGGCTTTCAATTTGGATTTAACTTTTGAAATTCATTAGAGATTGGACGAATAGAGGAATGAATGAAAGTTTAAAAAAAAAGTACAATGGTAGCTCTTGGAGGTAAGTTATTTCATCCTTTGTAGCTGGTAGCTGTTTTGAATATAAATTTACCTGTAAATTGGGCGACCCAAGTCTTCTCTGTACCAGAGGACAAGAATGACGTCATCATCAGGATGTCGAGAACTGGTTGGATCATTAGGGATTGAAATATCACACGGTAGATTTGCTGTCTCCTTGATGACAGCCTGAACATCAGTCATATGTACTGCAAATACAAAAGCAGATTTGTCGTAAACAAGAGTGAAGTGATTCGTAATTTTGGGACAGAATTGGTAAGCCCCAATAGCCAATACAATAATACCAGAACCCGTTGAATTGAATTAATCACTCAAATGAATTTTGAACGGCCTATATATACCTACC
>Ga0194135_10001859_pt1 | contig 12712 bp, 6 predicted proteins | sample LitLau_LLRF_2013_FD_134024 | JGI IMG/M metagenome (GOLD analysis project Ga0194135, IMG submission 134024) | Freshwater sediment microbial communities in response to fracking from North America - Little Laurel Run_MetaG_LLRF_2013 (version 2) | ecosystem: Environmental > Aquatic > Freshwater >... | reverse complement strand
CAAATCATCACAAAGAAATTCTGTAATTTTTAATGGAATAATCACAAAGCGGAGAAATTTTAAATATTTGCAGGAAATTTTAGGGAATATTCATGAAATATGCATTAAACTTAAAGCTTCACTAAAATGTGCTAATTATTTCTTCAAAATTTGAAGTAATTAATCACAATGAAGGAAAATCCGACAGGTTAGTAGGTAACTTTCAGAAATATTCAAAAAATCGGCCAAAGATTAGAATATTTGTTGAATATTCGCTATGATATATGAAATTTTTAACGATTCAATCTCAATGCTGGATTTTATTGCATGTGCTTAGAAAATTTTCGAAAAAATGTCGCACATAATTTCGGATGACAGGGCTTTTTTAATTTGCAGGTTTTTCTGCAAGCTTTACAGAGAATAGGTCACATTAAAGGCCTGCGTTCCACTTGGAAAGGAGGCATCTCAGTTGAGCTTATTTAGGGAAGCAGCATTAAGATGATCTGATCCGAACACATGAATATAAATACGCAAAAGGAAAAACTTACAGCACATTGCACCCAGGTTTTATACTCTCTTACAAAATAAGCTCCATGCATCAAAGAACTGTTGGATGTTTCGTTTGTCGTGTTGAATTAGGGAATGCAAACCTCACATTACATTTCAAAAAATGATGTGTGAGAAACAAGATGGCCAACATCTAATTTAGCATGCTTTTTAATAATATCAAACGTTGCCATTGACATGACACCGGTGGCATTGTTAGGGATAACATCAAATTAAGAAGAGCCTTTCATTTTCATCCAAGATTAATGTTAATACGAGTGCATCAGCATAGATTTATTCGTTTCCAACTGATCTTCGTCTGCAGAAACCCTCATGAATGCCGTACGTTTTATAAAATCGTTTCAGGGAAGTGAGTAAAGAGGGAAGCATGCTGAGAAAATCAACCAGCAGCAAAGACATTTGGCAATGCTGACCGTGAATCTTAACATTTTTGGTATGGAGAATCAAGAGTATATGGATGTACATGCTTCAAAGAACTAAATCATACCATGGAACTCATTAAGTTAATAATTGTGTCATATTATTTCCAATTTGATTGCATAAAAGATACACACAATAATAAAACATAGTTTTCTTGAGTGGTTAATTAATAATTACAGTTTTGATGCACCTTAAACTCCATCCCTTAGTAAAGTAAGCCGTGAATATTCTCTTCCATTACAATAACGGCATACAATTTTCCTCAATTTTGGCATCAATCCAAAAAACATTTTTATTTTGTTCCCCACTTCCTTCACCATTGCGTGTGAAAGATCTCCTTCTTGCCAAACAAGCGTTCTCACATTATGGCAGCTTCTTTTAATAAAGTCATATAGGCTGAGGGTAGTGCCGTCTAAAGCGAAAGCTAAAACAGTAAGATGCTTTAATTCCATCAAAGGTCTCATCTCTTCCCGTGTACGACCCCTGTCGCCGAAATCCACAGAGAGCCATTTTGGCTCGAGTTGCAGGTGTGTTAGGGTAGAGGCAAAGTGGTTGAGAACCTTCAGTACGTCCAAAAATTTGACGAAATATTTTAAACTGAGCTGTTTTATCTTCCATCCTACTTGGGACAGCTTGTGGAACCCCTCTTCATCGTCCATCCAGATCTCCAAGAAAGAAATGTTTGGTAGAAGATCATTCACAAGATCCACCGTTATATTTGGACAAGAAAGAAAAAAATGTCCACAACGAAACACTGTCAAATGGGAACCGTACTTTTGAAGTAACGGAAAAAGCAGACACTCCTCTCCTCCCATAGAACTAAAGAAAATCAAATCCAGTGCCTCCAATTTGTCCAAATCTGGGAAACTATCGACTCGTTCCCCTAAAGCCGATGTTAAATCTACGCTCACGACACCACTCAGCCGAAGCTGTTTGAGATTAGGAAAATTATTGCTTCCTAACAACTCCAACAATTGGTCGAACGTAGGTGTGATGTCTAGATCCACAGTGTCAACGGTGAGACTGGAAATGTGCCCTCCAAATCGAGAGATGAGGTATCGGACCTGATGTTGAATTGGATGTTCCACATAATCAAGCTCTACGTGAACATGTCCATTTAGCCATGGGTTTCCGTGTGGAACAAGCCAAGTAGCAGTGTCCCTAACTAATGACTCCACTTGCCGTGGCGTGATCAGTTGTTCACGTCGTGAGAAAAATCTGCTTTTAGGAGAAAGTTGGTTCAGGTCCAGCTGCAGTTCGGCCTGGAATTTTTCTTTGGGTCGGACTGAAAGCCGCTGGAATGTTGAGTCAACTATCCGCTTAAGTTCCACATTAGCTTGGCGAAGGAGAAGACAGTCGCTCAGGGAGAGATAATTCATAACGAGCGGCAGCACCTGTACAATAATAAAACAGTTTATGCTGATTAGTTTTATGAAGAAATAGATAAACAAGTAGTATTGGGACTGCAGGGGCCTATTTAGAACTTAATTTACCAGTGGCATCAATCCGCTTGTCTTCTTGGGGTGGAGCATCTCATTTAATTCTTGGCAAGTGTTGATTACCGATAGAAAGTCGGTTGGCTCGGTCAAATCATCCAAGGCAATCATCCAAATCTTGATATGAATAACGTTTGTTAGTTGAATACGTGTAAAACATTCTAAACCATTAAAAATTATTACCTTATAAAAAAGTTCTGTACCTCTGGTGGGAGAACTGGACTTGTCTTTGGAGATCGAAACGAAACTACTCGCCTTTCTCCTGCTTCCACTTGGTCACCAGATGAGCCTTGATCATCCATCTCTTTTCTCACAGGTATTTTAATTAAAAATGACGTAAATGGACCCGACAGCTCTTAACTTTATTTGCCTGAGCGGTTGAGTTTTTCAGTCGATTTCTGAGCTCGTTTTCAAGTGCTTGGATTGGTTATTCTGTTAAAAAACAACAAATATAAAATTGGTTTACACAGGCTTTTAATAACTTCAACTGACGATGAGTACAGCATCTAGCAGCAACAGGCGACAACTGCTACTACAAAAACAACAATGTAGCATTGTGGAAGTAAAGAACGAATACTCAAAGCCAAAGCCAAATATTTGAAAGATACTTGCTCATCGTTCCCATGTAAAAAGAGGCGTCTCAATTCACTCACACTCTATTTACCAAGTATCTATAAAACGTTTGGCTGTGGAATTACGTACGTAAAAACCCAGTACACAAAACTTAATTTGGTACAGCTGAATTTGACCGTCTTCCCTTGTAAAGTATAAAAGTATCGCTTCTTCGTCCACAATACGATGTTCTATTTGCAAATACTTATAAACACAACTCAACACCTCAGCGTAACCTTAGTTGTAATTGAAGAGTGGGACAAGCCGTTGGAGATTAATTACCACTTAATTTGTGTTTAAGTTTTTTGTACCACTGCCTTCTGACTCAAGTCGAAACAATGTCCGACTTTTCCCAATTGAACGAGGAGTAGTTGCAAAAATGGTGCCCGCACTAGTTGAGTACAAGAAAGATGCGATTCTTATCTTTACCTATTTCTTAATTGATGTTGAGTGGGTGTAAATAATTGCTTGTCTTTTTATTCACCGTCTTGGAATTCGGTCACGTTCTTTAGAAGCCTAGTCGTCTGTTAAATTACTTATGGCACCACCAAGACATCTCTCCATTTTCAAAAAAAGCCAGTAACCTCATTCCCAAAGCGGCTGCCTACTAAATTTAACAAGTTCTTTCCAAACTTCGTCAAGAGACTATAGAACAAAGTGGATGGTGGTAACTAGTTCAGCTTGACATACTAACCAAAAGCTGCTTCCACTCAGCGGCTTCTTTGCAAAGGCATACTAAACAATTGAAAGAACGGGATGACTTTCTTTACGTATGAGTAGCTTGCATAGGTTAAATGCAAAGTAGAACAGTTGGTAAATTTAATGTTATGCAAAAAAATTATGAAATGCGTGATGATATGATTTGTAAAATATTGTGGAAGTAAAATGAATGAATAACGAATATTATTAAAGAATGTATTGCTATTTTAGTACGGTTAAATACACGAGAAGATCAAAATCAGTCTTACTAACATTAAGCAGTAGATTCGTTGTAAATGAAACCCGTCTTTGAGACGGCGCCAACGTATTCCCATGTCCAATAAATCATAAGCTTTAAAACTTTTATTTGTTTTGCGTGCTTGGACAACCCAACAATTTACTCTGTTTTTGCCATGCTTTACCATGATCAGATCGGGACACTCATTTTTAATCAAATCCATTGTTCATTCAATCATTTTGTATCCAATTCCTTGAGTAAATTAACTTAAATTGAAAAATACAAATCCATCAATCAAAACAATTTGCGTAATGCAATCTATTTAATTAATATCACTTAAAGTTCCAGGCATTTCAATGTAACCCTTAATTTGAAAAAATGATAACAATTAACATGGATATTACAAGTGTTAATTATAATTTAATTGCGCGCTTACAAAACTACTGACCTCTGCATGAATTTAAAAGATTTTCAGATTTTTCATGAACAAACATACATGAACAAAAGACAACTTATTACATTAATAGCTTCAAGTCGTCCACTAGAAAAAGAAGCGGTTGTTGTGTACCACAAAACACATTAATGCGACTCAACTGCTTACAGTTTTTCCAAAAAGCCTGCTTAGTAAGAAATTGCGTGACCATTAGCTTCAGCCTATCTTCGCTTAAAGCACTCAATGGTCCTGAATGAAGGCCGAAATTCAAGACCTCAAGCACTGGAAATTTAGGAAAAAAGTTTTGCTTGGCCAAATGCCAATCCTCAGCGTGTGCATAACATTCGATTCCAAAGGTTTTTAATCTTGGAAACTGCACAAAAGGAGCCGGCTTCCCTGACACACGATTTCTCGAATCCATCTGCAACTTATCTAGATATCCTCGAGAATTCCTTAACGGAAGCTCCATGTACTCCAATGTGGATGAAAATTTTTCCATGAAATCTGTTAATACCACAAAAGGAACACTTTCGCCAACGTACGCCTTATTTGCGATGACGAGACGTCTAAGGGGGATTGCATCAGAAGGCAGCAAGTAGGCTACACTAAGAACGGATACACTCAGCTCAGATAATTTTGGATAATTCTCAAATCTCATGGGGATGCGGAAATCGCTATCAACTTGCAGGCAAGTAAGTTGTTTGGAATATGTCTGCAGTAGCCAGGCCGTTAGGGAATGTCCCCCAAACAGTAACTTTTCGGATGTCCCCCTGCTGTTGAGAATTTTCAATGATGTAAGATGCTGAAGAAGAGGGAGTTTCTGCTTTCTGGCTGATTGATTTGATTCAACTCTAACTCCAATCAATTTTAACGCCTTCAAGTTGGGGGTTCGGCTAAGAATAAAAACAAAGTCCGTTTCACGAAAATTAAGCGAATCCCAATAACCAATTGGCTGCCCAATCCACAAAACTGTCAGGTGATGCCCAAAGTTTGACATGAATCCAATGAGCGACTTGTTTTCATAGATACCATCCGACGTTGGGCCTTTGACCGGTGAACTTTTAAGGTGCAGAGATTTAGACGGAAATGGGTTACTTGCTTGTCGCCTTCCCTGCTTCACAATGTACTGAGGACAAAAAGTTTTTGTGAGATCAGTGCTTCCAATGTTTTGATATGTAAAAAGTTTGGGTATGACAGGAAGCTGAGCAACATTTTCAAGTTGACCGTTTGGCAACAGGGTGCATGAGTTTTGTCCAATTCCTCTCTGCAGCATCCCGTCGACAATGTACTTCCATCGATGGTTGACACTTCTGCATTCCAATAGCGACTGGTTGTCACGTAGGTTAGAAAAGATAACTTCCATCAACTGTAAATAAAAGCGGACCAAGTTAATATACCCTTCACACAAAAATTCAGTCAGAATAGAAACTACATAAGGAAGCTAGTTTGTTAAAATTAAGTAGGCACTTGCCTCCGGTGGTACATCATTTAGGCTAACAGACTGGAATGAAGCTGACAGACTCTCCATCGAATGAGTTGTGGGAGCAACGGTTTCCATCTTCTTCCTCTTTCTGCCATGTGTCCTACTCTTCATTGGAAGGCTTCCCGTTTTGGGCATCTTAAACTGAAATGTTGAGGGTAAACAAGTCATAAATTGGTCAATGTAACAGTAACAACATGTCTAAATAAAAATGTAAAAGTGCCACAGTCTAATTATATATACAGGATGCATCTTTTAAATTAACATAGAATACAACTTTCTTCTTCAACAAGTCAAAGTAGTCCACTAACTCAACAGTTACCCAAACTACCTACCTGTAGATTCTTTCAATTAAAATAACGGAGCGAGTGGCTGGTTAGATATTATACCTAACTCAGAAGACAATTTTTCAACGCAGTATCACGAAAAGATCTGAGCTCAGTTAAGTCAAAGATCTTTGGTATCTGGAAGGACAAAAGTTAGTTTTGTTTGTGTATTTTATACCCAGAAAGGATTTAGCAAGAACAAAAGTGAAATTTTGATTAAGGCAAACCATTGTCCTGAGCATTCAATATTAAACCGTTCATTTCCCTCTCTCCAATCTTACTCTATCGCTATTTCTGAATGTGTACTTTAAGCAATTCTGCTTTATGCTCGAGTCTGCATTGCAAGTTGCAACAATCTGCGCTGCATGGGTCCACTTTGCCAGCCTTTACCATGAAACTTGAAGTGACTAGGTACTGAACTTCTGTGTCGTTGTGTGGTCAGCTGTTTCGTCGTCCACTGGAGTTGAAGTCACTTGGAGAGCTCACTTGAGTTTTGTAGTGACAGTTGGTTTGATCGAGGGTAATACATGTGAATGTAGATTTTGGTTGTGTCTTTCTCGTTGCAGTGAGCTTTCATTCAGTGATTATTGATTGTCTTTAATATTAGCAAGCATGGCTCTACTTCGCCTTACGCCTATGCTGAGAACACCTTCCACATTTTTCCATCAAGTCGCCCGTCTCCACAACATTGAAAGGACTAAGATTGGAAAACGAGGGGTTGTAGATTATACAAATCTTGGGATGTACAGCTATGTCGACCACGCAGCATTTCCAATGCCTGCTGTTCGTCGGAAGGATAACTCTCCGGAGGTCATGGTATGGATGAAATGTATATTGCGTGCACTGCTTTGCATACTTAGTCGTTTCCAACTAATTGACGTGGATTTGGTTTGGATTCGATTGGATGTAAAATATTCATGGGTGAATAAATTAGACCGGGTTGTCCCTCATACGTTAATGGGGGCAGGGGGTTCGATTAAAAGGAGGGGCAGCGCATTTCTTAGAGCTAAACAATCAAGAGGGCGTTTTTTGAAAATTGTTGCAGTTTTTTGGTGATTTTTTTAAATATTTCAATGTTTTTAGCAACTATGTGGAATATTTTAGCGTTTTCAGTAATTTCTTTTGAATATTTCAGCGTTTTCATTAAATACTTTAAACTTTTATTGTTTTTAGGGATTTGTTTCGAAAACGCCAGCCGTTTTGAGATCTTTTTTCGTAATTTGCAGCTTTTTAAAACAGTTTTTCCAAAATTTTCATCATTCCCCAGTAAAATATTTCTAACTTTTAATAGGGGGTATGGCTTGTAATAAATGAAAGGATTTAGCCGACGGATTTTTAATTCTTCATTTTATTGGTAGGCTCTGAGGGATCGCGAGAAGGGAGACTGGAAAAAGCTGTCGATTGAAGACAAGAAGGCGTTGTACCGGGCGAGTTTCTGTCAAACCTATGCAGAAATGAGAGCACATGCTCGTTGCAATCGTATTACTAGATGGTTCCTGTTTTCTATAAAATGCTTCTTTGGGACTTATTTTGGACTTATGATTTTGATGAAATGGTAAAACCAAAAACAAGTATCCACGAACCACTTGAAACATAAAATAAAACATTAAAATGTCAACAATCAAAAGAATTAGGAAGAAGTGCAGATTTTGAATTGACTTTTCTATTTTCTTTCCATGTTGGATACCATTACTAACGTTGAGAAGAGGTAGACTCTGTGTAAACGTATGATTGACATCAGTGTAGATTACATTGACGGTCTCACCTACACTGGAGTGGGGATTATCGAAAGCAACATTTGAGAAAGTAAACCTGTCTTTGTCATATCCATTCGCATTTCAATGCTTTGCAAGGTTCTTTGTATGTAGATTATCGTAAAACCTAAAACGTGTAGAAATAAATGTTGTTGTAAGTACGTTTTTAAGAATACATTTCGATATTTTTTCAAGCGGTTTATCTTATTTAAGCTCTTTCATATATATTGTATTGGTGGTCAGGTTTGCGTATCAGTAAAGTCAGCCAGACGCGTCAAATTGAATGCTATAAATGCTAACGCGTAGCCAATAAATGCACCGTCTTACCTTCGTTTACGCTTAGGATTAATGTCGTTTATATGCTGCTGTGCGAATGCGGATAACTCAACAACCTTCCCGTTAAAGATAAGCCCATGCTTATCTCTATCGATCAAATATCAGTTTAAATCCAAATTAATGAAGTATCGCAGGAATTTTTACTCGCATGTACAAAAAATCAACGCATCTGGCATAACATTCATTACCAAAGTGGGTTTCACAGCTGCACTGATGCTTCAACCAAAGGTCATTCGTAAGAGTTATGGTTGTGAACTTGAAAGAGCTACGCTTCCGTCCGAGATGATCACGAAGGTTGCCCTTTTGGCGAAGATGACTTACCAGATGAAGACGCAAGAAGCCTGTACATACTTTCATGGTGCTTTCCCGCAGCAAAAGCGATTGATTTACATGACGCTGAGCGCAACATGCCATTAAGGACTTGTCTTTCATTTGGCTATCTAAAGAACAAGCTTTAGCCACATATATTTAGGTGCATTTAACGGGGCACTCTCATACAGAAACAGGCTTACGGATTAGATGTCCGTGTTCATAAGAATTACTTATTGTGCTAGGTTGTAGCTTATTTTAGGGCATTTGAAAGCAGCCAAGCTTATAATGTGAAAAGGAGAAGCAAGCATTATTATGCGAAACAGCAGAAGGTTCTCAGTACACATGCACTCACCAGCCAAACGACCTATACCTGAAACTGTGTACATATCATTTACATGCCTTGGCTGTAGGAAAGCTCTTTTTCCCCATGAGTGCTTTTATGTTCTTATAATGCTTTGTAAGCAACACCATATCATCGCCTGTTTTTAGCTTTATCAAAATATCTAAGAAAATTACTTATAAGCATATACTGCAAAACTACGAGTATTACACCGTGCTCATATTCGTATAACGAAGGAAGGTAATTTAGTTTATAGAAAAAGAGAGCAAGCACAAGACCATAATAATGATATGAAGTTTAGCCAGCAACTACCTCATCCCTACTCTTTCATGTTATTTCCCTGCGAAAGCAATACATATCCTCAAGCAGCCACTCAAAACTCTACTGTACAAACTAATCTGGTCTGAATCATCATCATGCAAAGCAAAGGATCTTACTTGTGGGAAAACTGCTTGGTGTGTTGTGTAGATACAATACTTACTAACTTTACTATTTTATACGATCAATGTATGGAGCTCTTTGTATAAGTTTAAGCAAAATCACGTAATGAACATGTCTGATATAATGTAATGTATGGATGAATAGACTGTTCCTTATACTTATTCGAGAAGTTAGCCAACCTTTCCCTTGTGTGTCTTGAATGTGCTTTTCTCAATGTATTTTGTGACGTTGCCTTTATGTATGAGTTGTAGTTTGTAGTAATAGTAAGTTGAGTGCACTGAAAGTAAGTACGCACACTATGAATAAAAAGGAAAAACTGGGAGAGCCCCAGTACTTGCACGAAGATTTTGAAGTGGGTGTAAAATCTTATTTTGGTTCTCTTGTGTTGATTTTTATTGAAAAGCAATAAGGTGACTATGTGCTATCAACGCTTGAAAGAATCTATCACTGTCAATTCCCGTGTTTCCGATGTACATAAATTTATTTAGCATTTTAAATTTTTATAAAGCAAGTTTGAAACAACAATTACATATATACTTATTCAAGTCTACTCATTACGTATCATGAAAAATATTTTAGTAAGTTTGTACGAGTGCATGTTACAAAAAGTTGACTTGGTAAATATTGTTTGACCGTTGTCATTCAGTCGTTCAGTTTTCATTTCGGAGCGTCATCATCACGAAACAAAAACATCGCTTCTAAGAAAGTACATGCTCGTATCAACTTTTCTTGCAAATGGAGACTAATTACATATACTATCAATGAAGTTCACTTGAACCAATTTTGGCAAAAATCTACCCCTGAGGAGTAAAGGTAAGCATCAGGTTTATTTCAGACTTAAAATGATACTAAAAAAAGTGTTTCGGCCATTCACTGGGTGATTTATGTAATTGTGTAATACAAGGATTCATACATATTTTTGAAATTTATAATTTGAAAACGATCATGTAGACAAAAGAAAGGAATTAAAACTGGAAACTTTTAAGCAGTGGAAAAATCACAGCGTTTTGAAAGTAATTTAAAGCCTTACTTGAAGTTCGTTTTTTAGGGTGTTTTGAGTTTGCGTCAAAGTGTCAAATTCCAAGGGAAAGAAGTCACCTGCCTTCCAGAGTGTATACGAAGTCGACCGGTTCTATTGTCCGGTGATTGGGTTGTAAGTAGAATTATAAACTTAGAATCATAAAATATTCTAATGTTTCTGAATAATTCAAACATACTACTTTTTCAGGTGTCTTTGCAAACTTTCCTAGAGAGAATAAACCGCATCCACAAAAAGTTCATATACATGCTAAATAAACTGAATTAACTGGTAAGGTAATAATTACTTGTGACTGGAAAGAAAACATTCAATTTTCTCAAAATTCTCCTAATAATTATGGCTTTAATCTTTCTAGGTTTCTCCGCCCAGCAGAGTGGACGCAAACGGCTTTGGTTAATTAAAAACTGCCCCAAAACTACATTACTGCTACTACCTGTGAGTAAATATAAAAATAAGGTTTTTTACTTGTCCTACTGTAATCACAAAAATAATTCAATGCTTTAAAGCATAAAATTAAATAATTATTTAATTTTATTTGAGGATTTCTTGTGACATCGAACATGACATCAACTGGAGTTCCCACTGTCAGGAGCAAATTAAACCAACAAAGAATGCAAAAAAAGTAAGCTTTTAATATATTTGTATATCTGAGGCAAGCTTATAATCTAAATGGTTATTAATTATTTGCATTTATATTAATTTTCCCTTGTCGCTTTAGGAAGTGGCATGAGCATACAACATTGGCCAATTTGTTTATTGACAAGGGAAAATACATTGCAGCCAACCCCAGAATTGCAAGAGTGGCCCCAACTGTAGATATGACACGGCGGTCCTTCAGAAAGCTGACACCACGGCGCAAGAAAAAAGTTGAAGAATTCATGGAAATTTTCGAAAGAAGCGTCAGTAAGTGCGTGAGTTATGGGAGCATAACTTGGATCAACGCCTTGGTGGAGCACCTACGAGACCCCAGCATCCACCCAGTGGATATACAGCATTGGTTGGCTAATGAACAATACTTTGAAAGGGTAACCAGCAATTTTCAAACTTCTGATTTAAGTAATATGGTATTGTTAAAAAGAACGACAATTTTTTATTTCAAAATTTCCAGTACAACAGGATCGTATTAAGGCCGTTACAAAATCCATCGCCATCGCAATCGCCTTCAACTATAGTTACAATGGATTTAAATGTGTTTCTTCCCGTCAAAGAAGAATCCGCTGACGAGGAGGTGGAGAAAGCTGATGCCACTGGGTCTACTGCGAGCAATGGAATAAAGGATGACGCTGCTGCTGAAGGGATGTAAACAGAATGAAAAAGCCGACGCACGCTCTTGCGGTCATCGCTCAACCGTTTTTGGAACCTTAAAACCAAGTTTGGTTTGGTTTTTCATTTCAATTGTGTAAATTCTATTATATCTGAACAGTCACAAAAGCAATTCATAAGTTTACATTTTTCTGTATCATTATTGCATGCTTTTGTCGGTGGTCATTGTCAATAGTTTTTATTGAAAGGATTTTTTGATATAGAAAGAAAATGAAGTAGGAAATATTTGAATTAAAGTTTTTTCAAAGCGTAACCAATAATTTTTTGTGGATTTTGATGTTCTTTATTTAATTTGTATTCATAAATGGCACGCAGCGTTAACCTGCGGTTTATTTATTCAGTTATGTTTTTAATGAGCTTTCAACAAACAATTCAGCTAAAAAATATTATTTGGGTGCTTGTACTTGTCGCCACTACAATCGCTGCACTTTAAACGTAAGACAATCTGCAAATTCCACTAACACTTTTTTCAAGCAGTGGTTTTGTAGTTAGGTTGTCTACTAAAATGATCTTGCTTCGTTATTCAGAACTTTTCGTACATTCACAATTGCAAGGCATTTCCGATCAAACTGTATAGCTTGTGCACTTGATGTGGTGTGTAGTATATGACATGCGATAAGTTCCACCGGCTGTGGTATGTTGTTACATTCAATATGAATATCAATGAAGACTTTTGCAAAATAGTATGGTGCGTTTGCAAAATGAGTGGTGAAAATTGTACATAAATCACTATTTTACCAATCGACCGTATGTAGTAGATTTTAAATGGATATACCGGTTGTTCTTTCGAACATGGTTCGGCTTGGATTTCGACAAATTATACACCAATCGATAGCCCTTGATGAGAAGAATCGAATGGTGGTACTCCCATCTCTTAACTCGCATCCGTTCTTCCCCCAGGGGGAGAATACTAAAAT
>Ga0194135_10001858_pt1 | contig 12724 bp, 10 predicted proteins | sample LitLau_LLRF_2013_FD_134024 | JGI IMG/M metagenome (GOLD analysis project Ga0194135, IMG submission 134024) | Freshwater sediment microbial communities in response to fracking from North America - Little Laurel Run_MetaG_LLRF_2013 (version 2) | ecosystem: Environmental > Aquatic > Freshwater >... | reverse complement strand
TATGTAGTCAATTGCGTAGCCTTATCATAATTTACAATGACAGTACAATTTAGAAAATTATAGGGTGTAAGAGAGTTTCGGTATCTTTTAATTATTGTGTGACAAGTTTTATGGTTTTTTAATCAGTTGGTAAATTCCTTGTGTGTACACTTTTGTCCATTGAAACTCTCTCCTCTCTAGTTGTCCCGTATCATTAGTTCAGCTCTGATGAACTTGGCACAAATTCACTAAATGCAATATCGTGTCTTCCTTCCTTCTCCCGTTGTTGTAGATGTTGCGGCCTGAAGAGGTGGAGATGCTAGTTTGTGGTTCTCCTACTCTCGACTTACATGAACTGAGGAAAGTTGCCGAGTACGATGAGTACCGTCCTGATGACCGTGTTATTCAGTAAGAGTTATTTTTAGACCAATTGTTAAGCCGCGTATTTATTAAAGATAAAGAAGGCCCAAGAAGATCTTGAGTACTTTTCCAAGTAACTTTTAGAGGCCCAAAAGAGTTCATTTTGTACTAGAGTTTCGTATTTTTGACTCAAATATCGCACCCGAGTGTAATATATCGCAAGAGTGTGTGTTGATTCACACAATATCAAAGAGAGTGGTTGAAACGAATCCATATATACAGAAGAGTGAATATGTTATGAAGTAAAAGTCCTAGTCCGGTCGATGTTCCGAGGAGAGAATAACAAAGATTAGATTGTATTTATGATGTTTCAAGGGGGAAGTATTAGCGATTTGACGAGTGTAACCGAAGAAATCATTCTTTGATTTCTTTTTCATTTATACTTTTTTCCTTTAAACTCACACAGGGATTTTTGGTCCGTATTGACATCTCTTCCTCTTGAGCTCCAGAAAAAGTTTCTATTGTTCACGACTGGGAGTGACCGGATTCCTGTGGGTGGAATGGGTGAAATGTACTTCAAGGTACTACGAACTTCAATACTTTCTCTATTGTATTACACGCAACACACCCAAAGTGATGACGACTCTTTCTTGCGTTTTCGCCTTTCGCTTTCTCTTGCGGTCAAATCCCTCTTTGTGGCAAACCTCGTTCAAAAACTGAAATTTATGCCCATTATAGAATAACTTTATGAAGCAGAATGAAAGCTGTTAAGCTAGACAGCAGCAGCAGCAGCTCCAGCTCCAGAGGTTTCGCGTGAAAGACGTAATTCTTTTCTCTCTCCAGAATGCGGAATCGAATAGAAAACCCCAGAGACACCTCTTTGACCCTGTAACCCTTTTGTGGGCTTTCTTTTGTGCCCCTCTACTTATATGATCATGTATGTCGGGTCTATTAAAGAAATCCAGCAGTTCAATTATGTCCTTAGATATATACTTCTTTCTTGTCATGTGGTTCCGCGCGTAGGTAGATTCATCTTCCACAGTGAAAGTTAATGAACCAAATCCCCCCGTCGTTGTTGTAAAGCTTTGCTTGATTTTTTTGTTGCTCAACTCAATCATTTCTTGCTATAAGATACTTTCGCTTTAGCATTTTTAATCTTCATTCTACTAATTGCACGTTATTATACAAGCCATATGTAACAAGTATACATGTATACAGCGCAGTAATAATCCAACCGGATAATGACTGTCTGAACTGCTCTTTTATATGCCTGACAGATATCCCGGATGCGAGACCGGGAGGAAAACTTACCTGAAGCGCACACTTGTTTCAATCAACTTATACTACCAGAATACCCGAACAAAGAAGTTTTGAAGAGGAAGTTGATTATAGCAATATCAAATGCAGAAGGGTTTGGATTAGAATAAACTTGTTTATCATGACTCTCTATCTGATCGTCGTCGTCGTCGTCGTCGTCGTCATCGCGAGTGTAAAGAACTACTAGAGAAAGTGAGTGACAATGTATTTAGTGGCAATGAGGAAAGAAGACGACGCATTGAACTGCGAACAATTAGAATTTGTGGTTGTTAATGTCTCGGCGTCAGGTGCAGTTCTCACACGCTGGGACACACACAATCTTTCTACTACAATATGTCTTGTGAGAGTGTGGAGGAAGAATTGGAACACGGCTGCTTCTGCTTGCTCCTGTCACCAGAACCACTTCTTCTTCTAACACCCATCAAACCTCCTCCAACAAGCTTCGAAAACTCCATCCCCCACTTTCACCATCATCATCAACCACTAAATATATCCATACACATCTCTTTATACAGAATACACAATCGACGACGTATATATGTAAGTCTCTCTGAAGGGGTCCATCGAGTTATTACGAGTTTACTATTCATGAATTTCGCCTTAAATAAATTCTCAACATTCCTTCACTATATAATCTAATTGTATTCTGCTGACTCGATCAGCAGCGCACACTTTATTCCCATCAGAAATGTTCTTCTTCTAGTCATCCAACAGCACAAAATTACCCGAGAGCTTTCTTCTACTTCTTCCTCCCTCCGCAACTTTCCCAAATTCCCAACAGTTCGTCCGGTGGTGGTCGTCGCTTGTCACTCATCATGTGGAGAGAATATACTCAAATATAGTTTAGTCAGCACTCTCAAAAACTATAATATACATGCAGAATATTATTTTATACTTTATATACAACATTGTCAATGAGATCAAGTCTGTTCTATCCGCCTGCTCTCCAGCAACCAAATGCTCCAAAACAAAAGGTAAAAAGTTAACTAATGATTGCAGAAGTTTCAACTCGTATATCCGTGAAGCATCTCTCTCTCTCTCTCTTTCGAACTCTTCTTCCATATTATATATGTATGTCACTCACATCGGTTCAACTTTAAACTTCAGTCACTTCCTCCTTTCAGCTTCCTCTTCACAGCAAAAGATGATCTCTAAGCCGTGTCCTGCTTCTCCTTTCCTCTCTAGTTATTAGCTTTATATAAAAGCTTTGAAAACAAACTTTTCTCGAAGATACTTACATTTCAATTTTTATCGTACTCGTTTGAAATGCACCTATAATCATACTACAAGGGTTTAGCTATCGCAGCTTCCATCCTCATACACGTAACACACACGTGGAGTCACGGGTCACATCATATTATCCTGAAACTTGGAACATGGAACAGTCTTGAAGTGGTTGAAGTAAATACACTAGGGTCGCATCTATACACACGTAAATACGGAGGAGAAAGTATAATGTCTCCATTCTACAATTTGAATGTCTGTGATATTCATTCACTGTAAAATAGTGTAGTGGTCGTTTTTTCATATTGCGCAATTTATGACGAGGGTAGCAGACTTTCTTTTCGCATCGTACATCTTACAACAATTCTTGCAATCAGTCGCGATAGTATATATATATTATATATAAAGAGATGGGCAGGGAGAGTCTAGTAGTCGTCAGGTTGGGTGTGTGTGTGAGTGAAAGTAAAATAGAAGTCGGCATAAATTGAGGGTGTGCAAATGCGATAAGGCGAATGGAACATCGGATATCCCATTTTCCAAACGGGCTACAAAAACAATAAGGTTGAATACTTGAATGGTTTACGTTTTGTAATATGGGTGGAGATGGGAATAAAGTACAAATAAGATGAGAGAACAGCGATGAAAATTCGACTCAATCCTTTTGTTCAAAGGTGTCAAATCCTCCAACTTTTACCAGGCAAGCAAAACGAATCCGTTCCACATCAGTTCATTTAAGATACAACCAGTTCTGTTCTGCTAGAAAAGTAATATTGACCTCGACCTGTACAGATAATACTTTCGTTTCCCATTCCTCACCATCCTGCATACATATATATGTTATTCAAGCAATACAAAAGGATTGTGATTGTGAGTTACCATTTCGTGGGCTCTGCTATTTCGCTAGGTACACGGAATCTGGCAAGTCTTAATCGTCATAAATATCATAAAATTAATGGGAGCACTGTGGAATCAAATGACAGGGACAATTGTAAATAGCTTAATTCATTATCCATAGCTATTGTCTGTACTTTCAGCTTTCTCTGAATAAACAGTTGCGTAATAATTACACCATCAGAAAGACTACACGATGAAGCGATGAAAGAAGAATGAATAAGAGTTTTGTTCGGAAGAACAACAGAGAAGTAGAGAGTCCCACAAAGGTATCTTTCAATGAATATTTGAAAGCCAATAAGTGAGACCGACTACTACTACACAATGTCTATATTGTCACTGAATGTAAAATACTCTCTCTCTCTCTCTCTCTCTCTCTCTCTCTCTCTCTCTCTCTCTCTCTGTATTATTTTATTTTGGCTAATCTGTAGGCGAATCATGCAAAGAATAAGTCTGTGCAAAGCCTCATTGTAAATCTACCTACCATTCCCATCCCCATCATCATCATCGTGATCATCATCATCATCAATAGCTGTGGTTTAGTTTCAGAGGAAAGATCATTTGTCAAACATTTCACTGCGCCAGTTGTTTCTGCCATTTCCAGGATGTGAAATCATTTTCTTCGCTTACTCTCTCTCTCTCTCTCTCTCTCGTGTTCTTCCTTTCACGTACAGATCAGTCCAACAACACAACACACACACACACTATGGATGAGAATGAAGCATTATTATTACGCTACACACAGTCACTAAATGACCCTGCAAATCTTGCCAATTCATCTTGTTCATCATCAATGTCCACACTCAGGTCAATATTTGAGTTCTCAGGGAATCGAGGTTCGATTCAAAAACAAATAATCGGTTACCCCTAACGGAATAAATATCCTTCCTGAGAGATGCAAATAAATGGCAGTCTGTACACACAGAAAGTTCAGTTTTGACCTGACTGCGAGTAGTAGTATATTCAAAGCTAGACAGTTCTCCACACTTTCTAATCAATTGCTTGCTGGCTTCAGCATACTCACTAACTCTATACAGAGAGAGAGAGAGAGAGAGATGATGATGATGATGATGGACAAGTGGATTTTATTCGCGTGGAGACACTTAAATTCACCTTTCTAAGGATTATCAGTGGAATTACTGAACTGTCACTCTTCAATATAACTCTACTTTGTCCTACTTTTATCCAACATCCCACACGTTTTAAATTAACACAGAGAGTCAGCTCCTGTATGTTACTCTGTGAGTCAGTGTGTGCTCAAATAAATTTGCATGTGCATAAAGTAAAAGTATAAAATCGATTGGGGTGTGCATTCTTCTTCACGATTATACACAAGTTTCAGTGTGTGAAACAACAAAGTTCTTGTATTTATAATACTTTCTGATGCTGCATAAAATAACCGTAAAAGACTAATCCTGTGACACTTATCTATTCTGTTTTCTGTTCTGCTGCTTTTCCTTTGAAATTATTCGAATCTCTACTCACACACACACACAAGGACACACACACTGTCTAAATCTAAAGTCTCAGACAATTACTCACACAGCCTAGGCATAACGAACGTAGTACGTATGCATATAGGGCTCAGACTCGGGACTACCAAATGAACGCATTTCATCTGGAGCTTTCTTTCCCCATTGTATCTTTATTCGCGAGACTATCGTGTGGAATTCAGCTTTATGTTCTAATTTGCATTTTACTCGAGAAATTAAACGGATCGCAATGTAGCCGTACATACATTATGCACGTTATATGCATTCTCAAGTTGGCCTAAATCAGAAATTTACTGTTTTTGGAAATAGCTCTCTCTCTCGCTCTCTCTCTCTCTCTGTGTGTGTATGTGTGTTAAAGTTTCTTGAATTAATTGCATGCGTGTTTTGTCTTTATATTTATTTGCTACTGAAATTGGTCCTGCTTGAGGCATCGTTGCATCTGAATTCTAGCAAGTAATTAACTTGAGTGTGAGTATGGGTGTGTGTGTGTGGTGCAATGATAATGGGTCGGTTAAAACTGCAGTTTTGTATGAATGTTTAAATGATCGGATATTCATAGAATTGTGTGTGGTGATGTAGTTAAGCTCCAAGTTGATGGCACTTTGCGGAGTTTAAAAAAGAATAAAGCACTAAGTTTACAGCGCATTATTTATTATGAAAGCCTCTCGCATCTGAAGATAAAGTAAATGGAAAAAGTTTCCGTGAACATACCACCACAAGAATCTAAAGCTGTAAGTCTCCAAACTGAAATAAATTTACAGCTGTTTAAACTTAGTTGATTGCCTTCGACTGGCCAAAATGCGGTTCACAATAGTAAATCCCTTGGTCTGTGTTTATTTGACAGTCTAATTTTATTTCCGATCTGTGTATGGCGAACGGAAATTCAATCAATTGTGTACTCAGCATGTTCAAAAAATTGTGCTTTGCTGTATGAAGAAAAATATGGTTAATAGTTACAATAATAATAATAATAATAGGAGCAAAAGTTTACTTATGTGTGTGTGCAGAGAAGGAGAGCAGAGAAGACTTTTAACGCGGGTGGCACTTTACAATAGACATTTTTCATCTCCAACTTGTGACCAAATGTATGATTGTTGTCTTTACGCAAGAATTAAAACCTTTTCATGTCAAGGAGACTCGCATTTAGCCCGTGAGTACTAAAAGAGAGAAAAACGAATTGCCATTTTACCAACAAGCTTTTTCTCACACAATGGATGAAGGAATAGCATACGAAATAATGCACTGCAATCTTCATCACATAAATTGAAATGAAGACACGAGGAGCGAATATAAGAATATAAGCATCTCTTCCTGAAAAGACAGAGAGAGAGAGAGAGAGAGAACGAGTAGAGACTTCTTCGCGAGATCAAACAAGCTTAAGATAAATTGAAAAAGAAGTTCGAGAGAGAAGGCCGTTTATTTGATTGAGCACCTTTATTCCTTTTTAATACAAAATGGATCAATCGAACAATATACTATTCTATTAATTTATTTTATGAGGAAGGCTGTGTCCTCAAAAGTGAAAGTGCCATCAATGGATTGCATGCCACGGGATCTTCTCGCGGATGAGACTTTTTACATTTATATAAAGAGATATTCCTCTGTCTAGTCAAAAGTTTCGAACGATGAAAGTCCCTACACATAGAAAAGAGAGTACAAATGCCAAGTGAACATCTTTTGCTTCATCCTGAGATATATACACAGAGACACACCACACACACCCTTTTCATTATTTCAACGTTCTTATCCTTTCTCCCTCTATGGCTTGGACAGTATGTCTCTTCTTTCGTCAAAACCTTTCTCAATAAATGACAAGACTGGAAAAGCTCCTTGATTTATGGATTTTCTCCAAAAAAGAATCTCAGAAAGATTTAGATATGCATTCACAACTCCCTCCAGCAATAGTCACTTTCTGCAAGAAGAACAGATTTGTCTCGATTTTTGTCAGCTTCCGACTAAAGACGTGTGTGTGTGTGTGCATTATCTCAACATGACTGTCTTACTTCGTTTTCTACTTACGGGTTCTCATCCTGACTTCCTCAGATGTAGACACACAGGTAAACCTGCTAAACAATACTAATGCAGGGAAAGGTAGGGAGGTAGCAAATTGTCGATTCATGAATTTCATATGATGTTCCGAACATACTCCTGGAGGAATAAGATTGCACACAGGGCAAATATAAACGAGACATACTGTACAGACAGAACTGTGCTCTACGCGTAGATATATCACCGTGATCGGATTAAATTTTCTCTGGTTGATAAGATAGACGAAAATGCTATAATAATTTTGAGACACACGCGTATCGCGTATCCGTTGTCATACATCGTAAATTTCTCATAGACTGATTAAAAGTGCCTCGTCACACATACACAGATAAACTACGTATGTATCACTCACTCTAGCTCTCATGGTTTATATGTATAAAGCTCGTGAAGCAATCTCATTCGCTTCTATTAATTTTAAATCAAAGTCTCACATAATTCATAAGGACAGATGTTAGAGGCGAGTTGAAAATTCTAATTAAACTTCTATTTCTTCCGTTGACAGGAACTACCTCATGAAATTCTTTAAAAAGGACGTGACACAGAGTCTTACATTCGGTCTTGCATTAAGTTCAGAAATCCTATGATGAGATTTGGTAAATATCCCGAGATCAGGTACACACATTGCAGCAGTGGTCTTATCAATCATTACTATAGTCAAGATACCAAATAAACAACTCAAGTAATTATTTTTTTACGATTTAAAAACATAAGTGTATGATAATCAGCAGAATTGTGCTGTACAAAGTTCCTTATTGAGTTAATAATTCAAACTCCTCATGATGATGATTAGCTCTCGTACACGGTCTCATTAATGGTTCGTAGTCAACCACACCACAAGCGTATTATGACTCGGACATCTGTATCATTATGCAACGTATTACTACATAGGGAAAGTATAAGCGATTATCATTAGACACTGCATAGTAAATAAATTAACAACTAAGCTCTAATCTGGTAAATTAATCACAGTGTGAATCTTTTAAAGTTTGATTCAGTGGAAGGGGTAATATTATGCATGGAGGATTCGTAGCGAAGTTGTTATAAGATGTGAACTAATTTAGAAGTCTGTATGAAATAATTGAGATGTGAATTGTTAAAACCCTGTGTAATCTGGATATTGTGTATGCTGTAGTATGTAAGTAGAGAGACAAAGGTGGCGAGGATGACAGATGGTAACCAGCCATCCCAAAGGGAAAATTACAAATGTACAATAATCATAAGTGGTGGTGGTGGTGTGTGTGTGTGTGTTTGGTGGTCATGCCAAGAAAAGTTATGTAGAAAAGAACGGAAGTGATTTAGAAGACGAAGAGCTGAAGAAGTCTTGAAGCTGTGCTGAGGCCACGAGAGTAAATAGACAAGGAGTGAGTGAGAGAAAGAAGTGTCTGCATTTACCATATAATAAACAATCTTTATAGGTAATCTAAAGAATTTGCGAGGAGGAATAATATATAAAAGAGAGAGAGCGAGTTTGTTTAAGTTTTTGAAAGCCTCAGGGATGAGGGGAAAAGTGGAAAAGGCTAAAGAAGAAGAAGAAGAAGTGCCACATAAGAGATCTCTTTTGTGCACACACATACACACACCATACATATACAAAACACGAAGGAATGATGATAAGAGAGGAGGTTACAACAACGATGGTTTTCGCAGTCAGATGAGAGAGGCAAGTAGTGATGAATGCTCTCCTGACTAGTGTTGACTGACTTCACGTCATTTTACTATTGAGTTGGGGATGCAGAAGAAGGATAGCAGATAGCAGCTCACTGTGTTTGCAGCTTCCAGGCTGGCTCAGCGTTTGTGCCAACTGAGACTTTCTGTTGTGAGACACAAGGAGAAAGAAGCTACAGAGAGAGAGAGAGAGAGAGTTTGTAAGAGAAACTCTGGGGTCTCGCCAAAAACAGTCTGCAAAATGCACACCCCACCATCATCTTCACAGCGACCATCATCTTCACAACTACTACAAGATCTGCAACAAGAGAATAAGATCCCTTCAGTCAGTCCTACTGCCTCTGACACAACCACACACTGATGTGAAGTGAAGAGAGCTTTCTTTTTTAATTACTCACGTCCTCCCTTCCTCACATCAACATATGGTTCTTATTTATCCAGTGCGACACATGAGTATATAGGAATACTACATAGAGCTATCTCGTCATTTTCCGGTTGTGACTCTACAAAAAAACACACACAAAACTTATACAAATAATCCACCTGTAACAAGTGTATGAACAGTTCAATTGATTATTATTGTGACTTATTGACCCAACAAGAGAAAAACTTTCAGGTAAGACCATTATATTATCTCTTATTTGTGAAAGCTGAGTTCAGTGTGACAAGTTCGTCGTTTTTAATCTTTAAGAAGTTTTATACATACATGTATATGGATTTAATCTTATTAATAACTTCGGAAAACTTTGGTTTAATTAGCCTCAAGACATTATATGTATAGGTATGGATTAAGTAAAATATTAATAATAAGCGATGTGTGTTCTCTGAAAGGTTTAGAAGAAGAAACTCTTTGAGACGTAAAGTGATCAGTTCTCCCCAGGAAAGTGATTCACATATACAAAGTTTCCACCCAAGTAGAAAGGGAGAGAGAGAGAGGTTGTGGTTTTGCTTTCTTCCATTCATCTTAAATCTTACGAGAGAGTAAGTGTGAGTGTGTCTGTGTGTGTACCTTTTGGTTCAAGAGAGACTTTGAGTGTGTACACGTATCTATACGACGACCTCCTAGAGAGGTGGATGATAATCGAAAAAAGCCAAAGCTTTGTTAGGTTTAGTGCAATAATAGTAATAAATATACTTATTAATAGTTAGTGTGGTCACTCTTCCGTCTTTGTAATAGATCGTCAGACCAGTATATAAAACATCGAAACCAAAACTCATTTTGCAGGGTCTTTTGCAAAGATACAATAAAAATGATAAAACACACATACACACACGTCTCTACTACCTATACATACACGATGATATTGATTAACGGTGCTCTTTTGACTTGGAATCCTTTGGCTTCACTTTACAGGCGTTTGTATAGTAGCACTGTAGTAGTAGTAGTAGCAGTTACCTCAGATAAATTATTACTTCTAACTATTTCATTCTTAATAACAACGCGAACCACCATAACCACCTCTCACATATGTTTCCCCAAAAGGACCCCCGCAGCTCGTAAATCTGTCATTTTTAACTCCGTTCCAATAATATCGCCACCTTTTCCTCCCAAAATTAAAAGCATTGTCCAAATTAAACATGATCTCTACTTCTCTTGTACACCTTGTATGCATGCACAATGTATATGTATATATGTATAAGAATATTCATTCATTCATATTAGCGCACAGGTCTCTTTATCTCAATCTCTTGCACGTACTTAACACACACCTGACTTTTACCAAAGTTGCTTTTACTATTCGTCATAATTCTTATTACTTAAGAGTCAAGAGCAGGTATCCATAATACAAAGCTGCAGGCAGACACACACACACACATAACAGAAAGTAGTCGCGTCTCATTATGTCCCGTTTCCCATCATCTCTCTCAGTTTTGTTCGGAAGAGTATCGAGAAGAGTGCGAGTAGTTTTTGCATCTCCCTTTTCGAATCTTTTTGCTCTCTCGTCTTCTTCGTCGTGATCTGTCTCACATTTCTCTCTCTCCCTTTTTAGTCTCATCTCTTACCCCACCACCAGAGCTTGTTTATGTTTTATCACCTTATTAAACTGTTTTTTAAACTCTGTCGGAATCCAAGAAGTTCACAGGACAGAAGTTCGTACAAATATTATTTGAGATTGGTCTCAATTTTGAGTGTCTAAACGAAGGATTAGTTGATGTGTGAGTCGAGATATATATAGTGTTGTTGACTTTAGATTTATTTGCATGGAACCTGGATATAATATATAAATGTCTAGATGGTATATATTTAGAGACAAGACGAAGAAGTAGAACTGCTTGGTGACATAGTATTCGAAGAAAAACTCTCATTTGAGTCTAAATTCCAAAGAGTGGCCGGAATAAAAGTCGTTTTGTAGTTTTAAAAGTTTCTTTCTCCGTCCTGCAAAAGAGAGGAGGATGAGTTTTAAAAGGCAAATTCCAATAATACACTGCTCTCACTTAGAAGTGTAGTAGATGAAGGAGAGCGGAGAAGTTCTTCTCGACATCTCAACTGACTCTAGAGCTAGGAGTAGCAGCTCTTTAGACGGCTCCAGGGGTGAATAAAATTAATTAAGAAGTCTAATGGGGTTAATTGTAGACTAATCCCTTTTCAGGAGTCAAGGGATGTGAAGCACACACACATTCACAGACTACGAGACTCATCTTTGAACGTAAGCCATTAATACTCCATTGACATTTGAATGATTGAATTTGAAGATTCTTCGGTGGGCTGCATTAATATGCATTCCTATACATTCACATATACACATGAATACTTCTTGTATACAAGAAATATTAAATGAAATTACATGTTCTTGATGAGATCAGCCCCCTCGTAAAGTCAGAATTGCAATCCAATTTGCGTATTCTTCCATACGTCGTTCATATCGGTGTGGGTAATATGTGACATGGGTGTATCTATATGTCAATATAAATATGTATATATATTTATAGTATAATCTTCCTAATTTCTTTCCTCTCTGCACACAACAGTCCTCATATTTATACATCTCTTGGGAGTTTAGGGGGAAGGAACAAATAAGCAAGTACACTCGGGTAACTATAACTTTCAGATTTTTAATTATCTGTTCAAATTCAACGAGAGGAAAAAGAAACTCGTTACAAGAGTATTATTATTAGTATTTCATATTTGCATAGAATTCTTTTGGTATGAAATGTCAGAAAGGGTAGATATTTTCATGAACTGTCCATGTTTTATTTATGTACTGCGGTATTTATCGTGTAAAAGCTCAGGAAAGATGCAAAAAAGAAGTCCTTACATTAAGCCAGTCAGGGAAAAGTAACTTTCAACATCAAGTAATTTAATTTGTTAAAAATGCAGAGAATGTAGCTTGGGAAATGGAAAGGCTTAAGTAGGACCTATATGCTCTCTCGTGAAGATGAAACGAAGGGGTGAAATGAACATAAGAAGAGCTCTTTCCTCATAACTTACAATAATATAATAATATACCTCACCGAGAAGCTAAAAGGCTCATGACGACGACGACGATGATGATGACGATGGGTGTCAGTAAGCCAGTTTAGTCACAGTGACACTTTCATATATGGAATCACTACCGTACACGCTACCAGAATTACTATTTGTCAGGTTGCGTAAACCTATTCTATATATTGACAGAGAAGGAGTCTTTTTCCGGTAGTCTACATACATAAACTGCCGCTTTCCACTTGGAAATGCCTTTGCAAACACACAAAATGTTATGGAAGATTTTACCTTTTCAACAATTCAACCCCGTAAAAAGATTGCT
>Ga0194135_10001857_pt1 | contig 12732 bp, 6 predicted proteins | sample LitLau_LLRF_2013_FD_134024 | JGI IMG/M metagenome (GOLD analysis project Ga0194135, IMG submission 134024) | Freshwater sediment microbial communities in response to fracking from North America - Little Laurel Run_MetaG_LLRF_2013 (version 2) | ecosystem: Environmental > Aquatic > Freshwater >... | reverse complement strand
TATATATATATATATATATATCTTTGTGTATCCACGTGAATTATATATCCAGGCTAAAGAGAACAAAAAGGGTTTTGTTCAGGACTAATCATAATTTCCAAATGTATACGCAGCAGAAGAACGTAAACGTAAAAGGCTTTTGTGTATCATTTGTGTATTTCACACAGAAGAGGCAGCAGGTTATTTCTAATGTTCTGTTTTATAAATCCATCAACTTCAAAAATCTGCGGATTCTGTACAGATCAAAACTTCAAACTTACACGAAAAATTCCACTGATGGGATCCATGTCTAAAAGAGAGTAGTCTGCGTTTCTATCTCCGTTCTCGTCTATACTCACGTTTCCAGTTATTCCTGGGGAAAATTTACAAGCACAGAAACGTCAGAAAGGAAATAATTATACAGAGACCTACTTAATTAATTATAAAGCCCGAAACATCATTGAGTGTCCCTGCTGTATGCATAAAGTAATTGTGCCTATCACACAAATCTCACCCTGAAATGTTTTTCCCCACATTCTCCGTGTGATTTCCGTCCCATTTCGAATGTCTCCACCATCCTCGAGTGTTTCATTGAGAGCTGTGGCATATAAAATGACAGCATCATAAAATGCCGTCACAAAGGGATTCACTGGTTCATCTCCGTAAGTGAAGTTGAATTTTGACAACGCTTTCTCCTTGACCATTTGATCGAAGCGGTTATACTCCAAACTGTCTGGTGGTGGACGAACAGTCACCGTTAGTAAAGCTTCGTAAGCTTTCTTCGCCCGTTCGTTTGTTTCTATCGTGTCGTTCTTATTCTCCCATGGTTTGTAGCCTTTCTTCAAACTACACACACGAGGAATGAAGGAAAATTCACATCATTCAAATTGTCCTCGAAGGGGATTTAGTACTTATTGAGCATATGATTTCAATTTCATTCATAGATAGAGATGAAATATGGGTAAAGACTCACTTGGTAAAAAACTCGACATTGAAAAAGACATACTCTCCTGACGAGACCATCTTGAGTTCCTCTGCCGCGAGAAGAATCTCCCGGACCTTTAGTGGTGATGCACAGAGAACCACGACTTGGTCCATAGAAATAAGATGGATACAATTTGGATACATTCATTTCACTCATACGCTTCTTCAACTCTCCACACAATTATATTACACTTCTTTCTCATAGACTTTCTGTGTGTGTGCATATGAAATTTGTGTGTAGATTTAGTCAAGTGATGAGGAAGTTCTTTGTAATACTTTGTACGTGAAGGCAAATTATGGATTGTATGGATTGTGTAGTATATTTATACACGCCAAACAAGTTATTATTATCAAGTTATTCCACACATTGACAGAGAAGAGAGATTGGGAACTCTGTATATATATACACACTTACATACACACACGGAGAATGATTATATACTGAAAAAGTAAACAAATAAAGCAACAAAAGCAGCAGAGGATGAATCTCCTTTAGAGAAGCTTATATAAGTTTGAGTGAAAGCGTATAGGATGGAGAAAGCATTGAAGTGAAAGCGGAAAATCCCAACACACGAGCGAGTAAATAGTAAATAGCAATATTATGCTTTGTGTGTCCGAGGACTCTTTTTGTGAGGTTCGTCTTGACTTGCCTTACTACTACATCTCTAGTGTGTATAATCATCATCATCATCATCAGTTGTTGTTGTTGGTGGCTGCTTTCACTTCCCCCAGGGCAAACAAAATTGAGTTTAACTTGCTACCACGCTACCAGTTGAGAGCTTACAATTATTTGCGTATGCTTCATCGAGAAAGACCTTTCCGCTGCGTTCACAAGGCTGAGAGTAAAATTATTGCACGAGCGTGTGTTTGCACTTTGCAGGAGGAAACGCCGTGGAAATTTACATGTACAAAATGTACATGATCAAAGTCTCCTCGTACCTATATTGACTTGTGCAGGGGTTGTACAGAAGGATTCAAAAATTTATGTAGTAGATGGATATTTCATAAAATTTTTTATAGATATATATATAGATATATGTATATATTACATGACCCAGATAATTGACAGGGAGTGTTTGTATAGTTAACGTCGGACATTGAGGGTAATAGTTTAAGGTTCACCTGGAAAGAGAGCAAGAGAAACTCAAGGGAGACGACTTATTATTGAGAGGAACAAAAAGCAGTCAAACTGGTAATAATGATCAGTTCCTCGTCATATGGAATTAACTTTTGTGTGTCAATTTCCATATATATGAGTGTATACAAGTCTGGTTGTGTACGAGGAGTGAGGTCAGGAGAAAGCACTTAATGATTTAAACAGCTTCAACAGACTCCCTTCTGTAGCTGCAATAAACTTTGAACTACTCTCTCTGGTAGTACTAAAGAAATGGCAAGGCTGAGCCTATAAAAGCGAGACATCATTGACTAAGAAAGGAGTGGTGGATGTGATACTGCCACATTAACGAGCAAATGAGAGTCGTTTCCGTTTTTGTGCAAAAGGCGATCGGATCTGAAGAACGATTTATTTAGAGTTTGCCTTTTGTGACGGACTCTCTTCTGCAAATTGCACACTTACTATTTTATTACAACGTGGATGCATTATATAGTTTTGTTAGTGAGTGTGGAGACACACATGACAATATGTTATATATACGTGTCTGCCTGAATGACCCTGATTGTGTGTGCTCACATTGCATAAAGGAACACACACAAACGGATGCTCAAAGATTATTTGTACCTTTTCAATGTTCCCCTATAATCATCAAGCGTACAACTTTACTTTAAGAGAGATTCTATAAATAGAATTGGACATTTTGCTATTAATAGAATTACCGGACATATAACTTTCTCCTTGCTAAATTACGCTCAAAAGTATCAAAAGTTACAGTGTAGTTACGTAAGGGAAAATAGTAAATTATTAAGATAACGGTGCATTTCTACGAAGGTTGTAAATATGATTGTGAATTTGGATGGTGACACATAGAGACAGAGAGATAGACTTTCTCCTGAAGTGAATTCCACACGGTAGACATAGTTTTGCATGATGAACTGCGGTGAGCCGAATAATATATATGTCTATGTCTAGAGGGAAGAAGTTGATTTCCTTGAGCCTTGCATTATTATCGTGAGACCCGTATTACATGGAAATACTTTGTGTGCATACGTAACTCATAGTACTGCTACGTGGTTAGGAAGGAGGGAGAAAGTTGAAGAGTCAGGTCAGAAGTGGTTCCAAAGGCAATTGTGCTTAGCTAAGGAGTTATTTGCTCATAAATGGAAAAGTGAGAGAAAAATGTCCCATCATGTTGAATGCGTCTCTCTCTTTCGTGTTTGTCGCTCTATCCTTCGCTTTCCTTGTTGACAACCTTTATATAGATATATTCCCCAACGAAGCGTAAAATGTGTGTGTGTGTGTGGTACTTTAAATAAAAAGGGTGAAAGAGCAATAATAGCGAGATAAACTGCAGTGCAAAGGGAACTCTCTCTCAACATGCAAACCGCATAGACACAAAAATTGAATTGCTCAACTCCAAATTAAAGAGAGGAATAGACAATTAAATATACATAGTAATACATACGAAGTGTTCTGTTTTCATATAGATACGTATATATATACTTTCCCCAAAATGATTATTATGTAATGTGTGGTTTAATCACAGCATATTCGCAGAATCTTGGTTGGTTTGAATGGTTTGTGTGTACACATAAGTTTGAATAGGGACTTAATAGTAGGAAGAGATTACTCACTGCGAGCTTTGCCTGAAATATATTTAAGATCGGCTTTGAAGTCACGAGGTTCTTCTTCGTCGAAACTCCTGTGAAACTCAGGCGTACTATTGACAGCACTGTAGACAGTTGCTAAGATAAAGTGACACAATGAATGTCCCTTCCCTGATCCCACGGCAAAGTTATGGTAAAAAAGAAACACTCGTTTCCATCCAAATCGAGCGAGTGTTTCTGCAAATGCTTCTCCAACGACTTTGTATCCACCAGCGAGTCTTGTTAGTGTTGGGTATTGTTGGTATTTATGGCCAAATGCTTCCGCCTACGTTCACGTTATGACATTATGAGTGTGTGTGTGAGTTTCGTTTGCTTGATTAAGCAAAAGAATTTTTCTGAGAGACTTACTTGAGCACCTGAAGTTAACACGGGTATACCCCAATAGCCAGCATATCTTGCGACAGGTGCAATGACATAGTCACACATAGGACCCAGGAATACATCTATATAGCCCGTGTATAGTTAGATATAGATTGGAATTTGTTATGCAGTCACACACACACATACATTATCATTTCATCAAATATTCCTAGACACTTTCACTCTCTCTCTCTCTCAATAAATAATCTTACTTTTTCCCAAGAAAGTTATTGATCAACAATGACACAGACTCTGCTACATTTCCTAAGAAGTACGAATTACTCTTGAAAGAACTTCTGGTGAATTCACCGTGAATCAACTCACCCTGCTCGAATAATATGCGAAGAATGAGTAAAAAGTTTTTCAGTGTAGTTCCAACCTAAATTCGTCCTATCCTCTTCTACTCTTATTCAATTCACAGGTTTTGTGTCCTTCATAAATAGTTGAGAACCTCGGGATACTTATTATATTACTCTAAAAAGGTGGTAGGAATTTCACATTGTTGTAATATTGCAAGTGGACTGACAAAACTTTCCTGTGAATGCCAAAATACTGTGAATTATTTAGAGAATGTCTTCCGGTGAGACTAAACGGAGACCTGAAAGCAGATGAGGACTCTCTCTCTCTCATAGCACACACGTTAGTTTATTAGACTGATTAAATGTAATATTTCCGTTGTCTCGGAACTCTCTCTCTCTCTCTCTGAGTGTACGTGTGGTGCAGCTAAAACCATATAATAATTAACTCCTGGGTCTAGATTGCACAGAGAGATGTAAATTGGAGATAAGCGTGTAGTTTATACATGTATATACATGTATATAGAAAGGTAGGGCTAATCGTGTAAGAATTTCCTTATGAAACTGTATTTAATTTGTAATAATTTATGGAGAGAGAGATGGAGAAAGTTGCTGTGCGCCAATCAAGGGAGTGAAGGGAGTACAGATATATCTGACCTGCGGTTTTGTTATTATAGAAATCGAATGCGGCCAAGGGGCCGTAGGTAGATGAGCATTTGGTGTCCCTGTAGTGAACTTCAATCTTCCAGCCTGGAAGCAAGTGTTCCATTGTACTGCTCTGGACAGCCATCATAATGGGTGGGAGGACTTTCTGCATGGAGTATTGGTGAGAGACATCCTTTGGCGATAAAACTCCAAATCGCAATACCTTCCTGTTGTTGTTCTTATTGTTGTTCCCTCTGCTGTTTCTACTTCCTCCGTCCTCGTCCTCGTCGTTTTGAAAGAGAGGAACTCTTGGATATTTGTTGTACATGATGTCCCCAGGGAAAAAGCCTTCGACAGAGACTGACAACGACGAGGATGGTGAAGATAGTGATGAAGAAGGAGGATCCGGTGTCGATATTGACGGAGGATGAGACGACTCATTTTCCGGTTTGGAGAAAGAAGAAGAGCCAGAAGACAAGTTCACACTTCCTTTGTACAAGGGACTTTGGACGAGAATGAGAAGGATAAGTAAGCTCACTGCTACCGATGAGGATCCTGAGTTGACTCCTCTCATATTATTATCGTTGTCGTTGAGACTGAGAGTGAAACTGAGAGAGATTCTTTCAGACTTTTGATTCAATTGAAATTATCTCAATTTGGAGAATGGAGATTAACTCAATTAATCACGAGAGAGTTGCGTGATTTACCCTAAAGCGTATTTACTTGGTCTATTAATGGGGAGATATATGTATCGCGTCATCACTGCTGCTTTTCATCATTCACGAGAGTCTTAATTGACAAAGTGTAATAATTCATATTGTCACAAATGAAACTGAAAGGAGAGTGAGCAGTCTCTTCTGTTTGTGTGGATTGTTCTCGGAGCCAAAGTCTTTTAGAATTGGAAATGGAAACAACGAATAAATAGATGTTGAATTGGTGTGGAATTGTGTGACTATTTATCATTACACTTTCCACATTACATAATATTGTGAATGAGAGAGCTAGGCAGTAGCAGGTTTTGAGGTTACGAGAGGCAGATGGTGACGTGTGGATATCGTGTTTAAGTAGAAGTATTCTTGTTGTGAGATGGGAAAGCCAAATGACAAATCACCAAGTGGCAGTCAAGATTGCAATCCATCTTCATCTGATCCTGTTTATCACAAAAGTGATATTTTACACACACTTTTACTCGTCTCACTCGAATTGTTCTTAGAGAGAGAGCGAGTGATTGGACTCTTTCATTGGAACAATTAATAACAAGGAGGTACAATCAAACTGACACACACACGGTTGAGTTACAAACAAACCTTTTAAGCCTTTGAACTGCTCAAGAGGTAAATAGCATGATAACTTCCATACATGTTTCGGGATGGTGACATCCTGACACATTATATATACAGGATGTTTCTTGTTTTCTAGAGAAAGTTCCCAGAACCGAATCAAGTATTATGTTCTGCTCAAAAGGAACTTTTCGAAGAAATCAAATATACAATGAATCAACATGAGTTAATGTTAATTATGTTTTAGAAAGAATTTCATTCAGATATTCAGATGGCAGCTCTTTACTACAAACCATCATGTATTTGAATGGTTGGTAAATAATTCATGTGTTATTAAACTTTATATAGGACCGTGGTACACAACTCGTAAAAGTCTTCTCAGGTCTCACTTCACACGAAATACTGCTGACTCTTAAATTAGTACTGCTTTTAAATGGAAACCACGTTCCATTAATGAAAAGTTCTGCAACAACTAAATCTAAAACAACGTTATTATAGCCACTTCTAAAGTTTGTGCTTGAGTTTAGAACAACACCCGATGAAGATTCTTTTTGCAGGAATTCATGTTAAGGAAAGTGTATTTGAACCATACATTCAACATTACTTTCACACCTTTATGCTTTACTTCGATAATCATCATCCTAGTCAGTGTGAGAGTTCCGTAAAAATATCCCAGTCACCGTTTCATTTCATCGAGTTAGATTTAGTTTACAAGTTAGACTTGCGATTTCACGAGGCAGCCAAAAGGAGAAGGAGAAAAGTTTCATTCAACTCGTCTTGGATGATTCGTAAACAACTGAGAGAAAAAAAGTTATGGCCAACTGGAGCAAAGAAGAACATTTGGGCAACAAAACAAGCCAAGAAGCAAGTTGTGTTAGTGGTTTTCGTATGGGAGCAATAGGGAAGACTTCTTGTGAAAAGTCATTGGAGGAACTTGAAGGAGAAAGTTTATTGGAACTATATTGGAGGAATCTACACAAACACATACAACAAAATGTGTGCAGTGTGTGTGTGTAGAAGTTTACGAGACGAGACACCTTCGCAAGATGGTTTATTTCTCGGAAAGTATACACACACTCGTGGCAAATCAAATTATGAAATACCTTTTGGAAGTATTTTTAGAATATTCAAATTACAGCAAGGTGGAGTTGTATTAAACATTAAACAAACCTACACACACCCATGCTGTGATTGCCTCAATCCTCAAACTAAATTTGGCTCTGAGCTTTGATTGAAGAAACTACTTTGGGGAAAAAATCTTTTAAGAAATGTACGTACGATCAAACGCAGGTATATATTATATATATTTGGTTGAGAGAAGTTGCAACACAAACTTGTGAGTGAAACCAATTATTTCCTGTTCTAAAGGTTTTATTATTGCCCCAGGCAAGCAATCAAATTGGGATTGGAGATGCTTCCGGTGAAAGTAGTAGTAGTAGTATTGACAAATACACACACAAATGCACGAGTAGAATTCTTAAGACACACGAGCAATACCGCTGCACATAGTTCTGGCTTTATATACTTTAAAATCAGGATAAAATAATTCTTAATTGGTTCTTATATATAATAAGGTCAATGTGGAATTAATCACTCTAATAGCTCAACACGTTTTTCTTCTTTCTATGTGTTAAGAAATGGATTTCTTGTTGTTTTATCTTAATAGGCTATTTCTATAAGTAAATGTAGTTCACTTGATGTGATTTATCTACCGCCTACTTATTGTTATTATTGCTGTCTGTAGGTTTCACAGACCTGAACGATATATCTCTAGAAAATGAAAGTAAAAATCTAATGGTGGTGTAGTGTGTGTGAGTTTGATGATAAACGAATGTGCTAAAAGTGTGTGTGTGTGTGTTTTTGTCTACTATCGTATCTTGTGTTTCGTAGTTAGTAATTAAAGCTCAACACGGTAATTCAGCAGAGTGCTTGAGCGTTGAACAGGAGAGAAATCTTTTCAGAATGGAGAGAGAGACAAAACCTGAGATTCACGATAATTGAGACTCTTTAGGAATTCTATTCCATTCTTCATCTGCTGCCCTACACGTACACATAGACATACTTAAACATCTCACACACATTGAGATATATTTATATACGAGTTTTATAAAAAAGTATATATAAGAGTTGTGTGGCGCATTTCTCTTAAGTTATTCCTGATCATTTATCTCCTTCACAGACAACGAAGGAGAAATCAGTATCGAAAGTGAATTTTAGTTTCCTCACGTACCTTTCTCTCTTGTTGCATTATTCAGCATATAAAAATTAGAAACAGCCATTAAACTAGAAAATGTTTTTGTTCAGAACAAATATTGGACTATATCACGAAGATATATAGATAGATATATAGAAAGATATACTCACTGATTCGTTCGTAGTACGTTGTACAAGGCGGAACTCATCGCCATTTAATATTATATGAATAGATTATAAATGTTGCTTCGATTCTTATTCTAACGTGAGAATCGATTTCTTTGTCGCCTAATAGGAAAATGTATAAATCATGAGTAATTAGTAAGAAACTTAAGCACAGTGATCCATTGAACTTTAATATTGTGTGTACATTTGTTAGTTCCCATTACTTATCACATTAAACCCACTTTAATTGACTTGAAGTGTCAATAAGTAGACCTTTCACCTAAATCGACCTTCTTTATTCTCCCCGAAACTCTAGTAAAAGTTTGCTAATGTTTTTGCATATCGTTTAAGAGAGAGTGTATGGGTAAAAGTTACATAATTATACATTGCAAAGAGTATATACTTTAAGTGTACTTTGTCTGTTGACTATGTGTAAATATACATAGTGCAATTTCTCTCGAAAACGGAGTTTTATTTTATTTATATCCGTACTTTCACTTTTACTATCCTCCCAAAACTTCCACTTTTGTAACCTTCAAAAGAGATCTCTGTGGAAAGTAAAGATGACAAAATGTAGTTCATCGGGGTATATTAAGTCAGAAAATGCAAACGTAAAGACAAGAAGCATAATATGATCGTAACTTATTATTATAGATCCTTGAATGCTTATAAGGATAATCATATGTATCATATCTATCGCCTTTTTGTAACTCCTTTGATAAATGACATCCCTGATTTAGTTCAACCAGCCATGAGCAGAAAAAAAGTGCATTTCTCATACACGAAAGGAAGAAATGAGCTACACAGAGCAGGAAGAAACAGCTAACACTCCCAGTGTCATAATTTTGTAGTTCCTGTATCTATCTTATTCATAGTTGAATTGCTATATTTAGGGAAGATAATTTGTTGGTATAATTTTGACTACACCAATTATACACAAAAGTGAAATGATGCACGGAGTGATTATTGGGAAGGTTTTAGATTTTCCCTAGCCAACTTTCTTCTACTTTATAAGTTGTAAGTCCAAATTTCATTTCGTGGGAAGAAGCAGACAATTGTGCATCCACCCGTGATGACTTCCAGAGACTCTTTTCCCTTCCTCGTGTTCTGCGAACACACGGTCGTTGTCGTTGTGCTGAATGACTTAAAAACTAATTATACCGGAGGAGTCTTTCTCCAGTTATCCTTGAGACTTGTATTATACAGAGATAGATAGTTAGTTAGACTTATGGGTGGATGATCATATAAGGATGAGACTATCCCTTGAAATGCCCCTCTATAATTCTTCCCTCTATTAACTTTATTTAACCAACTCTTAGACCCACCACCAAACTTTTATTCTGTATAGTCAGGAGTAATATTTTGTTTGAGTTGAGCCAGCAGAGCAGGAGACATAGCACAAAACAAAACAACGAAAAGGTTGAACTTGTCTCGCGTTCTCATTCGTGGCTATTATAATGCCAATACTTAATCGGTTCGAGTTGGAACTTTAGCAAAGCTCTCTTTCTGTGATTCTTACCAAAAGAAATAAAAATTCTCTTCGCGACTTTTTGTGACAGTCTCCTTTGTACAACAAATCCGCAGGGACAATTTCAGCATTTCAAAGACATGTACGACGACCTTTGGGTTTTGAATTTAAACCCGAAACAATTCTGAGAAATGTTGAATATAAAATAATGGTAGCAAAAATCATCATAAAAAATTCTATGCATTGTAAAATAACTATGAACATTCGGTGCCGTTAAATTGTTGATGGGTTAATTTTGAATAATACATTTCTTTTTGGGACAATAACACGTGAATAACATTATGATGATAGTTCGTGTTCAGGTTTCTCCAGAACAAGGAAACGGAATTGTTCTGTGCTGGAATGAACGGGAAGTAATTTTATGCAAATGCACAATGGTACAGTGCCGATTGTATTAAGAGTGAAAGTAAATTGTAGAAAGGCATGGTCGTCGTCGCCAGTGTGATCTTATTAAGCTCAGGTGATACCAAAAAAAGGATCTGAATTTGAATTGCATTTCAGAAGGGAAAAACTCGCCTGTCCTCTCTTCACCCTGACACTTATTCATTCCTCCACTTAACCTAATAATGTTTCAAAGCGATTTTTTCCTTTTTATGTTCCCCGACCGAATCTTATCGCCACTGCCTACCATGTAGAATCCGTCTAGTACCGACATGCACTCAATTTCACAACTTTACAAATCTCAAAGCTCTGGGTGATCATGGCTTTTGATCCGAAGTGAAAGAATAAAAGAATGGAAAGCTCTTGTACTTTACTGTACATACTATGTCCAATTGTACTCATCTTTCTATCTATTACTGATATCCTAGTGAAAGTAAGGGATTTGAAAGTTCTCGCTTTTAAAATTAAAATGTAATACTGTCGTTGGTTATGATTTCTATGCATTGGTCAACCTTTGCCAGCATCGTTACCTAATTCTTTTGCGTTTTCTTTTAAAAGGTAATGAAACAAAAGATGCTGTTGCAGGTTCCATCATTAAATTACCAAGAAACTGACACACACTTGTATTAGACCATTGTCTAAATATTGAACAAAGCTACTCAAAGATCGAAAAAGGTATATGTATATAGTTATATATTAGTTGCAATGAGATTCGATCTTTTTGTACAAAGTACAGATAATAAATGGAAAAGAATACAGAACAATACATGATTCCTTAAGGGAAGTCTCTTCTGGCTACCTAAAAGCTATAAGGCTACAAAATAGATGGAATTGATACATTTATCTCAATATCTTATTCAATTCAACCTCCTCCATTGTTGTATTTTTTCTTTCATTGTGCTTTGTCCAGATGAGTTATAATTAGCTCAGTTTCAGTTTCCCAACTGCAAAAGACGACTGGGTGATAATCCATCATTACTACGGGATTCCTTACATTCTTTTCTCTTCTCCCATGTTATTCTTGCACACTATGTCTTTTAGCAGATATTATATTTTCTTAAGAATAAGAAAGTAACACCACCACCGGCCAGTTTGATTGTACCTTTTGCATTACTTGGCGAATTAACGAAAACAAAGTCTCGTGAAACAATAGACGGTTTACCTGAGTAGATAGAGTAACATCAGAGTAAGCAACCGTTGCTTTGATTACTTTTGAACGGGGCAGAATGAGATGGTACTATACACACTGAACTATATTTTAACTTTCCTTGAAAATCACTTTCTCCGCCGGTTGGTCTATTCTATTAGCACACGAGGCTAATATTTGTTCTCTAAATGGTCTTTGTAAAATGTCATACCTGTGATTTTATATTGCACCAAAGGGAGCACAGCAGAAATACTAAATTCAACGAGCTAACAAACCACTTGCTAAGAGTTCAAGAGTTGGGAGATTGTTTCACCTGAACAATTAAAAAGGACAAGAAGGAAGTCTAAATCTTAAAACACGCAATACACACACTACATGACCGTTTCCACTCGGATCACCACCACCAGTTGGACGCAGAAGAATTGTTTGCAGTTTCCCATCTCTGAATGAAATGAAAGGAAAATGACAAGCAGTGTGTGCTTTCTCTTGCTTTCTCCCTGAACGCCAGTCTATATAAACTTGTGTGTACAGAATTGCAGACCACACAAACAGCTTCAGGAGGATTCCACATGGAATCCAACTTTCCGTTCTCTCGCTTTTATATATTCGAACCTCTCGCATGCGCCTCCATTCAGTCTAAATCAACAGCCTCATTTAACTAGATAGCCCTTTCTCAACTGTTTCTCAACATTTTGAGATTGAAACTAATTACCAAATTGCAACAGATAAGTATAAATACTAATTTTCTTATGAGCCAGATCTTATTCGCGAGTTTTAAAGTTGGTGCGTGCTAGGTTTAATGAATGTACCGTTTTTGTGCATTTCTATTACAATATTTAAGATAAAATTGTATCTTTGCAGCTGTGACTTGAGCAAACCGTAAAGATACTTGTTTTTAGAATTATTAAATGAATTACATTAAATGATTAAACCTTCATGAAGAGATAATGCAGTGTTTAAATTATGAACGAATGCAACAATGTTAAAAACGTT
>Ga0194135_10001856_pt1 | contig 12739 bp, 13 predicted proteins | sample LitLau_LLRF_2013_FD_134024 | JGI IMG/M metagenome (GOLD analysis project Ga0194135, IMG submission 134024) | Freshwater sediment microbial communities in response to fracking from North America - Little Laurel Run_MetaG_LLRF_2013 (version 2) | ecosystem: Environmental > Aquatic > Freshwater >... | reverse complement strand
AATAAATATTGCACAATAAATTGTAGTTTGTACATCAAATTAATGGGATTTTACAAATGAAAATATTTAGTACTTACATCACCATTGCTGAGTTCTTCTGTATCCTTCCACATGGCCCAAACTGCTGTATAGGAGATGGGGCATTCAAAGACCTTGTCCGTCTGCAATTAAAAAGACTTCATGAAGCACGCTAACATTATGCAATTAGGTCAGGTAGTCATTAGTTAAAAGTGTTCAAACAGTAAAGCAAATCATAAAAATGCTCTGATAAATAACATAATAATATTCCACTGTTGGTAATAGCGTTAATAAAAAAGGACCAATGTGAGTTTACCTGAAACCATGCAAGCAGACACCAAAATCTCAACACGTTAAATACAACATGATGGATCCTAGTTTCCTGCTTCCCTATCATACTCACAAACTATTCAAACTTTAAAAACTCAATTGCAAAGCTAATGATGTCACCTCTATATTAACAATAGGAAAAAATGCACATTGTACACCTTAACCTGCATAAAAGAAGGGTAACGTGCAACACTACACAATGTATGTGTATGCAATCAAAAACACGATTTAGCTAAATGCACCACTTTAATCCGGTCCTACCTGACAAAGTAAACAGATCTAAATGATCTAGATGCCTGAAAATCTCTCAAGTTTGGCGAAGAAGTGTCTCGTAGAGTCGTCTCAAATACACTCTTTCTTACGGCCAAGTTCCCGATCGCTTTCTCCTCCGGTAAAACAAGTCGTCATCCTTGAGGAACGCAAGATCTTCATCGTCACTCGCCAATAGACTGCTACTATCAGAATCCCTCATCATCCGAGGTGACCGATACCTGACACTATGCTTATTCTGCTGATGAAGGTCCCCTGACTCTTCTCGATAGCGATAATCAGAGAAGATATTACTTTGTGAAGAGTACAAGGCTCGAGATTCAATACCCATTTTGACACCTCCAATCACCCGAGAAGCCACAACTAGAATGATCGATGACGGCTTTCCTCAGCTAAATTATTAAAACTTCCTTGAAGAAGCACCCTCTCTTCACCTACCATAACTTCTATTCACCATATTGTGTTCCTTTCAATAATACACACTAAAAAAGTGCAACTTCCATCATTCCTCTTGTTAGTTGTTGGTAAGTTATGCTCTTGACAAAAACTCACAAAATTTAAGGAAATTCACACAGCTATATTATACATATTCTATCAATCCTAGCACTAACAAAACCTTAATTTTATGTCCAACAAAGACATAAAAATATTCTTTTTTCAAGACTTTTCAACAAAGATAACAAAACTACAAACACTCCATGTGTCCTGAGCTTCTCTCATGCTAATGTCGCAATGATGAGCTCAGGAGATCCATCAAACCAAACTGACACATACACTTATATGAAACACGGCAAGCAACCATTATAAGCTACTATACATTTATACTCGTATCCATCATTCATTCACCAGTACTTTTAGCATTTACCCACAAATGTACATTATGTTTGCTCTTACAAGAATAATGCTTAGTCGATGCTACTTAAATGCCATAAATATTGCCTTCCTATGCTACATCAAAGGTACAATAAGCTTCACCACTTTTTGCGACATGCAATTTTGCTAAATACTTCCACACACACACACATTCCCGACACTACATATAAAGTCTGTTTGCATTAAGTTTGCAATGTATTCAAGTATTTACATTCTATTCTACTGATTCAGCAACACACACACACAACATATCAAACAACTTAAGGAAATACAAATTACGCTTCGTCAGATTAAAACTTTGTAACCATCATTTCATACCTTTTGTCATCTCCACCACTTTTGTTCGATTGTCAATTGATGAGAAAGCACCATCACCCCAACAGCAATACCAACACCACCACCATCGTACCGTCAAAAGAGATTCCAGTAGAGATTCATTTGCAGATTTATAAAGCGATACACCCGAGATGAGAGCATATAGATATATATAAAGGAAAAACCCAGTCATTATTAGACAAAAACAATCCTTGAGACTACAACTCACGATTTCCAGATTCCAGAAGACCACAATAAAATTTTTACTATCACCCGAAGTAATTAACATCTTGGGCTTTTACGTCAGACTCAGTCACTCACCTGAATGTCCTTCTGCCGTCCATTTTTTTCGGAGGAAACGGTCCAAGCACCGACGAGTCCGATGGATAAGGCGGGGCTGACGTGCGTCCAGAATTGTCAACACTCAAGTTCTCCGTGGAAGCTGTGACGAAGTCCGTAGTACTTTGAAGAAGACTGGAGCATCTGGCAGTGAGAGTGCCGTTGCTGCTTACCAAGTCTTCACCCAAGAATGTCCCACCAGACGACGAAGACATTGACGAAGGCGATGACGACTTGCTACTAACACTCGGCTCATTATTCGTACTCATTCTTATTATTCTCTAACTTGTGACTTTGAAGAAGTTTCGACTGCGACTAGTAGTAGTAGAAAGTTAGGCGAATTTAATACTAAATTAACAGACTAGCCCTCCAGTTACTTATTCAGGACGACGAGAAGGGAGCACACAAGAACTACTTCTGCATTCCACCACCTTCTTTCTACTTTAATTTAACAGAACACACGTCAAGAGAACTCTCATGTGTTTATTATTGTCTTTGGTTTTGTAGTCGCTCTTGACTTGCCACAAGTGGACCCGACTCTAGTCCTCTTTCAATGTGCTCTCTATGCCATCAAAATTATCGATGAAGCTCTTTCGCGTGGCCTATTGGTCGCGTCGTCGTATGATATGAATGAAGTACCTGTTCCCCTTATTCAGGATGAACCTCAATTAACTAATAAATTATGGGTTGAGTTGAATGTATGTTTGTCTCTTTTGTAGAGGATTACACCCTAAGATGGTTAAAAAGTAGAGTAAACGATGTGGAATTGGAAGAGAGTTTCTTTCCTTGCAGCTAAAAAACTTATCTATATAAATATGCATGCATAGTATGTACAGGCAAATGACTTTATTTTGAAAGACTCACAAGAGACGTAGTTTTGTGAGTATTGTTCTTGTTACACAGTTCATAGGCAGCAGGAGATATTATCAGTTCATGTATTACAACAAAAGGAGATTAGTAAAAGATTCGTTTCATGTATTGGATTTTAGTAGTAGTACAAACAAAGTACACGATCCGTGTGTGCGGATGGAATATTTCTTGTAAATGCAAAATGGTTTGGTTGCGAAATAAAATTACTACCTATATGCAGATTCAGATTTCAGATGCAGCCTCGAGCTTTAGAGAGAGAGAGAGAGAGAGATGGATTTCTTCATAGAGATGAATAGACGGTCATTTAGTTTGAGATAGTAAAAGTAGGAGTAGATTTAGCATTTATAGTCTGCAGGCAAAGCAAGCTGCACAATTGACATGTAAGGCAATTTGTTCATATTGATTTTTTTGCAATTATTAAATTGCAACAGGGAGGAGTAAATAGAAATGAATATTTAGAGGATAAAAGTTGTTTGCAAGCTTGTACAATAAATAATATTAGGAATGATTAGAAGAATATTATATAGTTCATGTATAGAGAATAAAAATAAAACCAATTAAGATGTTGAATGAACAAAATTGAATCAACTTCAATTGTCTTCAATCAATCATTCCATTCAATGAATGACAAATGGCGACTGACAGCGTTTGTTTTTGTTTATACGAATGAGACAAGATAAAAATTAAGTGAACCGTTCACTCGCTGTTGTGAGAGATGTTTCGTTAAGATTTGCATGCCTCTTTGTGTAAATAAATCATTGTCAGATCAGAGAGCAAGTTAGCGAGTAAAGTAAGTGTTAATCGTTATTAGGTGTAATACAAAAGTGTTGAAAGTCTCTCAGGTACAATGTAGAAGTTATACAGATGCTCGTACTCGTGCAGTATAAATGAATGACATATTGTGCCACGTGTTATTAACTATTCACACTGAAAGTATATAATAATGACGAGGAATGAGGATCTTATCTCTTCTTAATTGCACTTCTTAAGAAGTTGAATGATAAAAATTCAAACTTGTTGAGTCCTTTCTAGAAAGATTCATCCAGTTTCAGGTTTTTCTAGGAAAGTACATACTATACATTCGTTTATGACTGCACTGACATTGGGTTTTAGATATTAGCAATTGTTTTAGCATTCAATTGTTCACTGTAAGAAAACATAATGCGTTTCACATCCAACGTCTCGCGTGTCATGTGGTGAATTCACTTGTTATGAAATAAAGATAGACCTAATAATCATATTTTAGTAACTAATGAAAAGTCATACGATACTCGTCTTCGATTTATCTGTTCTCTGAAAAAAATTGTCTTCCGGTTGAGCTCAAATACTGCGTATGTAGTAAAGCTTGAAGTTTTTGAAATTTGATTCACCATTGAAGTCATTAATATTCTTACTAGTATTCCTTCCTATAATGTCAAAGGAGAACAATTCAGAATATATGATTGGAACCAGATACCCAGAGTCATATTAAAAACACATAATGGTTGATAATAAGACACCCAAGCTGTGACTTTTCAACGATATGGAACATTTGTGTAAACAAATCGTTAAGTACTTGCAGAGGCATGCATTCCATTGAATATTAAAATATCATTCTAGTTAATATTGTCAGAAGAAATCATTTGGTTCGTCTTCAGTCAGTTATTTGAACCCTATCGGAAAACTATCCTACAAATAAATTCTACACGCATCCACAGTAAACGCAATTCACTAGCATCAAAATTAAAAACTAACTGATGACCTTTCATCACTTTATGTGGTTACATATTACATAAAGTTGTAGACTAGATCTACCAATTGTCCCTACTGAAAGTAGAATACAGTAGATCTCATCTACAATATATAAAGGTTGTATTATCTTTGTTTCGTTGTGCAACGAGATACAAAATAGTTTTAAATTATAAAGCTTAAACAATCAAGCTAGTAGCTGAGATTACATGTGCATTACATAGTATTACATTGTGTGTGCCTGAAAGTAAAAACGACACGAAGTGAAGACTCGGCCAACCAACCCGGGTTTCACACCTTCCCATGTGCCAACCGAGTGAACAAATGAACAAAAGCACAATTTACTCAAAAAAACTGTTCACTACTCAAAACAAAACAACTTTCACTCCTCATTAATTCTTAGTCATTTGTATTTAGTTCTATCTCTTTGGGGAACTTTTACACTTTGTAATCTTTAGTATTACTCATTACTCATTAATCGCTAGTGGTTTTTTACATGCAAAAAGTTTAATGAGACATACAGGAAGACAGAGTCGAGCTATTCAGTCAACTTACACCAAGTCTAATTATAATTATTTTTAGTATTCGTAGTTCGCGTGTAATAATAATGTTCGAGTCAACTTGAGTCAAGTTCACTTTGCTAACAACAATTAAGCAGCATCATGTCCACCAGAACTGTTGGAGTATGAATATATAGTGTTCGGCTTTTGTCACTACCGAATTGTATTAACAAAATCATTGATCCTGCTGATATCGTATTCACTTATCTTCTAAATACTAAGGTAAATAATAAGGTAATATACTTGCTCTTAATATAACCAGGTAGATTTAAGTGCATTTCATTGTTTGAAGCAGATTACATTGGTCGCACTCTTGGGACTGGAACACTAACTAGTCAAAATGAAGTTTGCGGAACATTTGTTAGCTCACATTACACCGGAATGGAGAAAGCAGTACATTCAATACGAGGTGAGTTTATTGTGTTAATAGTCAATTTTACAAAGTGTATCAAAGTAATTGTTTTTATCATTTTGGAATTAATTTATATTTTCAGGAGATGAAGGCACTGCTCTACAATGCCAAGGAGTTAGCTCCAGCTGCAGAAGTCGTTGAGCCAGAAATCACTGCGCGATACTATGCACAGTTTGACGAACAGTTTTTTCATTTTTGTGAAAAAGAGTTGGTTAAGATCAATACTTTTTATAATGGTAAGGACCAATAATTGGGTTTTTATGATTGATTATCAGAGGTTTAAATTGTAATTTGTAAATACTATGCATTTTCAGAAAAATTATCTGAAGCAAGCCGAAAGTATGCTAATCTCAGGAGTGAATTGGACTCTCTCAGATCAACTGAAGACGCTGATGGTGGTGGCATTATGGGGGGTCTTCGAAAACGGAAAGAAAAAGCTGTTCAGTTCTTCGGAGTAAAGAAGGAACCTATCCGAAAATTACAAGATCTTAAACTTGCGTTTAGCGAGTTCTACTTGAGCTTAATTCTTTTACAAAACTATCAGAATCTTAATTACACGGGATTCAAAAAAATCCTGAAGAAGCATGACAAAATGTTATGTAGTGACAGTGGTGCAAGATGGAGGGACGATAAGGTTGAGACTGCTGGATTTCATACTAATAAGGACATTGACAAACTTATCAGTGACACGGAAAGCACGGTCACTTTGGAGTTGGAAAGTGGAAATCGGTAACGCAAACATAGCATTTGGCTCAAAATTTTATTTATATTGATCTATCAACTTCTTTACGTATTTGCTTGTATTTATGTGCAGTTCTAAAGCTATGAAGCGCCTTAGAGTTCCTCCACTTGGAGACCAGCAGTCCCCGTGGACCACATTTAAAGTAGTTGTTCATTATCATGACTGCGATAAAATGGTCAAGTTATTTAAAGTCGACTTATTTTACAGGTCGGGCTGTTCTCCGGTTCGTTTATGGTGCTACTTGTTGCTGTGATTTTGTCAGCAATCTTTCACCGAAGAAATGAGGATGACATTAAAGTTATCGTTAGGCTATATCGTGGACCGTTGCTTCTCGTCGTGTTTATTTTCTTGATGGGAGTTAACGTTTATGGATGGCGCTCATCAGGAGTGAATCATGTTCTGATTTTCGAGTTAGATCCTCGAAATCATTTATCTGAGCAGCATCTAATGGAAATGGCTGCAATTTTCGGTGTCGTGTGGACGTTAAGTGTTTTAAGCTTCTTGTATTCCAGTGCTTTAAGCATTCCACCCTATGCTAATCCTCTCGCTCTAGTCGTTATATTAGTTTGTTTTATGATCAATCCAACCAAAACATTTCGTCATGAAGCCAGATTTTGGGTCCTTTCAGTGCTGGTGAGTAAATTCAAAATAAATATAGGCTATCCATGTAAAAATTCGTGTAAAGTCTGTAAAATTATTTGTTTATTTAGGGACATATTATATGCGCCCCGTTCTTTCACGTTGGATTTGCTGATTTCTGGCTGGCTGACCAGTTAAATAGTTTAGTCCCCGTTCTTCTGGATTTTCAGTATTTAATTTGTTTTTATGCAACTTCGGATGGTAATTTTGAAAGACTTGGAGAAGACGCTGCTAGATGCATTGATAAGTCTTGGTACATCCGTCCAATTGTTGCTTCCCTCCCAGCATGGTTTCGGTTCATGCAGTGCCTCCGACGTTATCGAGATAGTAGAGAAGCCTTTCCACATCTTGTAAGTAACTTCGGTTGTTGTTGAACGCGAAATATTTGTTACCATCAATATATGATTGTTTCTAATTTCAGGCAAACGCAGGCAAATATTCTACTACATTTTTTGTAATACTGTTTTCTACTTTGAATATTTACTACAGAGGTAAAGTTTCTTATCATGTTAATGAGGAAGACTCGACAAGACAAACTAAATAACTGTGCATTTCTTTGTCAGAATACTACAAAGTTGATTTCAACATTTTCTTCTTTCTCTGGATTGCGGCTGCAACAATTTCATCAATATACGCGTACATCTGGGACATTAAAATGGATTGGGGGTTATTTGACAAAAATGCTGAGCATTGGTTAGTATTTATTGTACAAATTATTCGCTCTGTTTCTGTGAGAAAAGTTACTTACATGTAATGTAATATTAACAGGTGTCTTCGAGAAGAAATAGTTTACTCAGCTCCTGGATACTATTACTTTGCAATGTTTGAAGATTTCTTGTTACGGTTCGGATGGGCAATATCATTGTCCTTGACTGAGATGGGTTATGATTTCGGAGACATTATGGTTTCAATTCTTGCATTCTTGGAAGTTTTCAGACGTTTCGTGTGGAACTTTTTCCGTCTTGAAAACGAACATTTGAACAATTGTGGTAAATTCAGAGCTGTCCGAGATATCTCAGTTGCTCCTCTGGATGCTTCAGACCAAACGCAAATTATTAAAATGATGGATGAAGCAGATGGGGTGACTAATCGAAAAGTGAAGAGAAAGCCGGTGAAAGGAAGTAAGAAAAGTGCAGACCAAAGAATTTTACTCGAAGGAGATACTACTGATGACCCAGACAATTAAACAGCGCTTCGACCCCAAAGATACCAAAGGAGGAAAGAGCTGCAGTTTCGATGGAAGAGATTTGTTGTGTAAATTCCAGTATTGTCTCATATAACAACTCTGGTCATTTTGCCATGTATTATTTATTGCTATAAATACAGAGATTTAAACATGACTCATCGAATTCATTCAAATTGTCGACATCTCATTTCGATTGACTCATTATCATAATTCTGACCCCACAAAATCAGTAAATGAAGTTCAGTTTGGAAGATTTCTTTAAGTATTAAATCCTGTGTGACATTACTTTCTTGAAATACTCTATGAATGTTTCTAGTGTACATCTTTTTGTTATCACAAAAATTATAAAACTGACGCATGTGAGCAACCGTGATTTTCAACTTATCTTGTTCGGATGAGGTTCGTAGTAATGGGATTAAGTTAGGTAGCTGTTCTATTATGACAGTTCCAGGTAGGAGATTCGGTATGGTTGTATTTGGTGGATATGCTTCTTCACCTTTTAGTCAAAGAAAATCAAAATAACATTAATCATAAATTTTCAGATCGTCATCCTTGCATATGATAAGATTCTACTATTTACTTAAAAAGTACCTTGTAGTAAATTATGATAAGAATTCCTTAGAGTAGTCTCAAATAAAAATGCTGAATTTGTATAATCTCTTCGTAATTTTAACCAGTCAATTGAGTTCTCTGGTGAGTTAAGCTTCTGAGAAGTAAGTCCACGCATGATATTGCAGAAGGAGAGAAAGTTCCCCATTCTTGTTTTCAATTCGTTAGCAATACCTATCCATTTGTTAAACATGCTTTCTTTCGTTTCAGCATGCAATACAGATATTGTAACAAAGTGTGAAAATGCAAAGGATCGTTCTATTACTGCCCTCCATCTGAAATCGGGTTGATAGAGTAATTTCTCATATATTCCTGAGTTAATGTCAGCTTCTTCATTACACAATTTGTATTCATCTTGCTGATCATCCGATAACAAACTTTCTTCTTCGAGCACCTCCCAATCTGCTTTTGTTATGTGATAGGCAACAGCGCAGTCTGAAACTTCTTGAATACGCGAGTTTAGTAACTGCAAGATTGGGATAGAGTTATAGCTTATTACTACATAGCGTGCATGCATGTATTTATAGTATTATTATGATATTACTTGAATCAGAGGTTCGCTCATTGTTACACTCTCCAGTGTTGATGGTAAAAGTATACTGGAGAAAGTAGATAAGTCAAAGTTAGCTCCAGCTGTGAGACTACTTTCATGGTTTTGCATTAAAGATAAGTAAGTGTTCGAAGTGAGTATTTTCTCTGGAATTTCTTCCAAACTTTCCAAAAGTCCAGGAGGCGGTTTAAGATTTAATGCAACTTGGTAGAGACTTTCGGCAGTGAAAGATCGCTCAATAAGAACTGCATCTGCAGGTAAAATACTTTCATGCGACAATGATACGTACTCATTGTCTCCAGCCTCTCCTGGAAGCATGATCCTGTGCTTTCTTGAGACAGGAATAGTTCGAGTTCTTTAAAGAAAAGCAATACATATTATTATTAGTACAGCTGGATTCATTATTTCCGGGGTGGGAGTAGAAGACACAATATACCTTGGAAAACTGATGATAGCCCCAGACTTAGCAGATATAGGTTCTTTGTTACCGACATAGTAGGTTATTAAGTCTTGTACTGTAGTGAAACTCTCATTTTCAAAGCGGTATCCCAATTGTTCGTAAATTGTATTCGGCTGTAAAACTTCCTGACGGACATATCATCAAAATTAATTATGTTATTCTACAATAAGTCTACCGACTGGAAGAATGCATTCTTACCTTATGAATAAGAAAGTGTAAAACAACACCTTTCCATTTACAAGAAAGAACATAATCACCCGAACGAGCAAATGTGCTGGAGTCTCGGACTAAAAATTCCCCATCTTCCACCAAAAGAAGTTCACTACAGGCTCTGGGAATATTTCCATGATACCAAGCGTGTGACCTCAGATCACTTCCATTCAACGAAAATTCCCATTCTAGTAACTCTTTATCTGAACGATTGTAAATGCTGACGTCCATAATGTATTGAATTGTATTGCACAAAGTGTTATAATGACTTGAATAAAGTATCGGAAACTTATTGTGTTCTCTACAATTATATGAAGTTTTTATTCAGCCAAAATATTTTTTGTTTTGATATTATTAGTGGTAGAAAAACTCTTGAGTAGCCCAATCAAGCCCAGAAGGTATTGATTTTCAGTTTTATATCATAGGGAGATATTGTGACACCCCACCTCCTTTCTACAGGAGGGACGGGTAGTTTTCCATGCGGGAGTTCACTGGAGAGGGTAGTGAAAATTCGGGTTGTGAGATGGTATCGTTGTATCAACTTGAAAACTTAGGGAATTTACTTCCACATTTCCACAACTGTCAACTTGCCTACAAACAAACCCACACGATGTTATTAGTTCAAATTGTTTACAAATATATTCACACGATAGGCATAATTGTGTTTTATAATGCTTCAGTATATTTAAAAAGATGTTATATCTAATCATGGGTTCATTTGGAAGACAAAGCAGTAATTCTTATATGTATCAGAAAACCAGCTCAACTAGAGATAAATATATTTTTAATGGGTATATGCAGGGCATTCATTTTTCTGTGACTTAATTGTTCACAAACAAGTCTCATAAATACATACATCTAAAAGGGACCCATATAGTATTCATGTAGCATAATACTTGGTTGAAGTTGTTGAGTGCCTATTTGAATGTCATATAACACATTGATACCTACGACTTCGTCATTTTCAACAGTTTCATGCAGGCATAAGTGAAAGCCGTTTCGACTTTCTCTCGGGAAGTTATTCAATTTGTGTGAGGTTTCCGGAGACACTTTAGTTAAAACTGTAAAAATGAAAGAAAAGAGTAAGGAGGATTATAAAATGTAAAAGTTATGGATATGGCAGTAGACTTGTGATTGAATTCCACATATTCAGGGAGTAGTTGAGTCAGGGTGAGGGGTCATTTTTTCATGTCCTAAAGTGGCAGAGTATTTTACACATGAAATATGTCTGTCGGTGCACTTTGACTACATGATGTTAGGAAGAAAATTCAATTTGCTCGGAAGGGCTGGGAGGCTTTAGCATATTTATTTTACGTTCTAACACGAGAGGAAGAGTCATGTCAAGGAATCGTATGCATGAAAAATATCCCTGTGGATTGCCCCTAGTCTAACCTACACACGACAAATAGATATCTACCAACAGAGAGATAGATTTCTTGTGTATACGTAATACGTACCCCTTCCTACATCTCTCTCTATGTATGGTAGGCGTAAGAGAGACATTCACTTTTGGGCTGGATCTCGGATTATCGGTATTAATCTGTTGGGAGTCGTTTCCTGACTTTTTTCTTTTCTCTCATGCTCGAGCCTCCATCTCCTCTCACCAATTGAATTTTCCAATGAATCCTAATGATTCTCGACCCCAAAATAAAGGGATCAAATCATCCTAACCCGACCACTATCTCATCTCTCTTATGTGATCTACTTTAAATAATCACGTATTCCGTATTTCTCTTCTCTCAGACACTTTTATAGGATCATCGCATCTTCTTACTACAGACTCTCATAACTATTCTGATCACTCTCTTGCCTTCACTTATCTTTACCGATGCACGAACACCGTTTCAACTTCTCTACTACTACATACACATAAGACCGAATAGAGTCAATCTCTCCTTCCCGTGTAGAGGACTCGTACATTCGCCAAATGCTACACACATAACTCTTTTTCTACAGGTCCACAGATCGTTACGAAAGTAATCGGGACTTTCTCTTTCTTTACATGTTGATCAGAGCAAGATACATCTATGCCGAACTCTATCTATGCATGTATTTCAATCTTGTCTCAAACGTAGCGCAGGCACTACAACTTAATCCCAAATCTCTTTTTGCTTAAGCCCACCTCTCCTGCTAGCAGTACTCTTGCTTTCACTCGAGCTTCATCTCAATGATTTCTTTCTTTCTGTAGGAAAGTAAGAAAACTTGAGCGATAAAATGTTAAATTTTTGGAGGAAGAATGTGAAAATTAGTCTTAAAATACACGTCCCATGGGATTGTGGATATTCTCCCTCACTACTAGTTTCACAAGTAGTGTAGGTGTCACACCACCACGGACACTTCCTCTCGCATTTCCTCTGCCGGATGAACTTATATGAGTAATACGAGGAAGGAGATAGGAGACAAATAGTATATCGCTATCTGATGGCTTGTTTCCTTCTTGTGTGTACATTTTCCATATGCTAGGATGTAGAAGGACATATGATACACGAGGCGAGAGAAGTCGCCCAGCAGAAGAGATCATCTCTTTTATGCATATAAAAGAGAAAGTAGAAAGACAAGGCAGTGAGTGAGTACAGCTTTCAAGTTGTTGGTGAGAAAGCTTATGTAGTGTAAATTCAATTTAGCTTT
>Ga0194135_10001855_pt1 | contig 12744 bp, 18 predicted proteins | sample LitLau_LLRF_2013_FD_134024 | JGI IMG/M metagenome (GOLD analysis project Ga0194135, IMG submission 134024) | Freshwater sediment microbial communities in response to fracking from North America - Little Laurel Run_MetaG_LLRF_2013 (version 2) | ecosystem: Environmental > Aquatic > Freshwater >... | reverse complement strand
TCAAAAGGACAGGAGTGGTTTGCCTTCAGATATGTAATGACTTTTGTAGGAATCATAGTGTTCAGCATGATACTAATGGTCAAAAGTATTGGCCAAGGAATTCAGGTAATTTGAAAGCGCTTGACAATGCGTGCAGTAACTTAAATGCATGGCTTTGGCTTTGTTGCACTCACCCCATGAACGTAACTATATTTAGGGATGTCAAAATATTATATTGACAGGAGTTGATTAAAGCCACTGAAGGTGAATTTTACAAATATTCGAATCTCATTTTTGCTGGGTGGGATCACTACACGAAAGATGACCAAGGGGCAATGTTCAAGAAGAAAATTCTTCTACATGAAATGAAGATTGCTTTGCAAACTGAGAAAAGAAACGTAATTCGAAATCTCACTTAGAAATAATGTTTGGTTTTAATTGAATGCCATTAAGTTACCTGAAATCTGTGTTTCAATCTGTAGCTGGAATCTCTCGTTCGAAGCCGCAGAGAACGCTTGAAACTGACAGTGATCAGAATTTTTGTCAACTTGGTAGTTTTTGTGGCTCTTTGTCTGGCAGGATTCACTATTTTCTATCTATCTGGAGTTAGCATTAATTATTCCAACACAAAGGAAACATTCGACCAGACTCCAATTACGGAACATCTTAAGAACTTAGGATATAGTTTTGCCCCATCGGTCCTCATCAGTTTTTACAACTTGATATTCCCCGTAATCCTAGGAAAAGTAAGCAACTTCCTTTTTCAACAATTCAACAAATCTTGATCTTGTTTCAAAGAAATGGTCTATCTTCACCAGATTGGGAAGTATGAAAAATATTCCAAACAAAAAGAAACGGCCTGGCTACTAATCCGGGCATTATTCATCCGCCTACTCTCAATAGGCTTTGCAGCCTTCAAATTCTATTCGGTGACATATTGCGAACCTGAAGATAACAATTCCTTCGCTATGAAACATCACTCATTAAATTTAACATGTGTTAAATGTGAGGACGATCCAAAGAACCCAAGCAAGCTAAAGTTTCGTAATCTCTGTTGGGAGTCTCTATTCGCAGATCAGATTTACAAGTGAGATAACTTCCTTCTAAATAATAATAATGGAACAATGCTTTTGGATATCTCAATTATTATGTGACATGTTTTGACTTCTTTTTACAGGTTGATGATAGTTGATATTATCCTTAAAGTACTTATGACATTCTTCATAGACCCTTTTCGTGTCAAACTTAGAAAAACCTTTCGCTGCGCTTTTTGTAATTCAATCGGGACAATTAACTTCAACATTGTCAGACATAGTTTGGACTTGATTTACATACAAGTGCTTTCTTGGCTGGGAATGTATTTTGGTCCTCTGATTCCAATTGTAGCTGTGTTTTACTGTTTGATCGTGTTCTATACAAAGAAATACAGGTGAGTAGTGGTTTGTTGTCACAGGGTGGGTTTTCATATGATAAAGAAGACGTTTGTGGTCTTGTTGCATTTTAAAAATGACACATTTCAAGTTATGTAATAACTTAAACGGACACTTAATTCTTTTGTAATTGCAGTGTTCTTTATAACTGTACAGCAGTTCCTGACACATTCAAGTGAGATCTTTAGCTTACACTTCAATATGTATATGATGATTAGATGACTTGAGGAAATCATATCATTCTTATTGTATAATTTTGCATATTCACAGGACAATAAGAACCACAACAATTTACGTGGTCGCCAAATTGATATCATTTGTAGCTGTGACTTTAGCCAACACTATAGTAATTGGATACATGGTCCCGTCAAGAGAATGTGGTCCTTTTCGTTTGCAATTGGAAGGAGACTTCAGACCATGGAGTCCCGTGATCAATATACTTAAAGCTAAGCCATGGGTTTACAGTGTATATGAATCTATAGTGTCATCACAAATATCTATTCCTGTAGCAATTATTCTTATGTTAGCTTCGTATTACTATTACTCTGTGGCTCAAGCAAATAGAGCACTCGTTGACACTTTGAGACATTTACTTGTTCTTGAAGGCCATGACAAACAGTATTTGTTCGCGAGGCTTAATTCTTTAAGAAGACCGTCAACAGGAAGTCGATCTAGAGGATCAACTATGGTTGGAACTAGAAACTAACAATAAGTTGAGTACTGAAATACATGTGTCCTGCTCAGTTGCGAAAGCCGATAAGCGTCGTCGGCTAAAGCCAAAGTTCTCCAGGATCATATGAGAAAGCAGAATGGCCTATTATGGAATCCTTAGGGGGAAGTCATGAACTCTCTAGTCCTATATATATCTTTCGCTCCAAGAAATCTGAAGCTCATAAATTATTGAAAATACCTGTACATCTGTACATTTGTAAATTATAGGACTGATTGGTATTGTAAATCATGTATATTTTACATAAATTCAAGTAATTGTACAGAACTTGAAAATTGGATGCTCAATATTGTAGTATTTCATATGTCTATCCATTTGACATTAGTTTACAATTACATAAGACTTGTTTTGTTTTATATTGTACAGATTTGCAAATAATTTAATATTAAAAACTTGAATAGTTAATTAATCTTCTTCACTTCGTAAAGTGTCAATCTTTGTCAGTCAGATATCATCCAGGTTGAGCATCAGTCTCGTAGCATTTCTTACGCATTACTTTGTTACTGGTTCATGAAGCTGGAAAAGTCAATCAAACGAATATTAAAATACTATTTTACACAATTTCAATTACATAATTATTTAGATATTTCGACTCTTCCATACCACGCTAGAAAGTTCAAGCCAATCGTTGAGTTTGACTGGACTATCCATCACTGACGGATCTTTGTCCCAATTCCAATAAGTAATTGATTTGAAGGTTGATGAGACACTGACCACTCTCTCGTTCTGATCTCGGGTGCCCTCTTTCCCCGATTCTGGTTTCGAGTCAACTAGAACGACCCCAACGAAGTTTTCGGGTAGTTCGATTCTTTTCCCATCCAGCGGGCGACCACGGAACCGATTCGTGAAAACTAAATTCAGACATTCAAAGCCATCGTCATCAGATTTACATCACACACCATTCTCTTTGAAATTAAAATTTGAATTCTTTCATTATAATACAAAGCGCAATTACGGCTGCGATTTTAGATTTATAGCCCAACGGCTAAGCTTTGAAAGTTGCAATGATTTTTAAAGCTGTATAAAAGACTAATTCTTCGTTTGTTTAAAAAACCAGCTTCATCGTCTCTTCAAAATCTCGTGGTACTATAAAATTGTTTGTCGTAATATCTGTCTTACAACCAGATAATTATCTTTCCCGTGTGTGCATTTTTTACTGATATTTCTAGTCTTTTGCCCATAAAAATCAAGATGGCTGATCCTAATATGAAAATATGCGACATGTGCTTCGTTACCATTCGGGGGAAAAAATTCAGATGCGGTCAACCACATTTTTGGGGTGCGTACCTTAGATTCGTTAATGGGATTGGAGCGGACCCGGACCGGTTTTTATGCTCAAAATGTTACCTCATGGTAGGTTAATACTTAATGTGTTCACAAACAATGAATTATCGCCACATTCAAAAAGTGACTTGGTACTTTGGTACTTTGGCTACAGCGTCTCCCTAAATATGCTTGTCTCTATTAATTACTTGTAGATAAAGAGACATGAAAACGTTAACAACTTCAATCGTCGAGTTGTTGTAATACCTTTATATTAATTTTATATTATCAGGGAAATAAAGGCGGAATTAAGTATAATTTTTCTTAACACTTTTAGAGACAACCAGACAACGAACAATTTTACTTCACCTCTTTCCTGACGGTCCCCGGAAAGTACAAAAGAAGAAGGCTTGACTAGGTCTGTAAATTTATCTTTCACGTTAGCAGGTCCGTCGTATTCTACTTTAAAAGGTACGTAATGAATTACAGGGTCTTCGGTGATGTCCCCGTCTTTCTCTTTAGTATTAGTTTTAATCGTCGTCTTATCATCAAACCGGCAAGCCATCGTGTGTGAATATAAACTATCAGTGAACAAACTATTTTATAGTTATAAAAGGACCAATTACTCGTGAATAGTGATAAAACTTTAAAGACTACTTAAAAAAACCTTTTACTGAAACTATATGAGGGGGAATAGTATTAATCGAATTATCAAAGAGTGTTAAACAGAGAGTTTTAAAACTAAGTGTTTAGTGTTAGTGTAAGAATATTATTGGAATGCCGGGAAGTGGAGGGAGACAAGAGTAAACACCGCCAGTCAAGTTGATCCTCATGTGTCACACACTCGCTGGCTAAATCTCAATATTGAAGCAGAAGTCCACAGTCCAACTTTAACTTCACTCACTCAATATAATAATTTATAATATTTTTACTTTTATTTCAAAAAAGGCTTTTTAGCTCATTTATATCCAGAGTCACATTAATTTATCTTTCTAAAAAAGTTTTGTTGTGCGTCATTAATTATTATTATGCAGGCTATTCGAAGTGCTATTGGGATGTCAAGGGGAGCGGCGACGGGTAGGTTATCTGCATCATCAATGATAACAAGTGCTTCTTCAAGTAGTCGGAGGAATTATGAAACTCTTGCGGTGAAAACGGTAGCACCTTATGTTACTCATGTGGAAATTAACAGACCTGATAAGCTCAATGCGATGAACATACCTTTTTGGAAGTAAGGAATGAATATAACAATTTTGAAGTTATGTATATAAGAATTATGCAAGGAAGTTTTAAAGTAATAATAATTGTGGGTATGTTTTTGGACTTCAGGGAAATCGGAGAGTGCTTTCAGGAACTGAATGAAGATAGTAAATGTCGAGCTGTGGTTCTGAGTGGAGCTGGAAAAATTTTCACTGCAGGTAAATTATTGTATATGATAGTTTTTTGAAAGGAGTTTAAAAATTCTGTAAATTGTGCGTATTGAAAATATTGTGAATTGTTTAAATCGTAGGTCTGGACTTTTCCGATATGGGGCAACTTATGTCAGTTTTACAGAGTGAACAAGATGTCGCAAGGAAGTTTAAGAAATTTTACAAGTTGGTCAAGTCATATCAGTCATCGTTTACTGCCCTGGAGAAGGTCCATTTTTCGTAGTTAGTTAGTTAGTGGATTGTAGTTTTGAAATTGGTGATATTTGATGTGGTTGGTATTGGTGGTTTTAGTGTTCTAAACCTGTGATTGCTGCTGTTCATAACGCTTGTATAGGAGGTGGATTGGATTTGATCTCTGCGGCTGATATTCGTTATTGTACTTCAGATGCAGTTTTTCAGATTAAGGAAGTTGATATTGGTGAAGAAGAAATTTAAAATTCATTTTGATATGATAGAAAATAAGTCGTAGTTTAACTTTTGCATATACCTAAGTATGTACAGTTAACACAATTTGTTTAAATGATAGGTCTTGCTGCTGACGTAGGCTCACTTCAGCGTCTCCCTAAAGTAGTTGGAAATGATAGTTTGATAAGAGAATTAGCATATTCTGCGAGGAAATTCTACTCCGATGAAGCCTTATCGATGGGCCTGGTTAGCAGAATTTTCCAAGATAAGTCAAGGTAAAGTTGAAAAACTTCGATAAGCAGTATAACAGTTCCATACATGTAAAGAGTAACACGTTCGGATCTTTAGCATGATCGACGCTGCTGTAGCATTGGGTGAAACGATCGCCAGTAAATCTCCAGTTGCCGTACAGGGTACAAAAGTCCATCTTGTTTATGCCAGAGATCATTCTGCCGAAGAGAGCTTAGAATACGAGGTAATAACAAAAAGTCTTTTGTCTGGAATTTTACGTCCTAAAAATTTCATTTTGTTGTTGCCCAAAATGTAAATTATTCATGTCTATTCTATTACAGGCTATATGGAATGCTGCGATGCTCCAGAGTGAAGACCTAATGAACGCAGCGATGGCTCAAATGGGGAAGCAAACTCCCAAATTCAACGACCTATAAAGATATCCCAAATTATGTATAGTCTACCGAGCGTTTTGAATGACAATTCAGGTGCTACAAATTCAGCTTTATAATCTTCCATGAAAATTACCGGTTAGGATTTCCCATGAAGTAAAATTCTACGAGTAACCAAATGGTCATAATCATCTACATATAATGAATAATTACACTACACTCGTATCTATATATGTGTATATTTATATTCTTATTAATTTTCTAGAATTGTATAATTTAAAGCATGAATTCTTGTAAGAACTTATAGCCTGTGGCTATTTTCTCGAAGGAGGGGTGAGCTGAGAGAGAAGACGATTAAAGTAACTCTATCCGCTTGCTACATGCACGTGATACACTTTCATTGACTTTTATATCTGCGCTAGTACAATTGTGTACGATGTAGAACAGAACAGAACATATACAGAATATCTATATACACCGTCCGTCCTCTATAATGTATACTCTACTTAAGTAATTGTAATTATTAGGGTGAGCTGTGAGCTTCACTTGTACCAAAGCCCAAGTTAGTGAACGGTATAGTTTAGTTAGTAAATAGAGAAGGACATGAAAGGCTTTTCACGAATTGGGAGTGTGTAGGCTGATTCTACTGTTATATAGTTAGTTTTACGTATACTTACACTAGGACAACATTTCTCATTAACAGAGTCATCATCATTTGTCTCGAATTTACGCGATGAATGATTGAATGACCATCAGTTACGGTGCTCCACCTCGAAGAAGGTCAGCCAAGCCATTGACAAGAAAAATGCGATAATTTGATTACGGACAATTCGAACTACATTAGTAATTACACTTTACACCTGACACCTAGCCACCCACTATACTTCTTTCATTCCATGATTTACTCCGTCATTTCTATTTTTACTGAATTTTAAGAAATACGTACACGCTATATCATATTGCTGAGAAAGTACCAGTTGTTACAATCTCAGATATAACACGGACTTGCAATAAATTGTGTAAAATATATTGCAAGTTACGAACAGTTGGGCTTGTATGGAGGGGAATCAAAACCTTAAGATAATATTTATTTAAGTTGTTGGTAAGTCAAATTCATATCAATTAGAATTATTAGAAGCGTCAATTGGTTTAATGATATTAGATAATGATAAGCGATTTTTCTTTAGTTGCAGATTTTGTTCTTGAAAACCAGAAAGTACAATAATTTGATTGCATTCCTTTATTAAAAAGTACCTAAATAATTTTGTGAATAACAACTGGACGAATTTCTACCTCGGAAATGAACGAAGGATACTCAAAATTGCAAAGAAAGAAAACAACTTGAAATTATTGAATGGTAATTTTGACTTATGAAGTCATCACTTTTCAAGTGATTGATTTTTAGATCTGACGTGCTGCAAAAGCTTCAGATAACATTTATCTTGTGAAATTCAGTGTTCTCCAAACTTGATATATACATTTATGCCCAATCTTTACTTAATTTGTGTCGAGTTGGGTGTTTGAGAGCTAATTATTTGTGTAATTGCTGTGCAGGTGCTAGCGAAATAAGCGAAAAACGAGAAACCGAAACGGAACGAATCCACATAGGTTTTTACTGGAAAGAGATTGAAAATTATTAAAATGAGTGACGATTTCGATACTGATCAGTTGGTAGAATTTTGCCAACGTCTTGGACTTGCTAAAGATGGATATCTTGACGAAAAGGAACTTGCAATTGTGTGCAATTGCATTGGACTGCAAGCTCCTGAAGAGGTATTGCCTTTCAAGTTAAAATAAATTCGCGTTTTTCATTTATGTGCTTAGTTATAGTATTGTTAGTAAAAACTTAGGAGAGTTGAATCATAGTACAATATTGTAATTTCAGATGATGAAAGAACTTTTTGAAGAACTGGACACTGACAAAGATGGAAGGGTTTGTTTAGAAGAATTGAGTCAAATGCTGAGAGGTATGCCGAAGAATCCCCCTTCACCAGAGAAGTTTAAGGTATGCCAGTTAACTTAAGGAATTATTATAGAATTTGATTTGATGAGCTCGAACAAAATCTAATAACTGTAAATCTGATTCGGGTAGAAATTCGGAGATGCTTCTACTGCGCTTAGTTCTAGTCCCCTGATGGGATCTCCTGTGAAGAAAATGCTGTTTGCTGACTTTACCAGTGCTGTCAGTGAAAGTCGGGGTGCTTTTTCCATACTTGATCCGAATAACTCTGGGTGAGTAATGATTGGTAATTAATAAATTCTGAGCAATTTGTTTTGATGAAGTATTGAATTCCAGATTTACCAAAGTCGGCCAGGTTCTGGATATGTGGGCACAACTTGGTATCAGTAAAGAAGATGGAGTTAGAATTCTCAAAGACATGGGATTTAGTTCCGGGTCGAGAACAAATTCTCTAAATGTCCAGGTACTAAAAACATATTCATGTAAAATTACTATCGGTTTCATTATTAATACCTGATCAAAATTATAATTCTATTTAATGATTTTAGGACTTCAACAAAGCCCTGGAAGACGAAACAGATAACTTGAAGGATACTATACCGTTGCTAGTCCAAACAGCTCTGATCACCTACAGAACAGAGACTCAATATCTTAGGTAGGTGTCCATATTATATTACGATGAAACTTTTAGGTGATGATAAAAAATGATAACACGGTGTTTGATAAAAACAGATCAGTATGTGAAAGTATGGAGTGTGAAAGAGACAAACTCAAATCTGATGTACTGGAAGCGCATCAACGATCTTCTTTGTTAGCTCAAGAGGTTGACGAACAAAACAGCAGACTAGAGAAGAATAGCCAAATGTTGATTCAAAAGTTGGAATCTAAATATTCAGAACAAATTCACGAGCTGCAGCAAAAATTCTTGTTTGAAAAGGAATCATTGCAGCAAGCTTTGATGCTAGCTGAGGCTCAGTTGAGCACACTACAGGAAAATGATGCCAAGTTGAAGTCACAAATTTTGAAACTGAACAACGTAAGCAATCAAATAATAAAATGAATGTTAATTTAGAAAGTTGATAGGTTATATGCAGTATAATACAATGCTTGGTTAATTATTACTTTTTTATGTGTATAGGAAAATTCATCTCTTGAGAAAGAATTGCAGAATTTAAGTAACGAAATCCGAAGCTTGAATAGAACAAAAACACAATTGGAGAAAAAAATATCTCACTACGTGGACCTGGAGAACAAGGTCAGTACAATTATATAGGAATTAAGCTACCAATTAGTGGTCGCAGCTGATAGTGTATTTATTTATAGCTTCTCGAATTGGAACGGAAAAACTCAGAGATCTTAAATGACAACGAAGAAAAGCTAGAGAAAACTTTTGCTGAGCTACAGCATCTGCGAGATCAAAATGATGAACTCACAGCTCAGCTTGAAAAAATGAAAGAGTCCACAAAACTAATTCAAGGAAAACGGTTGACCAGCAATAAAAAGCGTAAAGGTTCAAGGGTATCTTCAATGTCAGACGGAATCGAGAAGATGGAGGAATGCAATGACAGTCCGTTAGAAAAAATCGGAAAATTTCACTCAGACTTCGAAATGAACATCTATGCTGATGGTATGTCTGGATTTAAAAAAAAAATCATTGTTCTTTATATCATGCTCTTTCAGTGAAGACAATTCGAGGGCACGAAACGTCAAATCAAAGATTAAGCCAGTTACTTGATTTATTCAGATCCTGAGGAATTAGAGAGTTCCATTGACGCATCATGTAGCCAACCCGATTCTGGCAATTTTCCAGCCCCAGTAGCAATAGTAAGTGGCAAAACTTTGTGTTCTTTCGTGGCCTGTAGTGTTGCTTAAATTGACTACCGTGTTTTTGATTACTGTCACTTCAAAGCTACTAACCTTAAAGCTAAAAACACCGGGGATCTTGAGTTCGAAGAATGTTAAGCTATTAATATTGTTGCTTCCTTGTTTCTTTTCTGTAGAGTTTGGCAGCCTGTATGGGTGAGAGCTCGACAGACTCCCCACAAGCATGTCCTGAAGATTTTCGAAGTAGAGCAAATCATGTTATTAGCGTTCCGTTGTTAAATGGAAAAGCTGACCCAGAATACGAAAAACTTGAAATTGAAATGGACACAGTGAAAGAAAAGATAGCGACGATCATTTCTGAAAAACAGCATCTATTAGAAGAAAATCTCACATTGAAATCAGAACTATATCTACACGTTGACAATAGGCAAGACGACATGCCTGTGAGTTTACCGATTGAAATGGTTCATTCGCCTAATTTCAAGCGTGTACAGTACACTGACGCATCCTGTCAGACCTCAGAAGACTTGAACATTGATACACCTGACGCTGAGCTCGTGAAAAAATTACGTGAAAGAATTTTAGAGCTCGAAACTGAGTCAATGAGGACAAAAGCTGACTTTGAAAAGGAACGGAAGGAGTTGAAAGATCAATGCGCGGATTTAGAAAGTAGTTTGGATCTTTTGCGAGTCGAATATGAAAAATGCGAAGATTATTGGCACGATAAGCTTCAAGAAGCAAGAGATCTGTACGATCAGGACCGAGCTGCATCTGACGAAAAGTTACATGAGTTGATTCAAAAGATAAAAGAATATGACGAAGCGTTTATGCCTATGATGGCATATGATAAACTTCCGCCAATTGAAGAAAGAGCGAGTTTGGAACGTCAAGTTACAGATTTAGAAGAAGAATGCGAGGTATTGCGACAAGAACTTCAGTCCATAAGGCTAGAGAAAGATACTACTATCACAAGTTACCAGAAGCAATTAGAGGTGAACTATACATTCTGTAGAAGTCTAAGTATTTATTGAATTTTTACAGTATGTATGTTCAATTCATTGGATTTTCAAATATATTTTAGATGAGGATGGTTGAAGAATGTAGCCGGCTAGAGCAGCAAGTGTCTGCCTTGACCATGAAGTGTAAAGATTATGAGAGTCGTCTGAGTTCCTTAGCAGAAGAAGGTAAAACAAATTATACAACAGTAGGGAGAACTTATCGTAATTTCATTTTTGCGTAATATTAGAGCAAAGTACATTGGAAGAAAGTGGAATGATGGACATGCTTAAAGATCGAGTACGACAGTTGGAATTCCAGATGAAAAATCAAGAAGACAAATATAAGTGTCAAATAATGCAGCTTGAACAAACTTGTAAAGAGAGAGATGAGCAGCTTCGATTAGCCGTTGTTGAAGTAAGTATGTGAATTAAACTTCAAGTATACTTGTCTGAGTTGTCTGTATGAAATTTGCTAATCAAAATATTTTAATTCGTTTGTTATTATTACCCTAGGTTCCTAAATCATCTCCGTCTCCTCAACCTCCTCCGCAAATCTGGAGAGAAGAAGTAGATCCACGTGATAATAAATCAAAAAGTCTCCTGGAAATGCTGCACCAATCTAATGTCGATGTAATGTCCATTTGGCCCCAAAGATATGCCAATCAAGATAAGAGTTCTAGTTTGCCATTTATTCCAGTATCGGAGCAGCCCTATCCATATTCCACTGTAAGAATCAGAACTTACCTTTAGGGATCTTTACTCCTTATTTCGTCCTTTCGGCTTTCGTGTATATACTCAAATCTCTCAAACTTAAATTGACCATGATATGTTGTTGTTGCTTGCAGGGTGGTTGGGGTCCCTTGAACAATGCTTATCCACAAGATATTTGGGGACCTCCAATACCTTCACTTGCCCCTCAAGGAAAGAAAGCGTGGTGTCATGTTGAACTTGGTTGGTTACAAGCTCTTCGAGCAAAACTGAAGCAAAGGGAAGATCAATGTTTCGCTCTGCAGAGAGCGTTGCAGCAAAAGGAACGAGACACCGAGAAACTATTTTCAGGTGAGGAATTGGTTTTTAAAACTTTGATTTACTTTACTGAATAAAGTGCTATTTGAAATTGTTTCAAACTAATAGAACTCAGATATAAACACGAAGCAGAAACATCTAATTGGGAAGGACTGATGCACGCTAGTCAAGAACTTGTCAGACAGCAAGCCTTAAAATATAAAGAACAGGTACTATAATGATTGATTTCATTTGTTTTATAATTCATAATTTATCATTTCTAATTACGACATTGGGGTCGATTATTTTTTGAGCCTGCCTAAAATATTTTCTGTTTACTTTTACAGGCTGAGAAGCTGGCCCACTCAGAAGTGTTAATGAAAGAATTATGGGTAGAAAATTCGAAACTTATGGCAGCTTTAAGTTCCACGGAACAACGAGTAATGCACCTAGAAAATTTATTAAAATATCAAGTGGAAAATTCCGCAAACATTCAACAAACCAAAAACAGTTCAAATCAGATGCCTTCACCATCTCCACGTAGCCTTCAATTCCATCCACACAACTTTTCCACCTAAGTAGCCTTTCATAATGATTCCAGATTAAAAATTTATTACCCTAACGAACTGAAAACTAAAAATATTACAAATGAAAATCAAAATCAGAAAAATGTGTTGTGACATTGTCAAATAGAGGCTAATGGTAAATATCTATATACTCTAATGATTTATGGGATAAATTTATAATTCCGTAGTGTTTTGACGTTATACTTGTTATATTGTGTTTTTGGAGAGTTAATTTGTCATTCGTAAAATGAAACTAATGTGATAAGTAGAAGAACTGACTTGATTTCTATTTGTATTAAGATGTTAATTGTAGTTACCAACTGCTCGTTGCAGATACTTGTAATCGTTGGAAAATTACGAGTTGAATTCCAGTGTTTTGTAATTCCGTATAGAATAGAAATATCCTACTATGCATAATTTAACTGATTCATGAAAGTTTGCGTTCAAGTCTTATGCCATAACTATACCCTCTCATTTCGTTTGATGTTAATATTCTCTCAATGTGCTCTAACGTTAAACAGTTAACCATGT
>Ga0194135_10001854_pt1 | contig 12747 bp, 17 predicted proteins | sample LitLau_LLRF_2013_FD_134024 | JGI IMG/M metagenome (GOLD analysis project Ga0194135, IMG submission 134024) | Freshwater sediment microbial communities in response to fracking from North America - Little Laurel Run_MetaG_LLRF_2013 (version 2) | ecosystem: Environmental > Aquatic > Freshwater >... | reverse complement strand
CCTTCTAAAGATATCAGGCAATTAGTATAAATTGAACTTGACATTGGTTGACAAGTGACTTGACATGACAAGAAGACATTGCGGAATTACTTCCACATAACGGGGGATTCATAATAGGGGATTTACGGGTTTCAACAAAAGTATTTGTGTAAGTCTAGTCAGGATTTAGAAAGGACGGAACAACTGTTGCCTTTTGCCCGAGTTTTTATGAATATCCAACCTGCTTTTTCCAAAGCTTTCAATTTATACCCTGTATTATCTGAAAATTATGTCAGGAACTAATGTCAAGAAAATCCAGATGCTTGTATTTCATGAATCGTGTAAGACAATATAATGGAGTAACTCCTAACAAAAATCAATATAACGGACTCCGGGAAGACTAATTTACTAAGTTAATGAATCGTATTTGAGGTATATTAAACAATTTAATTGATGATTTCGCAAAGTTTGGTATTGTTTCTAAATTGCTGAAAGGACAAAGCGTGCCGGCGTGCCCCAAGATCTAGCAGTTTCGAAGAAAAAGGAGGAAAACAGCTGGGAACGAAATCCAAAGTTAAGTAAAGTTCCAATCAGGGAAATAAACTGGAATTCGAGTTGACCTTTGAATGAACAAACACCGAACCACCACGTGAACTTCCACGATCCAGTAAGTAGTGTCCAGTCTCCACCGTCCACCTAACCTAACCGGCCAGGTCAAGGTCAGGTCGAATGGATCGAAAAGTGAAGATTGGGATAATTGGAAGTGGGATTGCGGGTTTGACAGTCGCTCTTGCTCTTCAGAATTCGGGGTTTTCCCAAGTGACAATCTACGAAAGGGACGATTGTTTTGATCGACGGAGACAAGGGTATGGGTTGACAATGTTGCAGGGACTCAGTGCCCTAAAGAGACTCGGTCTTTACGAAAAAGTAAGACAGATTGACACGCCTTCTCGATCTCACTACATTTTTGATTGTGATGGGAATATAATTAGCTTCTTTGGAACAAAATTTTGGCCGACTCCGCCTGCTACGTCCGGAAAAAAGTCAAAACACAATTTACACATCAGCCGGCAAAATCTACGGAAGATTTTGTATGATGAGCTCTGTAGGTTGCGCCCAGAGGCGGTCCAATGGAACAAGAAACTCGTGTCAGTCAACAGAGCAGCGAAGGGTAGTGACGGCGGCGGCCATCTTTCAGAGCTCGGATTCTCGGACGGGGAGTTGGCAAAAGTGGAGATGGTAATTGGTTGTGACGGGATCTACAGCTCTGTTCGGCGTCACAAATATGAAGAGGCGGACTATCCATTGAAGTACTTGGGAATCATTCTTGTACTAGGTATAATGTAATCACAAATTCCCTGGATATGTATACTGAACTCAGCTGAGTTCCTTTTGCAATGATTTTGTATTTGATACAATTTTAATTTCAGGAATTACAAGTACGGATCATTATTTGAGTCAAGAGCGAGTCTTTCAAACGGTGGACGGAAACACGAGACTGTTCGCAATGCCCTTTTACGGAGACGAGAAGAGTCCTCATGAAAATATAATGTGGCAGCTCTCCTTTCCAGTTGATGAAGTCAAAGCTCGAGACTTAGCTGGAGACTTGGATTTGTTGAAAGCAATAGTTCTCGAAAAATGTGGAAATTGGCACGATCCCATTCCATCCCTCATAGAATCAACCGAGTCGTCCCTCTTCACTGCCTATCCTGCCTACGACCGAGATCCCGTACCAGTCCTGGACAACTTCCTATCACCACGAGCAGCAGAAGGACTAGTTCTCCTCGGCGACGCCTCACATCCCATGTCACCATTCAAGGGGCAAGGGGCAAACCAAGCTCTGCTCGACGGCGTCAACTTCGTTGACCACTTAATTCGCAAGGGGAACACCGAAGATGCTATCCATTCCTTCGAAGCAGAAATGTGGACGAGAGTGAGGAGGAAAGTACTCGAATCGAGAGAGCGGGCTACAACCTTTCACCACCCAGGGATTCTGGATGGAGAATTTTTCTTTTACCGTGGGGTTGGATCCGAGCTTCTTCAGCGTCTTAAAGACAAAGAAATTAACGTACGATCTGGGGATGATATTGATAAATTAATTATGTCTGAAATGAATTCTCTTAATTTAACTGAAAATAATAGCATTTCTAGCAAAGGTTAACCGGAAAACTTAACATTGTTTTCACTCTTGCGGTCTCACGGTCCTTCTAATTGACCCCGCCTTCATCATTCACAATTAATCTTAAGATTTTGTTTACAGACCTGACAGGCCGACTCTTATACACAGGCCACCTCAAAATTTCATCTGTTCTTGAAGCTGTAGATGCCAAGCACCCTGGTCCTACGCGGAGAAAACAAGATTAATCGTTAATCTGGCTGAGGAGGATGTCCATGTAGTTTCCAGCACTCTTTCCCCGCCCATGTTTTCTTGACACTTGAAAGGAAATGAGATGAGATTAACTTTAGTCTGCAAATTGTCTTATCCATTCTTCCACACTTCTCCTTTCAGCGTATGAAAACATCCTGATGGTCTCCTTTGGCTTTCTCCATTCGACTCAATTCAATTCGTTTCCTCATCCCATCACAAGATCAATCTCATTTTTTCCTCCCCAAAACATCCTCATCCTTCTTAGGTGAATTTATCAAAGGAAATTTGAGCCTTGCGGGTGGTAAATCGCCTTTTCATTGGGCAGGAAATCAAACTGTCCGTTCCTGGACAACCTTTTCTCTCGTCACGTCAGAAACAGTGGTAGAGGAGAGGAGACTAGGGGACAGGTTCTTCAGAGGACTCAAACTCCGATTTCGCATCATCATCTTTTGAAATTAAGTTTTCCATTTCAACCATTTTGTTTTTAGGATTTCCCATGTCTTTCTCTGGAGACTTTCTCCAGATTCTCATACCAAATACACACGAGAGAGAGAGAGAGAGAGAGAGCGCTCGGACCTGGAAAAGAGGATCTGAAAAGTGAAAAGTCACTCAAGCAGGAGAAGACGACTTTTGTCGACGGCGGGATGAGATGCTTTCCTCTTTTGTATTAAATGGGCAGGGAGATAGGAGCAATTAAACGTAATTAAGATAATCACTCATTCATGGTGACAAGGAACAGAGACGCATGGAGAGGCGCGGGAGCTCCACGATGGTTCTTCTCCAGGCAGCTCTGTTTTATGTGAGAGTGAAAGTGAGTGAAAGGGAATTCATCACACGCCTTTCAACACAAAACCCATTTGAGTAATTAACAAAATTACGAAACATTTAACCCTCCCTTCCAAGTCGGAATTCGGGAGGCAGCAGGCAGAGGAGGAGACGGATGAGATCTACTCTACTGCTATAAAGTTTCCATATTTTAAGAGAACACACGGAAGCAGAAGGCAGGAAGTATTTTCAAAAAGGATACTTTTTTGGAATTTTTGGTTGAATTCTGAAACGACGAGGAGGATGGGAAGGGAATTGACGAGGAGATGGGAATTGAAAATATTAATTGAAAATATTACTGGTGAGGGTTGATGGGGAAAGGCCTCATCTCCCCAATCAAGATAATGACACGCTTAAGACAATAAAACTTTATGGAGAGGGTGTAAAAAAAGTAGTTAGCCATTTGGATTTTATCCATTCCGAGGAGGATTCGCTGGGGTATGGAAAAAGTGAAATGAATGACACGCGTCTCGTCTCTCCAAACGGTTGACGGTGACGGTGGTGGTAGGAGGAGAAATGAGAAGATGTCATAATAAAGATTTTCACTGGGCTTTCTATTTTGGAGAAAGTTTAATTAAGCCTTTTTTATGTTGGATATAATAATTTCCTTTGCCCATCTGAGGAACAGTTAAAAATAATCGGATTGAATTATTTTATGTTACACCCAGCTTACGCCACACGCGTAATCCAATCCGGAATGGCTACTTAAATCGTACTCGTTATAACTCCGAAATCCGTCCATTTCATCCAGTTCCACGTTTGGCCTATAGAGATAGGCGCCCTCGCCCTGAGAAAACAACAGGTAAATTGTGATAGAATTAAAAACTTTTCAACATTAGTTAACTAAGTATTATTAACGTAGAGGCAAGAGTACTTGAGAAGATTTTAAGGGAATATTTTCATGATGGTGGCAGGAGGAATAATCGTCCAAAGATTTCATTGCAGCCTTTGATGTTCTTTTCTGTTGATATAAAAAGAGGAACGTAAAAAAAAAGTGATCCCAAAAGTGAAAGTGATTTTTATTGTATGGAGGGGAGAAAGCAAAAGGGGTGTGTGGGACTCGGCTTTTTATTAAAATCTACTTTTTATGGGCTTCTCCGGTGCTGGAAAATCCTTTGCGACGTCATAATGATGATCCAAATGGTACAACCTTAACAAGCTAATTTGAATTTATTATTCACTGTGTGTCAACATGGCTCCTACCCTTCGATGCCTCCGTATGCACGATGCTTTGTGAGACTGAAGGATAGTGGGCTCTAAATCAATTTGTCCAAGACAGCTATGGCCCATTTTAGACGGTTAGAATCACCCCAATTTAATTTTGTTATGAATAGATGTCGGATTTTAAGAAACGTTTCAATGGATTATGAGATTACGAATCCTCATTTTATAGCACAAGAGCAATCTTGTTTTGTGTGTGTACATTAATTCTAATCCGGATTTTGAATTTTTAAACTTTTAAAGCATTCCCTTGTTGCAGGCTTTTAGTGTATGAAGGGTTCCTCCTTAATTTTTTACACTCCATTGAATTCAATTTCAAAGTGAGAGAAAGTAGAAAGTGAGAGTGAAAGAACTAAACCAGGCACTCTGACATTGCAAATGCAAAACGCAGGCGACTGAAGACGACAAGCTACATTACAATCCGATTCGAATGAGTTAGGATGATAAGTTGAAGTGAAACTTAAAATACGAAAAACGCTTCCTTCAGGTGTCATAAATCACTCCTGACCTGACGAAGCATTCCTCGGGATTTGAGCAAGAATATCTTATACGCTGCAAAGTATTGGGAAGTAAACATGGAGAAGCAGATCTCAGCTAAAACAGGCTGCAGGATCAGATGCGGCGTGTTTTGTGTCCGTGCCTTTTCTCCCCATGGAAGTTGTCTCCCATAAATATTCTGACAAAAGGGGATATTTATGGGGAGACAGAAAAAGGGAAAGTTGCCTTCGTGGTGGGAAGATGTGGGGAAGCGAAAAATTGGATTCTAATGTGCTGATATCTTGCCTCTGAATAAATTCCAGATTTCTTTAAATGGACTCTGGACTTCTTTTGTTGGATAAAACTGAAATCTTCCATAAATTCTCCTCCCGTGGACATTTCGTTTGAATAAAAAACATAAAAAGTAGTAATGCTAGGAGTTTCGAAGGGTTTGCAATAATAAGGGTCCGCCTATTCCTAACTTGTGGAAAATGTGTGGTCATATCTTTCTTACTTTTTTGATATCAAAAGAGAAGTGTTCATATTTCATTTTTCAGAATCAGTCGCATAAAATGATTCATAAAAGAGAGTTCAGTGCATAATTTAGTGTGGGAGTAATGGACCTTCAAGTCCAGCCATTCTTTCATTCATCCACTCCCACTTTCACCATCAAATTTTTGAAGATCAAATGCTTTATCTCCTTTCCATATCAATTTGCATTTTGATGGCCTACAATTTCTCTTTCTTTATTATTTGGCCTGTGGGAACTCAGAGAAACCTATTCCCATATAGTTGTGCATTCAATTTTTAGAGACGGAAAACTCAATTTGCTCTCAATAGAATTGAAATGTCAAAGAAAGATTGACGTGTCCTGTCAAGCGGACGCGTGCAACAGATGAAAAGAAAAGTTGAAAATTCACTAATTCACACTTTGCACTTCAGGGAGATTCCTCAAATTGGATTTCAATACCCAAGGTATGTCTGACGACGTGAGGTTACATAGAAAACATAACACGTATGGAGGGAGATGGAGATACGCACACAATAATAATAAGTCAGGCATTTCTATTATCGTCCTAAGTGGTGTTACATTTTTTTTTAAATAATGACCAATTTGAAATCCCACATGCTGGACATTGTGGCTAATAAGTTTTCGCATGTGACTTGAGTTTTAAATTCTATAATTTGTAATTCATTGCGAAACTTGAAATTGAAATTTCATCAACAAATCAACTTTCGAAAAAGAAATGGTATTCGAGGAGCAGGCGTCCTATTCGGGATTGTACCATGCGAGAGAGTTTAAGGAGCGGCGGGAACGAGGAATCGCGGCGGCGGCAGCGTTAAACAGAATTTTCTCCAGTTTTTTTCGCGATATTCGGATACCGCTTCTTCTTCCATGATGAATCCAGCAGAGCGCTACTTTTTAGCAGGAAAACGAATTAAACCAAAAGCTCAGTCCACCTCCACACCTGCGGGAGCACAGAAAATTAAGAAGCCCAAAAAGGGGAACAGAACTGGCAGAACCCCTGGAGATAATCTTCCCGAGAAATCAATTTCAAATTTCTCCGTATCCGCTGAGATTGCCAAGCTTAACTTAGCGGAGTTTTCTCATTCATTGGGGTCGTCTAAACACGAAGAGGAAATTGAAGCTTTACAAGAAGACACAGCAAAAGATTTTCCCCGTTGGCAGTACATATTGAGGTGAGGTAATGAAATGAGTCATGACATGATAAACCTTTTCTTGCTTTAAATAATATAATATAAGAATAAGAAGCTACAACTCGTGAGGCTTTTGTTTGATTGCAGGGAAAATTTTAATATTTTATTATATGGGTATGGGTCCAAGGAGCCAATTCTTCAGAAATTCAGATCATTCCTCAATGATGAGTTTATGATCGTGGATGTGAATGGACTCGTTCCAAAGTTAAATCCTCGGAAGGTAAGAATTCTCGACTGTTTAAGCAAGAATGGAGTGTGTACTAATTTAGATATAAAGAGGAGTTTCTAATAATTTTAGCTACTTGTTGGATTCTGGGAAGCATTGGACCTTGAATCTCTACCAACTTCTGGAACTAACATCCTTGCAATGGCCGAGTAGGTTTCTGAGTGTACATGTTTCTGTTTCTAAGTTTAATTTCGCATCTTTAGTTATTCCGAAGAATAATTAACAGTTTAACTTAAATCCACTTTTCAGGGACATGTTCAACATACTCAATGATATGAAACACCCCAGTATTTTCCTTTTTATTCACAATTTGGAAAGACTTGCATACAAGTTACCGAAGCTCTTCACAGCTCTGTGCTGCTTGTCTCGAGTAAAATTCATTCACCTCATCGCAACAGTTGATCACATCAACACTGGCCTTGGTAAGTTGGCAAAGTGGCGTGTATGTTGAGCAAGTAACAAATGGAATCCAATACTATTTTAACCCTTAACACTCTTGAAAATTGCAGGAATCGGACACAGTTCCCTGGTTGATTTGAATTTATTCTGGATCAACTGTACGTCATTTGCCAAATACGAGGAGGAGCTCTCTTGGAATGAAGGTGTATTCAATGATCGAAATGAGGAAGAGACGTCCAAGAGTGCTCTGGACCAAGTCCTCAAGTCCCTTACAGCGAATGCACGGAAAGCCTTTCGGATTCTGGTTTCTCTTCAATTGAACTCCATGACGGTAAATGGTCAGTCAAACCAGAAGAACTTTGAAGGAATTCAATTCTCGGAATTATTGAGGAAGTGTCGCGAAGCATTTATAGCCCACGGAGAAATGGCACTTCGGACACTCCTTACGGAATTCGTGGATCACAAGCTAATTCGATATGCTGGAAAAGGGAAGAAGGCTGACCACTTGCTCATTGTGAGCTTGGAGAAGGGAATACTCGAACAAATTGTCAACGGCTCGTAAAATCAAAGGTGATTTCTACGACTATCGGAGTATCATTTCAAACACTTTAATATGTTCAAGTTAAGTAACATTTTTTTTTCAATCTCTCGAGCCTCTGACTTATCGTCTATAATTCTAAATTGTGGTTTGTATTACTTGGAACAACTCTTCAAACAATTAAAATAACTAAAACTAGATGAACTTGGGTTCTGGATGAACTGGTGACATTTTGACTAGATTTCACAGAAATGATAGTAAGTTGAGATGGGAAATCTTATTCCTGGCGTCTGGCGTGGGAGTTCAGGGGGTATATCTTTCAAGAAAACAAAGAGGGATGAGGACGATGCTAAGCGATAGGGTAATGACTAAATTTGTGATTTTAGCCAACAGAAACCTAAAATCCTCAGTCTCCCCCCAGATGACTTAACGGATAACGTGACGGTAATTAATAGTAATTTCTGCTATTTGGTAAACAATTCACTCAAAGGCATTCACAATTCACTCAGCATGAAGCTCATCCACACAGTTCGTTGTTTGACACACCTCTAAGACGGGTCAACAGGGGCTCACTGGACACTTCTAGCATTCATTCTTGAATTCTAATTCTCATCCCAACGTTCAAGCACATTCACAGTATTCACACGCATGCAAATTCGACTTGGCTAACATTCACTCATACAAAGCTCAAGGATAAGACAAGACAGTCCATCTAAAACTTTCATACAAGACTTAGACCGTGATATCTCGTAGAGAGGACATGATGTCTCGCCCGGAATATGGACATCGGCCGTATACGTTGGAGCAAATTTTGTTGTCTCGAGAATGTGATCCCAAGAGAGCGGCATAACTGTAGCTGAGTTTTCCACGTGAAGCCCTTTCAGCATTTCGAACTGTTCCATCACGCCTACGAACAAAACCAGATTTAATCAATGTGAGTTTAAAATGTTTAGCGGACGAATATGGCCGACGGGGAAGTGATTAAACGATGACAAGTACCCTTTTCCGTTTCATAATACTGCCATTGTCATTCAAAATTTGGAAAGTTGTGGAGGTATTATTTGGTAATAAATTAAGTTGTAAATGGGGGGGTTCTGGTTCTGTCGTGGGATTTACGCATTTGCGAAAACGTAACCGGTCAAACCACTTTCGAATTCAATGGTGAGGGTGAGAGTTTTGGGGGATTCGTGGGAAGAGATGATGAATTGAGGGATGCGGATTTGTCGAGCCAAGGAGGAAGGAAGACGATTTATGTAACTTTGAATCGCCTTCCTTCACGAGGTTGTTTTGTTTAAAGCAGACCCATGACCTACCCGAAAAGTTGTAAAATCAGTTTCTCATCTTCCATAAGTGAGGCGTCAGGGGTAGCCGAGAGTTCACAGACGAGTCTCATCCCACATCCCAATTGATCGTACTGCAGGACTTCATCCAGCGACGGGTCAAACTCGCTCATGTCTACGGGTACAACTTTTTCAACGATCGGCATCTTTATTGCCACACTCTCTTCAACTGTTCGACGCCTCCTGTGCCCCTCATTCCAGCCCCATCCGTGACCTTTATTACCTTTGTCTGCAATTAACAGTTGAGCCATCAGTTCTTATTTGTATTTATCTTTGTTGTAATCAAAACAATACGGGAAATGTAACTTACGTGATCTCCTGTGCTTTCGAATGGATAGCCAATAGGCAATGGCTGCAGCTGCCTTAAGTTTGAGAAGAGCAGCTCCAGTGAGGCCCGCTGTGAGCAAACCAGAATGACCAGTGATGGCTGCGATTGGAAGTAAAGGAGTCAGGAGTCCCAGTGAGGAAGGGTCATGACCTACTGACAGTGTAATAAATCCGAAGGTGACTAGAGCAACTCCCAAGACTAGTCGGATCTTCATCTGGAGAGGTCAGAACAGGCAAAAGTATAGAATTTTTTTTCAAGACCTCAATCAGAACTACTAATAAAACGTGCAGAGAGACACACTCACCTTAAGAATGGAGTCGTCACTTGTGGAACGAACTGTGAGCAAGTAAAAACGACGAAACTGGATTCATTCATTTTATATAACTTCCGCCTCCTCAATCGAGCACTTTCTCCCACATTCTTGGGATCACATAATCGTGTGTCTGCAACAATAATACATAATACATAAGTGGTGGGTACGTGTAAAACCAGTTCTGTTAATGTGGCGGACGTACGCGTAAATCCCCTCATTGTTTTGAAAACTTTCACCAACAACGCGGCTTTGACTAGGGAGATGGATGCTCGTCACCTTCGCTTCCCCCGCGAACTTCTTTTGAGGTTGGCCGTTGGTGGATTAGGCAGAATGACCTAACCCTTGACAGTTGTTGTCTTTCCTTCAGTTTGCCTTCCACAGGATTAGGATTCCACTTACGTTGCTACTTCCGCTGCGTCTCCCCACGGGACTGGGCAGTAAATTACGTTTAGGCTATACATCAAGCGTAAATCACATCATGCAACTTTTACCAAAAATAGAAAAAGAGAAAAGGAAATCGGTCGTCGGCGGTCGTCGTTGCGTTAATTACTTTGTAAATATCAAGGCGAAATATAATGCATTACAATTATAATTTTATTAACCCATGCAACCCGCTAAAATGTGAAGCAGGCTCTAAAGTATTGAAAATTGGAATGCCGAAGAAGAACGGCGAAAGCAAGGCAAGGGCGTGACAGGCAAGATGGCGAGCATGAGTTTTCCGAATGTTTCTATTCAACAACAAAAAATTGATTGTAATTAAGTGAGTTATATAAGTTCTGATTGGGATGAAATGATAAATAATGCCTTACTCTGGATTCGTTGATGTGCAAATTGAAGTTTAGGTAGAAGCATTATTTTTTCCCGACATTTTGACCCCTCTCCACCTTCATTAAAGGCTCCTTCTCTCTCTTCCGTGCTAGGGCGACCCGATTTTGGAATAAAGTTTGCATTCCGCTGACGTGAGCCAAGTACTCTGCATACGTAGGGATGGAAGCGTATGACGAAAATACATCTTTGCACAATTCCAGTTGTTTTAAAGTTTGAACGGCTAGGCTTCCAATTTCTTCCCAGTCTATGATCCCCTTCCTGGAGATCAGTTCTATTTGCAAATAGTATAGACTCGTGATGTGATACATAAGGACAATAGCTGGAAAATAGAGAGAAAATGGCTGAAACCGGTTTGTACTCATTGATACTTGCTCAAGTTATTAGATTATAGCAGCATTACCAGTATTGTGATTGAAGACGGAATTAATGGACGAATAGAAATTGAGCAGGGCCTTTGAGGACGAGTACAGCTTGTCCATTTGGAGGTCTCCTAAGTTTTCCTTTCTGCACATAAAGATAGAGGCTCCCAACACCGTAGTAACTCTGACGTGGAATGGTAGAAGCATGGAATGGGTTGGGTGGCATTTGGCACTGGCATTTTTGATGAATGTCCAAGTATTTTCAAGGGTTTCGATTTTATCCGAAGCCCGTCTAAGCCTAGTGGTAAGGTTTTTGACGTACTCTGCTGACATTGATGCTGAGCACTTTTGGCACTGCCAGTCTATTCCTGAAGTTGGGTTTGGGTAGCAAAATCCGCCGCAATTGGCTCCGTGTATGCTCTTGGCACAAGGGAGAGCACTAATGTTCGAATTCAATTCTGTTTGATCCAAGCATCTCTGACAGTCACACTTGATGTAAACCGTGTTCAGAAAGGCTTTACGTGCTGAGGTCGTCCAAGTATCAATCGGCCAGAGGTTGATTTCAATTCGCTGGTTGACTTGAATGTCGTGTCCAGCGACTAGGACCACCTCATCATTCACGTCTGAAACGACAAAGTCTGTATTCGGAACGCAGCTGTGAGTTATCCACTTCGTTAGAGTTGGATACAGGTAGGCTAAGCTGTGAAAGATAAAACCTCAATTTAAAGAGAGAAAACAACGGGAGTTTACCTCACCTCGCGAACAATCAAATAGCGTGAATGCTTGTTCGAAACTTACTTGGGAGTTTGCAGGTTGATGGGCATCATCATCATAATTGCAAGAACATCCATCTGAATGTTTTGTTGTCCCCTCAGCTTGTTGTTAACATGACAAAAGTCGGATGACAGGTAGGCCCAGGACTCCAGTTCAATGTTCTTAGTGAGTTCGTGAAATAGTGGGTTGGCTGCCTTCAGGGCCAGGACGCGGGGATGGTTGCGCAACTCTAGCATCTGCTTATAAGCTGAGTGATTCTTACCAGAGAGGAGATGCATGCGGATCATGTTGATGTCCAATATATCTAGGAAAGTGCTGCTCATGTCTGGAGGTCGTGTAGGCTGTGGAGAAAATGGAAAATTACCCAACGCAAAGGCTGCGCCTACTTAGACGAGGACAAGCAGTGTCAACATGTATACCTAAACTTACCAATGGACTCAACTCGTTCTGAACTATGTATTTGCATTCCCATTCAGTGTGGTTTTCCATTTTGGAACAAATCTCAGAACAGATGGGCAACGAGCACAATTTACACCGGTGACTGGCGTATGAAGTGCCACAGCCGTAGCAAGGAGCATCGTCTTCCTTTTTCTTCAGTACCGATACGTACCTTGAAGACTCTACCAGAGTAAGGACCGGCTTCTCTCTCAGAATGACTGTTCCGATTGTAATATTTTCTTTCGCAACGAGATGTGGACCAAGTTCCTCTGAGGACACTGTCGCCACGCGGACGCGGACGTCTCCAACCCCACCTTTTCTGTTCTTTTGATTCAAATGATGGCCATCCGAGGTTATCATAGTGACTTCGGGAATCCTTTCAAAAGTTATTCGAGGTCAAAAATAAAAGGTGGAAAATTCTTACGCTAAATAATAATAGTGAGGAGTGACTTACCTCTTGCTTCTCCTTCGTTCCTAATCTCTTCAAAATTAAGTCTACAATTTGGAATACTGCTGGAGCTGGAGCTGAGAGTCGGGAGTGATGCTGTCATACGGATGACAACGAGAGAATGAAGCCGAGCCTAAACAAGCAAGCAAGGAAGAAGGCGAGGCTCT
>Ga0194135_10001853_pt1 | contig 12748 bp, 5 predicted proteins | sample LitLau_LLRF_2013_FD_134024 | JGI IMG/M metagenome (GOLD analysis project Ga0194135, IMG submission 134024) | Freshwater sediment microbial communities in response to fracking from North America - Little Laurel Run_MetaG_LLRF_2013 (version 2) | ecosystem: Environmental > Aquatic > Freshwater >... | reverse complement strand
TCCTATCCTCAGGTTAGGTAAAAAAAACCAACCGCCAACTGATTTTCAAATTTTTTTTACCTAACCTAGGATAGGGAAGCCACTCCCCCCGTCGCGATTCCCACCTGGGTTCTCGGAATATGCATCCCGGAACTTTTTTGCGTGACCAAAGTTAAAGTTTAATTCCACTGATAAACGCGTTTCTTAAGAAATGTTAGCATATCATACACTAACAATTTTTCTAATTTGATGAACTCAATCAACAATACCCTGATCATTTTAGATTAGTAGGAGTTGGAGCGGACCCATTGGTTGCTGGTTCTGCAACTTTTGGAGAAATGACGCAATATTTTCCTTTCTTTGTTGAATTTTGTGTGCAAGTATTTGCTGTTAAGTTCAACTTGGCTGCAGTTTCCTTGCAAGCTCGGCTTGCATCACCACACTTGACGAGTAGTGGGACTTGACAGATGCAACTACCATCGAGACATTTGCTGATGGAACAGAATTGACCACAAGTCACTTTCTTGTTCTCTTCGGTACAGTAGAGCTTCGGTAGTTTTCTTGGTCCTCGATGAGTTGGGAAACTCAATCCAGCGATTCCATAAACCAAAATGGGAATTAAGAGCACCAATAACGGCAGACTCGGGTTTGACATTTTTGGCAACCGGAGTGGAATGAAGAAAATTGTGTAATCATCCTGAATTTGGAATGTTTATATCAATCTCAAATTTAGCGACGGCCTTACAATCTTCCGCGTCACTTTGCATACTTCTTTGGAAAGTATTAGCAGTGACAACCACAAGTGATGCCGAACCCTTCATTTAGAATTGGGACAAGGACTGACATAATTAATTCAAGCTTTCCGAGATATAATTATAGAATCAAATCAGAACCAGACAAAATATTAGGGAAAAAATATATAATTCACATCTGCAGCAAACTATATGTCTGATGATTCCATTGTATAGTGAGTGAATAATTACCATATAAACAATCAAGGTCGTCAGTGTTAGATGGAACATAGCAGGATAGACTTGCACTACAAAAAAAGTAGTTTATATCAAAAGTTTTGCTTTTATTCTAAAGGCCGACATCCGTTGACTATAAACAAAATTCATTAAATTCTGAGAAGTGTGAAATCTAGGATCATCGATCACAGAATAAATTAATCGATGCCACCTTCTGAGAGGATTCACTTTGTGCGCTGTTTGGTAAAATACGTGCTCGATACTTTGCAAAACTTCGACACTGCCTTTAAAAAGTACGTATTAAGTGCAAGATGTAAACTGCTGCCGCCGTCTTATTGCGCAGCAGTTGTCGAATCTCCTTATCTCAGTCTCGACGCGGACTGGTTCCACACAATCATCCCATCCATGTTTATTATGGAACCTGTTTCTTAGAAACTACAGTATAGCTACTCAGATTTGAGCTTTTAAATACAGTCGTACATGTTAATGCATATACTTTCAGAGAAATGAAATCTTTTCTTTTATTAAGCTTTTAACTTTTAAGAAGAGGAAAATATTCTAGACAAATTTCTGACAAACTGACTTACATTGCGAGATAGTTTTACTATTGGTTTCTTCTTAATCACGATCTCAATTTTAACTGACAGAGAGCAGGCCAATAGAAATTATAGTAAGTAGCAAACTATATTCGCAAGCAGACAAATAAGTCTAAATGCAACGAAGTGACCTGATGGTCCATGTAATCCAAGTGGAACTTTGCTAGCAGTTTAATGAAACAGTAACAAGCAACTGCATATGCTTAGGTGGATAGCGACTCCGAAGCATTTTCCTTTTCTATCAAGCATTCTTATTTTGTACTTCTATCTGGACTCTGGCGTTAAAATATTATTGCGAAGCACCGTATGAAGTCTTTAGCTTCCAATTAATTAGCATAACCTTCTGCGGGATTAATTACAAGTTTAATTCAATTAGCTAAAGGAAGTTGTGGTTTGTTAGTGATCATTAACAGGATGTAAATGACAGTCATAAATAATCAATCCTCTTCAAACTCTTGGTTATTTCCAGCATCGGTGATCTGATTAACAATGAGAAGTTTCATATTCCTTTCTGTCCTCGCAGTGGTATTTGCTCAAGTTACAGGAGATACTGTGAGTTTCTCCAGCATTCATTTCCTATTTCGTATTCTATGCATTCCATTGAATTTGCTTGTTTCAGTGTATGCGTGCAGGTAACTATTGCAAGATGATAGACGATACAGGAAGAATTATTACCAAGGATGGGAAGACAGTCGTTCCCTGTTGTACCGAGAAGGGAACTTCGTGTCACAACATTGGGTTGAAATGTCTCCGGAGCACCTAGGACTTTGCAAGCTTGAAAGGCAGTCCTGCAATTTTACAGCCAATGTGTTGTTACGCTCATCAATATTTTGAAATGTTTCATTTTTGAAATAAATTGTTAAGACTTAGTTGACTGTCGGGAGGGGCGTATATTTAGGGAAAATCTATTGAATTGAAATTCTAATTCAGCCTATTTTAAAATCCACATATTTGAACACAAATCATCGAACACAGACAGAGCCAAGGCAAAAATATAGCCACGAGACAGCAAAGGTAAGGTAATTTTTGACAAAATATAATGTTTAACAGATTTTAATGTGCAAACAAATGTACAGATCTGCAAACACAGATCGGAAAGGAAAGTTATAAACCCGAAACTTGCTTTGCTGCATTCAGAATGGTATTGTATTTAATTAATATTTTTACTTTTCTTCTGTTGTTATTAGGCGTTGGATTACTTGGTATGGTAATCTCAACAATTCACAATCTAGCGAACAAATGCTATTCGCTGGTTTCAGAAAAAATACAGTAAAAGACATTCCAGTTTCCTATTTTATACGAAAAGAGGCGTCTCAGCCAAATTATGATGAAAATGGAGCATGGCTTGGGAATGCAGAGCAGGAGCAGATGACAAGAACGTTTTGTATGAGTCAATTGTAATTTGACGATGTGAAGCCCACTGGGAATGTGTCTTAATTAAAACTATTTAAGATACAATTTATTATTCTGATTTTCCAACTCCGCGACTCATCCACGAGATTTAAAAAAAACAGCTTCCTTTGTTATTGACGGACAATTTTAGTAGTTAAATTTCATTCACTCTTCGCCTCGATGATAGAAGTTATTTTTCCGAGCGGCGCCAAAGGAAAACTTCAATTTTTTTTGATTTTCTTTTTTGTCTCTCTCATTCCATCCACTCCTCTTACCTTACCATTGTCCACAGTCATTCATCAATCATCACCTCACCCTCACCATCACATCCATCCATCCGTACCTATCATTTCATCCACGAGGTCAACGAAGATAAGAAAAGAAGATAACGCTCCAATTCCGTGTGTATATCATCTGTCAAGTAAGTTTATTTACATTATGCCTTACATCCAGGATGGAAATAAATCTAAACGACCTTAAACGTAATAAACATTTGATAATTAATCAGATGTGTATGGTTGATCTGCTTTTCGTCCTTCGTAGTTCGTACCTCGTTAATTTCGCCGGAATTAAAAAGGGGGTGAAATTGGATTGGTTTCTGATAGTAAGTAAAGTAATTTCCAGCAAGCATAGGAGGACTTACAACTTACGTAACGTTTATATTATTGGGAAAAATCACAATGCTCTCTCAACAAACAGCTGAAAAGAAGATTGTTTTTGATTATCCATGATTGATTACGATGGATGATACTAAAATTTTTTAAACCAGTCGGATAAAAATCAAATTCGTTAATTGCGAGTTGAATGGAGCCTGAAACAATGCTAATTCCTTCCGCCTCGTCTTCGGTTCACGTTTGGTAATGGGAAATTGAAAATGGTTAGCCGCCGCCGCCACCCATCGCACCGTCCCTTGGCTTCTTACTTTTGACTTTAGAATAACAGCAATGGATGACGGAGAGAGTTAGCTCTTGTTCTGAATGTAAATTGAATTTACTTTAAAATGTTTCCAAAAAACAGCATTCATTTCGAAACACGCAAGGGCGTTGTTTTTCTTTTGTCTGTGTTTCGCATATGAATATGACCTCCTGGAGCAGGAGTCCAATCCTAATCTCGAGTGGAACAGTGTGTTTTCTTGTAATAATTCATTTATTTTCTACATTTTTTTTTGAATTGCTACATTGCGTTGCTAGTTGCTTGCTACTCCCAAAATCTGGTCGAGGAAACTGAATGAAACCGTCATTCTCATTTCCAATTCACTTTCTTTTGACTCTGACATCCCGAGTCGTTTTCTCGTTTTTGCATCTTTGCATGCATGCACATTTCATTACACGCTCACCGTTGAGACGACGTGACGTTTCCTTTAATTTCATCTTCCATGTTGGCGGATCCACATTTGTCCGGGTCCGTGGAATTAAGTTTTTTTTTTGAATTGATTGTTATTTATTGGTTTCCAGTTACGAGTTGTACTTTTTTGTCATCCTTTTGTCCGTACGTTTTGTTGACCCTGCTTCTCCTTTGTAATTTGGAGTGAACACACAAACACTTTCTTAAGCATTTATTGTATCTAATCTACAACACCTTAAGGATAATGAGAGTTGATTAAATCGCCAAATTCATTGTTGGTGTGTGAGGAAGGAGATGGGGGTCGAGTCGAGTAGAGTGAGAGTGGAGAGTTGATTAATGGTGTTCAGCAAGGTAAAGTGGATTGCATAACATGGAAATTGGGGTGATGATGACGTAGGTGCATAACTTTTCGCATGGTGATTTCGAGCTCAGTTTAAAGTCTTTGTTGTTCTATAAGCATTGTTCATAATAATCTTTGTCATTCTAGTTTGCATGTTGCGTAACCTTTTTTGCCACTAGGCTCAGCTCAACTACCGCTTCGGTTTAGATTTCACATTCCCTGGAAAGTTCCCCATGGCTGGAATGAATATATCTGGAATTCAGGTTTCATTTAATTATGCATTCGAAAAGAGGAATATAATGGAATGATGGAAAGTTTAATTCCAATGTCAGTCCAAGGTCAAAACAACTTTAAATTTTTATGATTTTATTTCCCATAGAATGGTTGTTCGCGTAGAGTAACTAACTTAATGCTAACCTGTCCTCTGCGACACTCGACGCCGAATATAATTATTTCGAGGAAGATTATCTTTGAGTTTAGTTTTGTGAGGAAAGCAGGAGAACTTGTTATTTCTGGTTCCCTATTTGCATTTTTCATTTAGCAGTTCAAGTTCTTTGAGATTTTCAGGCAAGGAGGAAAAAAATTTAACATTCAATTCATTTACGATACCATCCTCGTCGCTGCGCTAGTGCAGTGGAAATACAGAATTGAAAAAGTAACCTATGCAAAGTAATACTAATACAACCATCATCAAAATTAGTATACTAAATTGTTTGTGCTCTTATTATTTCTAGGGCATAACAAACACGTCGACTTGAAAGAGAAAACCTGTGAGGCGTGAAACAAAAACGGAGGAAGAGGAATCCCATTTGCATAACAATTGAGCCATCAAATACTGTCAATTGTTTTTTCGATTGCGTCTAATGATGAAAGAGGGTGTTTCCATGGAGACGACAGAGACCTATTTTACCCCTTGTAGAGGTGAACAAATATCCACAGCTCCTCCACTACCTCAAGGAAAAGGAATCATTCCCTATCCTCTTCCTCGTGATGACTCAGGAACTGTAAAAGAACCACAGGAAGGTACCAGTTTATTGCTTACTCTTTATTGATTCGATACCTTTCTTTCCCTTGACTATATTCGTCGGTTCATTCTGAAAACAGTGTTTAACTCAACTTTTATTTATTTTTTAATAGCAAATGGCCCCGGTACCGAGAGTCAAGGTGAAAGCGTTCGTGGATTGAAGCCAAACTTCCGGGTGGGTGAGATTTGCGAAGGAAAAGAAAATCGTGTCCTCTTGTCGTCCGTGTCCATCGTCGATGGAAATGTGACCGTGAATGACAATTTGGCTCTAAATATCCACAACTTCAGTGAAACTCATCAGAATCCGCATCCCGAAAATGGTGACGCCACGATCCTTTCCATTAGTCCAGCAGAGAGTGCAGAGGACACCCAACTATCGTTGGTTAGTTGGTATAGTGAACCTGGTGACACTGGTACGCTCATTCCCATCCAGTCGTGTTGCATGAAGAAGCGCAGCGTCAAAACGAGTAGCAGCGGCCATTTGGAAGTTATTGGGGATAAATCTGACAAGGAAAACAAAACGCCAACGCCAGATGCATCAATTCCTCTTTCTGCAACTGGATCAAGTGGCAAAAGTAAACCCCTCCTTCATCTGAGAATGCGAAGCCATAATCCAGATAAACGGAATAGTAAAAGATTAGATAGTCAGCGTTGTAAAAGTGCTGCAAATTCTGCCGATATTAATGAGACCACCACGACCCTAACCAGCGACCATGAGAATCTAGAGTGTCCTCGGTGTTCCAGAAAATCCAAATCAGGGACTGTCACGCCCGCCATTCCATCCAGATCTCCCAAACGACAACTCGCTCCTAAGAAACTAGTTCCAGATTTGAAGAAACCAATCAAATCGATCCTCAAACACGAGTTCCGTACGAGCAGCAGTGGGAGCGGCAGTGAGAAACGATCTTCAATGGACAGTGTTGAAAGTAACGGGAAGAGTTCCAATAACTCAAACTCCAATCAAATGACGCGTTCTGATCTCGGGCAACGACTTCGGGCCAAGCTTAAGTTTGATGAATTAAATGGAACACCATGGAGTGAGGGGGATTTTACGGGACTAAAACGAATCGAGCGATATGCTACCCTACGAATTCGGAAACGCCGCGTCACCCCACCAATAGAGAATCATTACACCCCTTCTGGAACTGACTCTTCTTCAGATCTCATGACAAAGAGCTTATGCTACATAAAGACTCAGGAGCATCCGGAAATGGTAGCTGCTCCCCTCCAGCGTCATGGGTCCCTCAGAGGTAGAAAAGCTTCACCCACAGTTCAGCCATGTGCCACGAGAACGTCGGCCCTGAGGCTTTTAAAAATCCAAGAGAAAAATGCCAAACTACAACAAAACAGTCATGAGAAATCGAATGCTGCGGAAAGTCCCGAATTCAATTCTAACTCCCATCAATCCAGTCAGCCTTCCAAGCAACAACCATTTCCCAGGAATACCGTTAGCAAAGTTTTCTCCAAACTTTCTTCCGCTTTCGGCCAGACTGCGAGCAGCTCCCAGAAACGGCTAAAACAGGAACGTGGAGTTCAGACGGAACCAATCCTGATTCTGCGGACCGAGAGCAGAGGAGGAAGAGGGTCTTCATCTGCCAATGGGAGTTCCCGCTCTCCTACCCCTCTGTCACCCTTGCCAGATGAACAATGGGAGGGATTGGCACCAGCGGATGAAATCATCCGATTGAGACTGGAGCTGAGCAAGTACAAAGCCAGAGTAGCCAAGTATCAACTTTTTTACAACGAAGCCGAGCATGAGAATGTTCTCATGGGGAATCATCTACGGGAGCTTGAGAGGGAATCCAAGGAAATGATTAATTTCTTACAAGATGAAAAGTCAATGCTGACAGAGACGCTTGCAGAAGCGGAAGTGGAGGTAAGGATGTGTTTTATTCGTTTATCTGCACTGCATTGAATGAACGCATTTTTGCATACGTTTTTCTTAACCATCATAGATCCTGGTCTGGTCCGAAAAATTCGAAGCCCAATCAAAATTGGTGCTTAAGTTGGAAGAGAAGCTAAGTAGAGGTAAAAATTAGATTTAGGAAATAATGATTTCTAAACGCTTTAATTGGAAAGGAAAATGAATGCCATTATTTGTCAATTGCAGAAAAGTATCGATCCCAAATGAAGGAAGCAAAACAGAGTGTAGAGAAACAAACAAGTGACCTTGAAACGGAATCTACGAAGACAAAGAAACTTCAAACAGAAATTGAAATCCTTAAGAAACGAGTTGAAAGCCTAAATATGGAGTAGCAACCGGACGGATTTCTTTGAGAAGAGGAAGCCTAACGATGAGAGTAAAACTTGGAGGACAGTATTGACGTTTAGCTATCCAGCTCATTAGTTAGTAATGTTAAAGACCTGCTGAATGTTGGAAGAAGCAAGTTCAAATTAATTTCGTATCGTTAGTTTGGCGTTTGGTAGCAATATCTAAACCCATAACCTTATTGTTTTTATATAAATTCACTTTTCTCTTTTCAATGGATAAAATATCTTTTTCTGTTTTCATGAGATGTGTTATGTTTGAACTTTTGAATTATTTGAAAGGGGAATCTCCAGATTCGAGTTCGTTGATCAGTTTTATTAAGACAAGGATGATTTAGACTGTGTCCCGTTCGCTGATTTCGAATTGGAGCCCAGTAAACAGATGTTACTACCTCCCGCCCAGTCCTCCCTCCACAGTGCGACCCTCAAAGGAACCACCAAAACCTTCCATGTACTTTTAGGTTTGATTAGGTAAGGCGAAAGGCGGGAAACATTAGGCAATTTTAAAGTTTACCTCTGAGATCGGCACGTTTTAGAGTCAAGCGTCCCGTACCATCCAGGCTCTCTCAATGGTTCCGAAATCACAATCCTGTATTTCATATCTTCATCACATGCATCACTCTCGCCCGAAATATTGAAAAATGTCAAAGGACGAGAGAGACGAGATCCTAAAATATTTGTTTGTAATTCTCCTCATCTAATCAAGACTAGTTTCAAGACTGTACTTATTCTGAACGGAAACCTAAGAATCAGGGAATCTAATCGTGGCAATTCATATTCACAGATTTGCTGAACGTAAAAACTTAAAATTACTCCCTTTCACCAATTTGAAAAACTCATCATAATCCCATTTTCTGAGGAAGTTCATGTTGCTTTATGCATCGCATTTAGTGATGAACTGATGATGAGTGGGCGTGGGGTCGGGGTCTGCTTGAGTTGAGCGGAGGAAAAATATAATAATGGGAATTTGTCGCCGGGAGTTACCATTACGCAATAAAAAAAGATTTTAGATTACAAATATTTAATTAGTAACAACTGAAAACCTCTGCTTTAGCCTAGTCAAATGGGTAAAAGTTTTCTTATCTTTACCAAAAACCAGGTACGGGTTCTGCGGGTAATTTTGTGGTAAGATGTCTCGGGCAACGTTAATTCCGCCTGATTATTATTAACCCAAATTAATGTATATTAATTCTTACCATCTTGGGACGCTGGCACGTGTGAATAAACCAAACCAGGCTCACCATTTAATCGATTCACTTTCAGAATTAGGTGTAAGAGTTTAAAGTTCATTGAGAATTAATGCATATGAATTTGATTTAATGGAAATTTAGAATTGAAATATTGGAATAAGGCCAAAATAAGAAATCATAAGATCCAACATATATATTTCGTCTGAGAGTGGTGTATATGGATTAAGGTTATTGTTTCCGTGTCGAATAAGGTTTTTCCTTGAGTCGTTTGGTGGATTCGGGTTTAGCTGGAGCATGGGCAATATGTATTTCCTGTTGGGTCCAAAAGATAAGTTTTTCCATCGTTGGTGATCACGGTGACAGTGATCTGTTGTGGTGGCTGCTGTCCTGGCTGACGACTGATTGTCACTTGGCTGGTCTGACTCTGAGGCTGGCGGCTGATTGTAACTTGGCTGGTTTGAGGTTGGCTTGGCTGTCGTAAAATTGTCACTTGGCCAGTTTGAGGTTGGGTTGGCTGTCGTAAAATTGTAACTTGACCTTGGTTTGGTTGAGGTTGAACTTGATTGATTGTAATTTGACTTGGTTGATTGAAGGTATTGATATCAATTAGCCGCCCATTTGAATCCACATATCTTCCAAACTGGTCAATCGTGTAAGTCGTTTGTGTTGGGGTTCCTCCACCAATTAAATGGGTAGTCGGGCGGTTGGCGTCATTATTGTTGGTAGGCTTAGCAGGGGTATCCTCGGGTTTGCCCCAACCAGCAGCATCACACTTGGCTGTCATCAGGCCTCCCGGGAGCCAGAGTCCCACAGCAAAGCCGGTCATAGTTCCGTATGTCTTCCATGCAGTCTCATAGGCATTCTCATCGTTTGGGGCAGGTCCGTCACCCTTCCAGACAGTGAACCCATTTTGGTGGCAGAAACCAATGAAAGCTTCAGGGGAAATGGCATTCTCCAGCTTACCAAGTCCATACATACCGTCATATGCCACTTTATTGGCTACTTTACTGGCTATAGTGAACAGTAGCATGAATTACAACTCTTATTCATTGCTATTTCGCCATCTCTTTAGGCAATATTCAATAGAAATCATGGATAATGAAATTAATTTTTTAAGTTTTATTGACTTACCGACATCACCAAACCAGCCAGCATCTACCCTGCCCTACTCAGATATCAAATGAAAAGTATTAAAAAAAATAAGACTTATGAAGGCTCCATAGTGTTTTCCCTCCGCGTTTCCCTCGTTAAATTTTCCCCCTGTGAAAGTATCTCCCTGCTTTCCCTTCCTCCTGAATATTTTATTGGGTTAATTTAATTAATGGTCCGGATGGACGCTAATCACACTAATTCAAACAGAAACTAAATACTAAATAAAACTATTTTAAACCATAAAACCAACTTTAAACTCATATAGGACACAAAGGCAAACACCCTCACGTACCTTTCATAAGAAAAGAAGCTAGAAAAGGCATAAATGAAAGGTTGGAGGGTGTTTGCCTGGATATATCTTTGTGTTCCTATGAGTTTAACGTTAATGAAAGGTTGAAATTAGCCCTGATTATCCAAGATCGAGTTTTAGGTCTAGTGGATTAGACTCCGTGCTAGCACGGGCTTGTCTAAGGATTTAATTATGATGGGCTTTGAAGAAAGTACTCAAGTCTGCGCTTATAGCGACATCTTTCAAAATAAGGTTATAATTTGGATCTTACAGAAGCTGCGATGAGAACGAGACAGGAAATAATGCCTGCGTACGCCATACTGGAATCGGAAGCAGAGAGGATCAAGGTTGAATTCAACTGAATGAGGCTGACTCCACGCCCAAGTGGTTAAACATGAATCCTTTTAGTTTTATTTATATCCAAAAATAATTGACCATTAACCGCAATTAACTCTATTCAATTTAAACCGAGACTTTTGAGACTACAAGTATTTAGTAAAACTTAGATTGAGTCCCATGTGCCATGTCCTTTATTTAGCGTCTCATATGCGGTATGACATACGCTCCACTTCCGTGTCTTGTCTCTTTTCATGCAGTGCGGAGTGCGGGTTAACCCAAATGCTATCTCCCCGCATTCTCTACAATCATGGTGGGATTTTAATGCTTTTTTTGTCTACGACAACTATAACTTGCACGATGAGTGGCGTCATATTTTTCAAGAATAATTAGATGAAAAAAAAGGTAGAAAGTTTTGCAGACTAAATTCATAAATAGTGTTAAAGGTTAGTTTAAAATGGTGCTGGATTGAGTAACCGTGTTTGGGCGCACAAGTGATATTTCATCATTTTGTGGACCTTTCGTCTGACGGTCCTCTCTCAATACTAAGTGGTCATGGCCAACGATTTCACCAAAAAGTGATCTCAGGAAAGGGGTCAGGATTAGAATTCAAGACACAATGTAGGGATGCACGTATCTGACTCAAAGCACCAATGCGAACTATTTACAGTTCTCTTTTGCCTAATGCTTCTTTGACGGAACCGCAAAGGAAAGTGACCCACGTCGCTTATTATGAATATGATTTCCATAATTTCAGTTATACATTTTACTGAATTTCTTACTGTAAATTTTGGCCGATTACGATTTCTCTGAAGATGGGATGGATAGAGGGATAATAATAATCGGACTTCTCTTCTGATGATGATTGATGATGGAGTGATGGTTGTTAGAATGAGTCAACAGGACATGCGCCCCATCCGGCATGACATGACGCTCGAGTGAAGGCTACATTTTGATTGCTATGGGAAACGTTTTGCATTTTTGCTTTCCGCCACGCAGTGGTGTAGTTTATAAATAATTTGGAGAGCACAAAAAAATCGAAGGAACAAAAAAAAAATAAACTGATTATTTTTTCGATTGGCTTAGCGGAACTCGGACATTAATTATTCTTAAAAAATGTCTGCTTGCGGAAGTGATGATGAGGAGCCTGAAGAGTTTGACACATTTGACGAAGTCTTGAAAATTTTACCCGCGTGTCAAGGATTATTCTTTCACGGCTGTAATAACAGTCAACAGACGCTAAGATTACCACGGGATTGGAAGAAATGCATCATCACTGAACTGGATGTCCATCTTCCAACCGCTATTGTGAAGGGGGATGAGGAACCGCGGGCGAGTTTTTTCCACTGTCGGAAATCCGTCTACAAACAATGTCTCTCCACAGTTAAATTCTCAAGAAAGGTGGAGGAGATAATGGGACTTCTGGAAGGAATCAATTTTTCACTATTTCATCTCGTCGAGCAACACCCACGAAATGAAAGCATCAATGGGGTCTCCGCATTATTCATCCTGGCTCGTAAATTCGTCCAATTTGTAGCTTGGGATCAATTTGAGAAGCAGACTGGTGACAAAGTCAAGAAGTGTATTGATCAGATGCTCAAGGATTTGAAAGCATTCCGAAGAGAGTCGAAGCGTCTCCAGAATGCTGTTGAGGATTTTGAAACTGCTACGCGGAAAGTCTTCAAGCACGGTCCACATCCAAATGCCGATTTGTTGTTGCCATTGAGGCGATCCCGTCTGCCATGCAACCAAGACGGCGCTACCAAACGTAAGGGCAAATAAAATTATCTCAATTCTTGTCGGATGTCACAAGTTTCTAAATTCTGAAATTATTAATCGCAGGTCCGGCGGATGTGGCTGAAACGAAGCT